>Ga0187780_10000304_pt1 | contig 37361 bp, 26 predicted proteins | sample 1015_Q2_SP10_20__FD_132429 | JGI IMG/M metagenome (GOLD analysis project Ga0187780, IMG submission 132429) | Tropical peat soil microbial communities from peatlands in Department of Meta, Colombia - 1015_Q2_SP10_20_MG | ecosystem: Environmental > Terrestrial > Soil > Wetlands > Peat | place...
GCTGAAACCGAGATCATCGCGAACATCGTCTGCAGCCCACATCACCTTTCCGCGACGATGGTCACCGGCCGCGTCCATCGCATGACGGAACTTTTCGGACGCCTCGCACCGGGCGCAACGCTCGAGCAGGCCCGCGTCGAATTGAACAGCGCCTACGCGACGATGTTGCATGATCATGTGAACGATCGTCCGGCGCCCTACTCGAAGAACGCCAACTTCCAAATTGAATCCAGGCTATTGCGCGATCAGATCACCGCAAACGCTAGAAATGTCCTGCTCGTTCTCCTGGCCGCCTCCGGACTCATTTTCATCATTGCGTGCTCAAATGTGGCCAACTTGATTCTCGCGCGAACAGTTCGCCGCGAAGGCGAACTCGCGATTCGCTCCGCGCTTGGCGCAACCAGCGGGGCTCTGCGTCGTGCGCTTCTCGCTGAAAACTTTTTGCTCTGTGGCGCAGGCGCGCTGCTCGGCGTGCTCGTCGCACGTCCGATGGTCGCTATCCTCGCGCGTTACGCTTCGCGGTTTTCCGTGCGCGCGCTGGACCTCACTGTAGACTCGAGCATGCTCTGGGTCGGCGCCTTACTCGCCGTCATCGCCGCAGTGCTCCTGGCCTACGTCCCGCATCTGCCGACTTCCAATGCTTCTCAGAGTCTCGGCGTCGCCAGCGGTGGCGTCCGCATCACGGGAAGCACCAATCGCCGTCTGCGTATTTTCGCTGTAACGCAAATCGCCGCTTCCTTCATGCTTCTTGCCGGCGCCAGCATGCTTCTTAAGACCCTTATCGCGCTGCAAACCGCCCAGACCGGCCTCGACACGCGCCACGTCCTCGCCCTCAACGTTCCCGCGATGACCCAAGGGAAAACGCCGCAACAGGTCGTCGATTTCTACAAGGAATCGATCCGCCGCGTTGATTCCCTGCCGGGAGTGAGCAAGACCGCTTTCGGCCTCGTCGTTCCTTGGCGCGATGCTGGCAACTTCGGTCCCGGCCTTCAATTTTCCGCCGATGGCCACGTGCGCGCCTCCGGCGAAGAAGATCCTCGCGCGCGGTTGCGTTCCATATCCCCCGGATTTTTCGCCGCGCTCGGCGTTCCCATCATCTCCGGCCGCGATTTCAACGATCTCGATGGTCTAAGCAAAGGGCCTGATGGACAACCCAAGGAGCCGGTTGTCATCGTCAGCGAAACGCTGGCCAAGCGGATGTTCCCGAATCAGGACGCGCTCAATCGCCACGTTTTTTGGACCGATCCTGTGATCAAATTCGTGCCCGGTATTAACACCGCGCCGCACCGCATCATTGGCGTGACTGCTGATATCGATGACGAACATATTGTTCCTGGCCCCATCCTCACGATTTACACTTCCATGGATGAAGGCCCCCTCTTTGGCGGCCGTCTCTTTATCCACACCAGCGCGAATCCGTATTCGCTCGTCACTCCCGTTACTCGAGTGATTCGCGATATGTCCGCGGAGCAGCCCGTGGAGCGCGCTGCCACTCTCGAAGATGCGCGCGCGGAAGTCCTCACCCCGGACCGTTTGAATACCGTGGTCTTCGGCGTCTTTGCCGGCGCCGCGCTCGCCATCGCGCTCGTCGGCGTTGCAGGCGTTCTGGCGTTTTCCGTGAGTGCCCGTACGCGCGAGTTTGGGATTCGTCTCGCTCTCGGTTCGCCCCCGCTGCGCCTGCTCGCTGGAGTGATCAACGAAGGCGTCATCATGGCTGTTTTTGGAGTTGTTGCAGGCGCCAGCGGCGGATACTTGTTCGCCCGCTTTGCGGGAAGCTATTTCCCCGACATGCGGATGCCCAGCGCATTGCCCGTCGTGGGCTCCGCCTTCCTGCTTTTGGCTGCCGCGGTCATCGCGTCTGCCCTACCGGCAGCCCGCGCTGCCCGAGTCGATGTCATGCAGGCGCTCCGTTCCGAATAGTTTCCATCGGCTCAATGCCGGGTGCCCATGCACCGTTTTTGCGCGCGCGCGAATTCTGCGCCCTTGACATCGAGAATGCGCGTTCCTAGATTTACATTACTGTGACAAAAATAATGTCGTCTGTACGAAGGATTTCAAGCCTCGCGCTATTCCTCGCGGCTATAACTGCCGTCTCTGCCCCCTCGGCCGGAATGTTGGCGTCGGCACAGGTCCCGGATTCAAAGAATCAAACCAGCCAAGCCAAGTCGGATACGTCTCTTCCAGAGGTTTTCAATTCTGTTGTGTCTAAGGTTAAGGCCAAATCGCGCGTACCAGTTCTGTTGCCTAGCAAGCTGCCCGAGCCTATTGCAAGAGCCGGGAACCCAGTCATTGATATGGCTGAAGCAAACGCGTACGTGATATCCCTCTACTACAAGTTGGGCATTGGGAACGCTGGTTTCGCGGCATCTTTTTCGGGTACAGCAAATCCCGGCCATATCCTGGAAGAATTGCCAAACGTCTTCGAGGTGAAGCTAGCCCGAGGCGTCCGCGGCTTTTTCAGCCCAGTTAGTTGCGGAGGATCTTGCGCGCCGGCGAATCTCTGGTGGGAAGATGGCGGAATCTTGTACCAAATTCAGCTACGACTTTCTTCTACCCAGAGTGACGAGGCCCAGGAACAGACCATAACGGCGGTTGCCAATTCGGCCATCCTCGCGGGCCCTCGCTAAGAGCAGTCGAAGCGTACGCCGCGCTGCTCGGCTTGCCGCGTGCCCGGTGCGCCGGTTTTGCCTGCATGCCGCCCACGGCCTCGTGGGCACTCTTATCTCCCGCTCTACGGTCACGGCTTCAATCCCCAGACTCGCCACTCGGCACTTCTCTCTCCCCCAGTGACCTCTACCCCTTTGTTTTCTTTCTTTTACCAAACCCGTTCGAACCAATGCCCTCTCTTGTGCTTATTCATAAATACTAGTACTATATAAATAGATAAGATTTTAGTTGACAAATCGCCCAATTTGGATTATCGTGGGTCGTGAATTCTCGACTCCAGCTTGTCTTGAGCCGGTCCTACGAAGGGCCTCGTCGGCACTTTCTGTCTCTTCTCTGTGCACTCTGTGCTTCCCGCCCTCTTTGCGTTCTCTGTGTTAACCCTCATTCTTCGCTTTCACCAGCCCCTGGTTCCAGTGGTCATACCTTAAACCGTGGTCCACTTCCTCGACTTATCTCCTTTGTTTGCCACTCTTACAAAAAACGAGCATCCGAAAAGGATGCGAGTCCTGAGCGAGCGCAGCGAGTCGAAGGATCTTCCTGCTCACTACCATCAGCGGCCTTCCATATTCGGTATGTTCTTCAAAGTTGCGTAGGACTTAAGTCCTTTGTTTGCCACTCTTACGAAAAATGCCGGGGGTGTACCCAATTCTTCCCAAAATGGAACGGAGCATCCGATAAGGATGCGAGTCCTGAGCAAGCACAGCGAAGCGAAGGATCTCTCTTCTCCACTACTCGAAAGGAACTCTCATGAATCCCGAAACACCTGTTTCCAACTCCTCACCGGACCATTGTCAGCATCGTTCCGCTTCCGGCCGTCGCTTTTGCCGCCTGCCCATCTCCGATCCGCAGTCCGGCCTCTGCTTCCGCCACGCCTCGCAAAGCAAGGCTGACGCCCAAGCCGCTCAGGCCGCCCGTCTGCTCGGGGAAACCGGCGAATTCCGCTCCGCCGCCGACATCAATCGCTCCCTCGGTGAACTCTATAAACTCCTCGCCCGCGATGAAATCGCTCCCCGCCGCGCCGCGGTCATGGCTTACACCTGCAGCCTTCTCCTCCGCACCCTCCCCGCCATCGAGCAGGAACTCGCCGGCGCTCCCCAACGCATCATCATCGATATGCCCGGCCCCACTCGCGACGACGAGCCCATGGACCCCGAGCGCGCCATGTATCAACGCGCCGCTGAGCTCTACGGCAAGCGCCCCGACCGTCCCGGTCCGGAGACTGCCTCGCTGTCTACTCCGGAGTGAACTTGACAGCGCAAGCTTCGCGGTGTCTACTCGGCGCGCGAGGAGGTCCCCGCTCATGAGGCCAAACGTACGTTGTTGTTTCGCATTGCTCGCCGCAATTTTGGGTGTAAGTGCAAGTCCCACCCTGAAAGCTCAGGAAGCTTCCAACAGAATTACCGCGATGGACGAATTTCAGATTCAACTGCCGACGGATCCGCAGATTTCTCCCGACGGCAAGAAAATTGTCTACGTCCGGCGGTTCGCCGACGCCGCGACGGACAAGCGCTATTCCAATCTCTGGATTATCAACACCGACGGCACCGACCAACGCCCGCTGACGACTGGCAACCGCAGCGACCATATGCCGCGCTGGTCGCCGGACGGCACGCGGGTCGCGTACCTCTCCGATGCGGATGGCAAGCAACAAATCTATGTCCGGTGGATGGACACGGGGCAGACTGCGCGAATCACAAACCTGGAGAATTCTCCGGATGCAATCAACTGGTCGCCCGATGGGAAAATGCTCTCGTTTTCTGCGTTCGTGCCGGGCAAAGGACCGCATCTGGCGGATTTGCCGGTTCCGCCCCCGGGAGCGAAGTGGGCTGACCCGCCAACGGCCTACGACCGGCAGGTGTATCGCTTTAACGGCGCGGGTTATCTGAAACCGGGATACATGCAACTGTTTGTCGTGAGCGCGGACGGCGGAGCGCCTCGACAAATCACCAACGGAAATTTCCCGAACGGCGGAAACGAGTGGGCCCCGACACAAGCGGAATGGGCGCCGGACGGCAAGTACTTGATTCTCTCCGCGAACCGCCATCCGGAATCGGACCACGCCTATTTTGATACTGAGGTGTATGAGTTCAGCGTGGCCGATGGCGCGCTGCGCGCGCTGACCAACCGCAAGGGCCCCGACAATGCCCCGGCAGTTTCTCCAAACGGAAAGTGGATCGCGTACACGGGATATGACGACCGGTTTCAAGGCCATCAGACCACCAAGCTGTATTTGATGAATCGCGACGGAACCGGTTCTCATTCCATTTCCGACAAACTCGACCGCGACATTCAGGCGCCGCAATGGGCGCCCGACAACACCGGCGTCTATTTTCAGTACGACGATCAGGGCGACACGAAAATCGGCTTTTGCTCGACGGAAGGCGTTTGCAAGAAGACCGCCGATTTTGTGACTTCGACCACCAGCTCCTATGGCTTCGGCGGCTCTTTCTCCCTCGCCCACACGGGCTTGATTGCCATGACCTACGGACGCGCGGACGAGCCGGGCGACATCGCCATTCTCGATAAGGGCGCGATGAAAGTGCTGACCTCGTTGAATCAGGAATTGTTCGCCCAGAAAAAGCCCGGGCACGTCGAGGAAATTTGGTACGAATCCTCCAAGGATAAACGCAAGATTGAGGGTTGGATCGTTCATCCGCCGGATTTCGACGCAACGAAAAAATATCCTCTCATCCTGGAAATTCACGGCGGCCCGTTTGCCGATTACGGCCCGCGCTTTGACCTGGAAAAGCAGGTGTGGGCTTCCTTGGGCTATGTGGTTCTCTACACCAATCCTCGCGGCAGTACGAGCTACGGCGAAGAGTTCGCTAATCTGATCCACCATGCGTACCCCGGCGATGATTTCGACGATTTGAATAGCGGCGTGGATGCTGTCGTCGCGAAGGGCTACATCGACACGAACAACCTGTTTGTGACCGGCGGCAGCGGCGGCGGCGTGCTGACCTGCTGGACCATCGAGCACACCGATCGTTTCCGCGCAGCCGCTTCGCTCTATCCCGTCATCAACTGGTACAGCTTCGAGCTGACAACCGACATCCCGTGGGTTGGGCAATACTGGTTCCCGGGAAATCCCTGGGACAACACCGACCAGTACATGCAGCGCTCGCTGACCAACTTGATGAACAAGGTCAAAACTCCGACCTTAGTGATGACCGGCGAAGCGGACTATCGCACCCCCATCTCCGAGGCCGAACAGTTCTATGCGGCTTTGAAGCTGATGAACGTCGAATCGGTGCTCGTGCGCGTGCCCGAGGAGCCGCATGGCATCGGCCGCCGGCCCAGCCATCACATCGCAAAAGAGCTGTACGTTGCCGGGTGGTTCGAGCAGCACAAAGCGAAGTGAACCTTGCTAATCAACTGCTCGGGTCATCGCTAGCGCTTCTACAGAGGAGCCCGGGCGGTTTATGTTCCGTTTAGGTTCATCCCAGTAGAAATATTGCCGCACTTCCGTCTATGACAAGGATGGAAACGCCAAAGAGAGAAAAATCTATGCGCAAAACAATGAGTTTCCTCGGGCTTATGGGTTTTTGTTTTCTTGTGATTTTGGTTTATGCGGGAGCCTTCTCGCACGCGGCCACGCCGGCTCCTGCTCCGGCCGCCTCCGGCTACAAACTGGTCAAAACTGTTCCCATCGGCGGCGAAGGCGGCTGGGACTACATCTATGTGGATAGCGACGCGCGCCGCGTGTACATTTCGCGCGGCACGCACACCATGGTCATGAACGCGGATACCTATGCTGTGGAAGGAGATATTCCCGACACCCAGGGCGTCCACGGCATCGCCATCGCTTCCGATTTGGGCCGCGGTTTCACCAGCAACGGCCGCACCAACGACGTGACCATCTTCGATCTCAAAACACTGAAAGCGGTTGGAAAGGTGCAGACGGACCAGAACCCCGACGCCATCGTCTACGAGCCGGTCACCAAACGCGTCTTTACGTTTAATGGCCGCGGGAAAAACTCCACGGCTATCAATGCTGCCGACGGCACGGTCGCGGGCACCATCCCGCTGGACGGCAAGCCGGAATTTGCCGCGGTGGATGGGAAAGGCGCGATCTTCGTGAACAACGAAGACACCTCCGAGCTGTATCATCTCGATGCGCAGGCCTTGAAGGTGCTCGACAAATGGCCGCTGGCGCCCTGCAAATCCCCTTCCGGCCTGACGATGGACACGAAAAACAGGCGCGTGTACTCCGTATGCGATGACAAAGTGTCGGTCGTGGTGAACGCAGACACGGGAAAAGTCGTGGCCACGCCCGCCATTGGGAATGGTCCGGACGCAGCGGCGTTTGACCCCTCGACGAACTACTTTTTTGCTTCTTGCGGCGAGGGAGTTTTGACGGTCATCCACGAAGATTCACCGGACAAATACACCGTCGTGGAAAACGTGCCGACAAAACGCAGCGCCCGCACCATGGGTTTGGACCTGAAAACGCATACGATTTTCATGCCCGCTGCGGATTTTGACCCTCCTGCTCCCGGCGAGCGCCGCGGCAAGATGAAGCCGGATTCCTTCGTGATTCTGGTCGTTGCAAAGTAGCCTTGCGGAAAAACGCGGCCAGGACAGTCTGGCCGCCTCTTTCTGTTTGAAACAACCGTTTCACCCGCTTTTATTTTTACGTTGTGAAAGTAATTGTGCAAGTCCAGCATATGCAGTGCTTTTGCGGTTGATATTGCCTTGTAGCCGCTTTCGCACGCTTTTCGTCCGGCCAACAAACGCTTCCAATTTTTCGATTGGATAAATTTGTTGTTGACAGCCAGCCGCCTCCCGGTGTATTCCCCACACCCACAGTTTGTGCGAGTGGGTCAGCGAGTGGATCAACAGCACCGTTTCTCCCCGGATGCGTTAGCATTGCCGTCTTCCCTCCGGGTGTGCAAAGCAAGCCAATTTTTCCTCACGAGTGGACGCCGCGATTGGGGCGCGCGTCTCCGTGTCTTGCTTTTGCCGTGCGCGTTTCCACTGATCGACGCCATCCCGCTCGGCAACTGATTTGGTGGGGAGGCAATATGAAAATCTCGAAGGGGTACCTGGCTGCGTTGGTGTTGCTCGTGGCATTGTTTTCGGCTGCGCCGGTCTGGGCGCAGACGGCTTCCACAGCGACGGTGGTGGGAACAGTCACGGATCAGAGCGGCGCCGCAGTCGCGGCTTCCACGGTGACGTTGATCAACGTAGCGACAGGAATTAAGCAAACAACAAATACCAATGATGTCGGACAGTACACGTTCCCCAACGTCACGCCCGGCACGTACACGGTAGAAGTCAAGAAACAAGGTTTCCGCAAGGCGACCGTCCAAAGCTTGGTCGTCGACATCGCCAAAAGCTATCTCGTGAACGTGTCGCTGGAGCTAGGTGAAGTCAGCCAAGTAGTAGAGGTTCAGGCTGGGGCGAAGGTAGAACTCCAGACTACAACGGCACAGGTTGGAAACGTCATCAATCAACAAGAGATTGAACTGCTTCCGACTCTGCAGCACAGCGCGACTGAGCTGATTGCTCTGCAGCCAGCCGTCTCGCCGGGCACGGGTGACAATACGTTTCCGACGCCGGAACCACGAGCGGCCGGAGCGATGGACGACCAGAACACGTATACGCTGGACGGCATCGACATCAGTGACAACCTCGTTGGCGCCGGCACTTGGGTCCCGGTCAACATTGATAGTGTCCAAGAATTCGACATTGGCGTCACTAACCCCAACGCCACGGTAGGGCGCAGTTCCGGCGGGCAGGTGAACCTGCTGGCGCGCCACGGCACGAACGACTTTCACGGCTCGGTGTATTGGTACACCCAAAATAGCGCATTCAACGCAAACACGTGGGACAATAACAGCGCCAAGATTACAGAGCCTCATCTCGAAGACAACCGTGGCGGCGTTCGCTTTGGTGGCCCTATCAAGAAGAACAAGACTTTCTTCTTTGCCAATTACGAACTGCGCCGCTTCCCGCAATCTGACACGATCACCAGAGTCGTTCCCACCGATACGTTGCGACAGGGCATCTTGCAGCTCCGAAACTCGGACGGAACTGTTGAGCAATATAATTTGGCAACCTCAATGGCCTGCGGAACGGCAGGCACTTCGGCTTGCGACCCGCGCGGACTTGGCATTAGCCCTGCCGTGCAAGCGTTCTGGAACCTCATGCCCAAAGGGAACTTTAGTTCAGTAGGTGACGGTCTGAACTATACAGGTTTCCGAGGCACCGTGTCGGCACCGGAGGACGATAACTTTGGAGTCTTCCGCCTAGATCACAACTTCTCCGACAAATGGCGCTTCTCAGGCAGTTACACGTATTACCGTTCGATCACAGTTGGCGGTGCCCCTCAGGTGAGCATTGAAAATGGCAACCTAAAGGCTGTGAGCAGCGCCCCAGTGCGCGCCGCAATGGTGACTGGCCAACTGACGACACAGATCACCCCGATGATCACGAACACCTTCAGCTTTGGCTGGGTAAGAGAGTGGACGAACTTCCCTGTGGAAACACCTACCGCGTCGGCCACAGCTCTGGCAATCCCAGGTACCAATACCGCGGATGGCTATATCGCAATCAACCCGGCCGAGGGTCTTCTCGACGCGCCCATCGACAACAATACGACGAACGCCCGCTTCCAGGACTATTTCCAGAAAAACATCCAATTCACTGACAATCTTAGCTGGGTGAAAGGCAAGCACACTCTGCAGCTCGGAACGGATGATCGAAGGTTGCCTCTGAAGAATGATCGCGCTGATAAGGTCGTCAACGGAATCACTTCTCTCGTTTCCGTTCTCGACACCGCCGAGGGCCGGGGAACCTTCCTTTCCATCCCGTCCAGCGACGCTCCTCCCCTCTGCAACAGCGGCTCGACAGCGTCGTCTTTGTGCATTCAGCCGTCTGACCTGTCTATATGGAACCAGCTCTACGCCGGTGCCTTGGGGCTAATCGACAACACTTCCGTTCTCGCCGTCCGAGACGGCAACTTAAAGCCATTGCCATTTGGCACGCCTTTGAGCAACACCACTACAGAGGAGACCTATTACTTTTACGGACAGGATGTGTGGCGCCTCACGAACTCGTTCACGCTGACGTATGGCCTCTCCTATGGCTGGCAGACACCACCCACGGACATCCTTGGCCGGCAAACCATTGAAATCAATACGGCTACTGGGCAATTCCTGACCGTGCCTTCGTATATGGCAAGCAAGGAGTCTGGCGCCCTTCAAGGCACGATCTTCAATCCGCAGCTGGGGTATCTGCCGGTGAAGGCGGCGCATCATCCCGTCTTCAGTACCGATTGGGGAGACGTTGCGCCACGAATTTCCGCCGCCTGGAATCCCACTTTTGACAGCGGGCTTTTGGGCCGTATTTTTGGCAACAAGAAGACGGTAATTCGTGGCGGCTATTCGATGGTATACGACCGCGAGTCCACGATTGAAACCGTCGTCATTCCCATGCTGGGGGTGGGCTTTGGACAGGTGCTGAACGTCGCAACGCCTCTCTGCAACGCCTCTGCCTCTGCAGGAGCGGGCTGTAACCCGGCATTGCCCAAAGATCCAGGCGCATCAGGCTTTCGCGTGGGCGTGGACGGTAGCATCCCACTTCCGACGGTCCCGACCATCAGTTCGCCGGTCATTCCATCTACGCCATTCGGCGAAGTTCTGTCCTTCCAGGACGACCCGAACATGAAAGTTGGACGAAGCAATAACTTCGCTCTGACGGTTCAGCGGGAGATGCCCGCGGGAATGATGCTAGAAATCGGCTGGATTGGCCACTGGGCTTCCCATCTGCCCACTTCCGCCGACATTACCGACGCTCCGTATATGTTTGTGGACCCAACGTCCCATCAATCCTTCGCCCAAGCATTTGACGCGGTTGCGGCTGCACTGCGGGCAAGCAAGCCCGTTCCAACGCAGCCCTTTTTTGAAAATGAATTGCCTAATTATGGCGCGATCAACTGCGGCGGTGGCACAGCCACTGCGTGTCTGGTTTCTGGAAGCCCATCCGCGTTTCTGAACGGATTGACGCAAACCCTCTTCCAGGGAATGGACCTTTATAGGTTCTCCCAGGGTCTTCAGCCTTTCGACAATATTCAGACGGTACTGTCTGAGTTGCGAACGTATGAAGGAACCAGCAACTACAACGGCCTGATCGTCACACTCCAGAAGAGAGCCGCCAAGGGGCTGACTTTCCAGGCCAACTACACCTTCTCGAAGGCGCTAGACCAGGGCCTCGTCAACCAGAACAACGCCGGCTACTTTACGAACAGCTACAACATCAACGCCAGCTACGGCCCGTCCCTGTACGACCGGAAACATGCCTTCACCGGACAGTACGTGTATCAACTCCCGGCTGGTCAGGGCCATCGCGTGCATCTGCGCGGCGCTTTCGACCGGCTCGTCGACGGCTGGTATACATCGGGAGTATTCACTGCGTATTCGGGATTGCCCTTAATCGTTGCGGAGAGCCCTGAGGTCTGGGGTGTTGTTGGCTTCCTGGGCGCCGGCGTCGGCGCCATCCCGACGGTTGATCCTTCCAGTCTAAGCGCCTCCGTACACTCAGGGGTTAACGGCTCGAATGGCATCGGAACCACTGGCAATCCAGCAAACAGCGGGAGCGGCCTTAACATTTTTGCGAACCCCGCGGCCGCTTTTAACTCTTTCCGGGCAGTAAATCTCAGCACGGACGGCCGGGATGGAGCTTCCAATCCGATGCGTGGCCTGGGGATGTGGAATCTGGACACGGCGCTCGGAAAGAGCACTACCATTCACGAAAAGTACAAGATCGACTTTTCCGCTCAATTCTTAAACGTGTTCAACCATGTTAACTTTCAAACGCCCGGATTGCCGGCCAGTTCGACCGGCTTGAGCCTGCAGAGCCCGGCGAACTTTGGAGTCATCACGAATCAATTTGTTCCTGCGAATCGGGAGGCTGGCTCGCGCTGGATTGAGCTTGGTCTCCGGTTCACGTTCTAGGTGAGAGCAGGCTTTTAACTTTTGTAAAGGAAAGAGGGGAGAGCGGCTCGGCCGGCTCTCCCCTCTTTTTGTGTTCCAGGGCGTGGGATTTCTGTTTAGTGGACGACGCTGACGTTGTGCGCGCCGGCCACGAACGACATGGCTGCTCCCGCGGATTGCGGCAGCCACCAGACTTTCCTCAGGAATGGGTGCTCGCTGGTCATCATGCGCTTGCCGATAAAGTCCATCAGCGCCGGGCTGGCTTGCACCGCAACATACAGCGCATTCGAATTGGCAAACGGCTTCAGGAATGGGTTGGCTTCCTGGCCATAGCCGCTCGAGATGGCCCTCCTCGTTGACCAGGCATCAAATGTCGCGGCGCCGCTGCCGGTAATCGTCAGCGCGTACCAAAGCCTCCGCTGCTGCGGGGTTTCGCGCGGATGCGTCCAGACCGGCTTTACGGGCTGAAAAGGCTGTGCCGCTGGCTGAACCGCGGCGGGATCAGCATCCACTTTCACTTTCGGTTCGGGAGCCGAAGGCAGCGCGGCGGAAGCAGTCGAATCTTTGGTAGCGTTATCGGAAATTGCGGAAACCGCCGGCCGTTCCGCAGTCGCGTTGGAAGCCACCACGACCTTCGAGGCATCGTCCATCTGCGGGATGGCGCAAACCAAAAGAAGCGTTGCGAGGACCATTTTTCACCTCAGTATTACAGTGGGGCTTGCAAGTCCGTCCCCACTTGCAATACCGCCATTGTGCTGCCCAAAAGGGCAGGCAACACTGGCCCATTGGTCACATTTCGCGTGGTACGCCTCGCTAGGCCGTCCGTTTTCCCCCTCTGGAACACCGGTACTAAGGCAGGTTTGTGAAAAGATTTGGACAATTGTGGCAGTAGCGTATCGTCCGGATTACAGTTCGATTACAACGCCGGCAGTCTCGCCAACTCTGCTATAATTCGCGCGTCGATCGCGTCCCATGCGCGATTCGCGCAACGATGACCAGCCAAGACTCCTCCGGCGCCAAGCGCGCTCGCGTTCCGCAGCGCAGTCCCCAGCCTCCCCGCTTCATCGTCATCGAGGGGCCTTTGCGCGTCGGCAAGAGCACGCTCGCCCGCGTCCTAGCGGAACGGCTCCACGCCCGCCGGATTTACGACTGCGAGGACAATCCCTTCCTCGCCGACTTCTACAAAGCCAAGCCTGGCGCCGCTTTTCGAGCACAAATGTACTTTCTCATGGAGCGCCAGAAACGCCTGCGGGAAGCGCTCGCTGTTGAAGCTCCCGGCCCGGTGCTCTCCGATTTCCTGCTGGAAAAGGACCGAATTTTTGCCAATTTGAATCTCGGCGATGAGGAACTGAAGCTCTACGAGCGCTATTACGAGGCCCTCTCGGCGGACATTCCTGCCCCGGATCTTGTCATCTATCTGCAAGCCAAGCCGGAAGTGCTGCGCGCGCGCCTTGCCAAAAAAGCTTCCCGCGACGAAACGCACATCTCGCCGGAATACATCGAGGAAGTCGCGCGCGCTTACGAACACTTCTTCTTTCGCTACGCCGCTTCCGACCTGCTGGTGATCAACACTTCGGAAATCGATTTTGTCGAGCGCAGCGACGATCTCCAGCAGCTTCTCCGCCGCCTCCAGGATCCCGTCAAAGGCACGCAGTATTTCCTGCCGCTAAGCGGCTCGGAATAAACGCGCATTGACACCGCGCCTCAATCCGCATACCTTTCGCATCCGATGCTTGCCCTGACGGTTCCCTGATGAAAAACAAACTGCTCTTCGCGGCCGTCCTCTCCGCCACGATCGCGATTCTTGCGTCGCTCTTCGCCAGCGCGCATCTTGCATCGCTCCCGCCGCTCGTGCCCGCACTGCTGCGCTGGCTCACGATCCTCTTGATTGCGACTTATGCAACTTCCCGCCGGTCTCTGACCGCCTGGATTCTCGTCGGCCTGCTTGCGGGCGCGGAATTCGGGCACGATGCGCCGGCAGTTGCCGCCAAACTGCAATTCCTCGGAACGATTTTCCTTCGGCTCATCAAGGTCATCATCGCCCCGCTGCTATTTGGCACTCTGGTTGTGGGCATCGCCGGCCACGCCGACCTCAAGAAAGTCGGCCGCCTCGGAATCAAATCGCTCATTTATTTTGAAATCGTCTCCACTATCGCTTTGCTCATCGGTTGCGTCGCCATCAACCTGAGCCGCGCCGGCGAAGGCGTCCACCTGCCGCCAACGGCCGCAGCGGAGTCACTCAATGCCGCGCCCCACACCGCCGCGCAAATCATCATCGATATCTTTCCGGAAAATATCGCGAAGTCCATCGCCGAAGGCCAGGTTCTGCAAGTCGTCGTCTTCAGCATCCTGTTCGCTATGGCGCTCATCCTGGTCCCCGAGCCGAAGCGCCGCGCCATGCTTTCTTTTGCTGAAAGCCTTTCCGAAACCATGTTCAAGTTCACCAATCTGGTCATGTACGCCGCGCCGGTGGGCGTTTTTGGCGCTGTCGCGTACACCGTCGGCCATCTCGGCTTGGGCGTTCTCCTCCCCCTCTTGAAATTGCTGGCGACCATGTACGTGGCTCTCGTCTTTTTCATTAGCTGCGTTTTGTTTCCCATCGCCCTCCTGGTTGGAGTGCCCTTGAAACAATTCTTCCGGGCCGTCGCCGAGCCGGTCACCATTGCCTTTGCCACGGCCAGTTCGGAAGCGGCTCTGCCCCGCGCCATGGAACAAATGGAATCCTTCGGCGTTCCGCGCCAAACGGTCGCTTTCGTTCTTCCTACCGGGTACAGCTTCAACCTCGATGGCTCCAGTCTCTACCAATCCCTCGCTTTGCTCTTCATCGCGCAAGCCGCGGGAATTCATCTGACTCCCGCCCAGCAAGCCGTCATGCTGCTCACATTATTCATCAGCAGCAAAGGCACCGCCGGCGTGGCACGCGCCTCGCTGGTGATCGTCCTTGCCGCGGCCACCTCATTTCATCTTCCAACCGAGCCGCTCTTTCTGCTTTTCGGGATTGATCAGCTCATGGACATGGGGCGCACCGCCGTCAACGTGCTCGGCAACTGCCTCGCCTGCGTAGTGATCGCCCGTTGGGAACACGAATTCCCCGCTTCCGCAAAGGGCTCTGCGGAAGTGACGGCCTAACTTCTTGGTTGCTGAAAATCGACGAACCTAAGGCGATTATTTGGCCTGCATCGACTCAAGATAGTCGTTCAGGTTCTTGATTCGCTGTTGCACGGCGATGTCGTGATTTGGGTCCAGCGACTTGAACAATGGCCCCCACGTGGGCATGTCCGAAGTGCCGTGCGCCGTTACACCTTCGCCTTTGCTCAATAACACCGCCACATGATCTCGCGGGTACTTTCCTCCTTCGCTGCGCTTGGCAAGCGTGGTGAGGTCTGCAGGGGGAGTCTTTAGCGCGGCGGCGGCGGGGCCTGTCCCTTTTCCGTCCACGCCATGGCACGCGGCGCAGTACGCCGTGTACATCTCCTTCCCCGACGCGGGAGATGTCTGTTTCATGGGAACTGTTTTGATGACCGGCTTTTCCTGGGCGCTCGCGAGGCACGCGGCGAGAAGCAATGCAGAAAAGGTCGTGATCTGGCGAATGGTCATACGCTCCTCCAAAAGTCCAATTTCTATTGGCTCGGAAGTTCGTTCTTCCGGTGAGCGACCAATTGACCAAATTCTAGCACTGTTGAGGCCCAGTCACTACCCCGCCGGGCAGGCCCCTCTGCCGCTTTGTCAACTGCCCTGTTTCGCGCCCTCTGTCCAGTTTCCCGCCGCTTCCCTCGCTCGTAGACTGCGCTCATCTTCTTTGGATTGCCGGTTCCGCGCACCCGGGGTTACGCCTAGCGTTCTCGCCAAGTCGCTGACGGCAAGCGGTGTGTCCTCCTAAAACCCTTTTGGCTAGCCAGAACGACATAACTATTTTCATTTCAGCAGCTTAAAGGCGATTCCCGCGAAATGAAGAAGGGAGCGAGCAAAGATGCCATTCAAGATGGTGGCCACCATCTAGATGGCAAAACAAAGTAGTTTGCGCGACAAAGTAGCAGGAAGCCTGTTATTGCGCTCCGCTTTTAGTGCGGCTTCGGCTTGCTCGCGCCTGCAGAGCCCGGTTCGGGGCCGCGCAAGTAGGTATCGAAGAAGGTGTCTACGCGGTGCCAGGCATCGCGCAAGACGTGTTCCCGGCTGAAGTAGTGAAATTCGCCGGGATAGATCATGAAGGACACGAGGTCGCCTTTGTGTTTCTTTAGCGCTTCGTCCATCAGCCAAACCGACTCGAGGAACGGCACGTTCACGTCCGCGGTCCCGTGCAACACCAGCAATGGCCTCTCCAGGCGGTCGATGTGCGAAATTGGTGAGGCGTTCGCGTAAACGTCCGGGTGTTCCTCAGGAGTCCCAATCCGGCTCGCCGTCCAATCGCCGTGGTAGGGATCGGAGTAATACATCGCATAATCCACGACGCCTGCTACGTCTACGCCGGCGCGGAAGAGTTTTGGCTGGTCGGTCATGCCGATAAGGGTAAAGAATCCGCCGTAGCTCAGACCCCATACGCCAATGCGGTCAGCATCCACGTAGGGAAGAGTCTTCAAGTAATTGCCCCCCATCCATGCGTCCTTGGCGTCTTTTCCTCCCACGTCCATGTACACGCCGGTGCGCCAATCCCGTCCATAGCCGATACTTCCGCGATAGTCGGGCGCCAAAACCACGTAGCCCTTCTGCAAAAAATACTGGTGAATGCTGTAGTAGACGGCGTAGTTGCGCTGCACGTGCCAGCCGTCGTAGTTCTGATTCACGCCGTCGCCATGAATCCAGAGGATTGCCGGATGCTTTTTTGTTTTGTCGAAGTTTTTGGGGACGAAGAGCCAGGCAGGAACCTGCTGCCCGTCGGGCCCCGGATAATGCACGAACTGGGGCGCGACAAATTGACTGTGATCAATGCCCGGAGGCATCGAGTCAGTCAAGCGAATGGATGCTGCGCCCTCTTTCGCAGCGACTGTGTAGAGGTCCGCGCTGTTCTCCGTGTCAGTATGCTGAAAGACGAGCCGGCTGTCCCCTTCCGACCAACGCGGTTCGATATCCGTGCCACTCCCAGGAGTGACATAAGCAATCTGGGCGTTTGCAGGGTTATCGCCGATGGTGGCAATACCAATTACCCGCCGTCCGGGATTCTCCAGTGTATTGGCATCGAAGGCGATGCGCGTGCTGTCGTGCGACCATTGCGGCCGCCACGCCTCAAATTGGCCTTTCGTAATCTGGACCGCGTCGCCGCCTGTTGACGGCATCACGTACAAATGATCCCAGCCATCCTGATCGCTCAGGAAGGCGATCCACTTGCCGTCCGGCGAAGGCCAGGGCTGCGCTCCTGCTTCACCCCAATCGGGAATGCTCCAGAACTTTTCTTCATCCACTTCGTGAATCGCCTTCACCAAGCCTGTCGCCGCGTAAGCCGTATAAATGAAATATTTCTTGAAGTCGTTTGACTGGCCGTCAAACACCAGCCGGTTCTCATCGATCCACGCCAGCCCGCCGTACTCCCCAGGCTTCCCAACGGCCACTGGTTTGCCGTCGCCACCCAGCTTGAGGGCGTAAATTTGTCCTGGCACGTACTCGGAAACGCGATAAATCAACTTGGCGCCGGAATACGCCGGCGATTCGTCGTGATGGATGATTTTCGCCCCGGCTGTATACGCGATCGACTTGCCTCCCGGGGACCAGACAATTCCGCCGATACTCACGTCGTCGTGCGCCATCGTTGACTCTTTGCCGTCCGAAAGCCAGCGGATAATCAGGTCGCTTCCCTTGCCCGCTTCTCCTTCGGCGCGGTTGCTGCGCACAAACGCGACGCGGCGGCCGTCGGGCGCAACGACAAAGTCTCTGCCAGGGTCGGGCTGGCTCCATGCCGGTTGTGGCGTTCCTCCCGACGCCACGACTTTCCACAAATCGCCCGCGTGCACGAAATAAACACTCTCTCCGTCTTCGCTCCAAAACGCCCCCGCGACTCCACCCTCGGGGAAGGAAGTGAGCTGAAGGGGATGGCCGCTGCCATCGACATTCGCGACATACAGATTCCGGATGTCCGCGCGGTCCCAGGTAAATACAATACGTTTGCCGTCCGACGACCAAACCGGATCGGAGGGATGCTTGATCTCAATCAACTGCTCAATCGTAAGTTGCTGTCTACGGCTGGGGCTTTGCGCGCACACGCTCCCCGCGCACAGCAATGCCGCCAACGCTGCAAAAGCTACTCCTGCTTTTTTCCATGTGCTCATACCGCCCTCCCACCTATGGCGGAGTTTATTTGATGTGAGGATAGCCTGCCAGTCAAAGAATCGGCGGGTGGGCGTGAATTCCGCCCAACCCGCCATGCGAAGAATGAATGAAAAGAGTTGTCGACGCTGTTTTTGGCTTAGAAGATGAAACGCAAGCCAAAGCGCGTCACATACGGGTTGATGGCCAGCGAGGGTTTAAGGTAGCTTCCGCCCCCTGGAGACGTGTATTGAGTCACTTCTGAAATGACGGTCTGAGAATTCGTCACATTGAAGAAATCGACCGTCGGTGTCAAGCGCCACCTGTCGCCGAAAGTAAATTCGCGGGAGAGGCGCAGGTTCAATTGGTTCACACTGGGCAGGCGCTGAATTCCCGCTGGCTGAAGGATGACGGTCTCGTTGAAAATGTCAGGCTTTGGATGGGTTGCTGTGATATTCCCATCGGGAATGGAAAAAGTCTCGGTTGGCTGAATCGGAAAACCCGTATAGTGCTGGAAGTTCACGCTGGTGCCGAATTTCCAGGGAAGCTCGTAAGTGCTGTCCACTTTGAAAACATAAGTAGAGTCGAGATTCAAATAGTTGTTGTTGCGATTGATGTCGAGATTCGGATCTGTGAAATTGTCACCGGTGGCTTCGTCAGAAAACCCGCGCCCATAGACCCCTTTCTGACGTTGGACGGTGAAGCCGCCTAGGACCTGCCACTTGTTGGACAAGCGCTTGACCGCGGTGAACTCCACCGCGTTGTACGAGTTGTTGTCGAGTTGCGAAAAGTTCGTCACGAGGTTGGTAAACTCTCCATATTTCGTGGGGTCAGTAGGCTGAAAACTGTAGAGAGTCATCGGCTGGTTCGTAAGAGGATTGATGATCGGACTACCGTTCAGCGTGGTGATGGGCACATAATCCGATTTCGAAACCGCAGAGTTTTCGGTTCCGTACAGGTTCTTCTTGGTCCGGTAGTAGTAGGTGGCACCGACGCGGAGGTCCCGCCACAATTGCTTTTCGTATCCCGCGCTGATTTCTTCCGAATAGGGACGGCTCATATTGCTATTGATTTGCCCCCCGCCGGACGAGGCGACCGGAGTCGCGCCGCTAGGCAGCCACTGGCTCAACTGCGGGGTTGTCGTGCCGTCCGGAGCATTCCACGGGAAAGTGAGCGTGATTAGCCCATTTGGGTTCGCGGTCTCCGCGAGCCCGGTGCCCTGCATGATGTAGTAAATGCCGTAACCGAAACGCAACACGGAGTTACCCTTTCCGGTGGGGTCAAACGCCACTCCAATGCGCGGCGAAACGGTGTTCCAGTCGACCAGGTTTCCGGAGGCCGGGAACGTATAATCAGCCTTGAAGAGCTGAGGGAAGGTCAGGTTGGAGTTCGTGGTTTGCGAAGGATAGTAAGTCGTGAAGCGGTCATAGCGCATCCCCAGGTTCAAGGTCAGGCGGCGCTTCAGAGTCCAGGTGTCTTGCAGGTAAAAGCTCGTGTCCCGGAAATAGTTCTTTTGTGTGGCCGGCGTATTGTAAGCGACGACTTCGTCGGGCACAGTAAAGGACTGCGGCCCAGGGCTGTCGAAGATGGCGTTAATGCCCTGGCTCACTTTATAAATATAAGAGTTGTAGCTTTTGCCCCACTCGAAGCCAAATTGGAAATTGTGGCTCCCACCCCAATTGGCCTTGTACCAGGTGCCCCCGGCGGACCACTTGAGCACCCAAGCGGGGTTCTGAAATGCGTACGGTGCGGCGCCAGACTCGGTTGACGTTCCGATGTCTTGCATGTTCAGGCCGGTGGAATTGGACTGGTAACTGAGGGGGAAGATAATCTTGTTCCAGCCGACGCGAAAATCGAGGAGGAAATTGTTCGTAATCTGGCTGGTCCACAATCCTTCCAGGATGTATGCCGGCTCGATCTGCTTCCAACTCGCGTCTTCGGTGACGAATTGATACGAGGTGTCGCGGCGGAAGAAACGATTTTGTTCGTTGTACATCCAGATGAAACTGAATTTGTTCTTTTGGTTGATCTGCCAATCGCTGCGCAGGTCGGTGTTCGTCTGATGGTTGACATCTACCACAGGATTACCGGCCTGGTCGGTTACGGCGAGAATGCGCTGGCGCAAGTCGTAGCGCCGGTAGTCACCGTAGAACCACCATTTATCGCGTATGATCGGTGCGCCCAGGCTCGCCGAAGAATCCAAGGTCATGTCGAAGGGAGAACCAGTGTTCACGACTGCATTCGCAGGCTGCTTTACGCCAGCCTGGAACGCGGCGCTCAGATAGTAAGCGGCCGCTTGGCCGTGGACCGTGTTGGAACCGGACTTCGTGACTTGGTTCATGTAGATGCCGCCGATCGGGACGGAAGCTGGGGCGTTGTCCGACACCACCTGAAACTCATCAAACGAGTCGTGGTTGGTATAGAACTGCGTATAGCCACCGTTGGAACCGGGCCAATTCAAATCCAAGCCGTTGTAGCTGTAGATTTGCTCCGCTTGCGTGCTGCCATGGATTTGCATGGCGGACTGCTGGTAGCTGTTGTTCCCCGCCACATCGAAGGTGCTGGAGGTGACGCCGGGCATCTGGGCGACGGTGGACCAGGGATCGCGGCCGCTGGGGATTTCCTGAAGCAGCGATTGGTCGAAGGTGGTAGCCGTCTGGTTGTTCTGCAGGTCAACGACCGGTTCGCCTTCCACTTTCACGGTCTCCGTGACTTGGCCGACCTGCAACTTTGCGTTGACCGTGGCGGTAAATCCGGCGGTAAGCACAACTCCAGTCTCAGAAAAGCCCTTAAAACCGCTGCCGGTGACCGTCACTTCATAAGTGCCGGGCGGAAGCAAGTCGAACAGATACGAACCATCCGCTCCGCTACTTGTCGTGCGGGCTGCCATCAGCGCGCTGCTCTTCACGGTAACCGTGGCATTCGGCACTGCCGCTCCCGAAGCATCCGTGACCACCCCGGTGATTTTTCCCGTTATCGCGATTTGTCCCAAGGCCAAAGCAGGAATCAGCATGACAAGAACAACCAATAGCGACCGTAGTTTCGCCATTTCAACCTCCTCGAAAAGATCTCCCGTGATATCCCCAGTCGTCTTTCAGTGCAGAGGCGAGGGCACTTGCAAGGACCTGTCAACCCCAACGGACACCCCAGGGACTCGGTGAGCCCGAGGCAACGTATGTTGCGAAAGGAGCCTCGCCAAGTCAATAGGGAAAATGCGACCCCAATGGAAGCCCGTTTGTCCCCCCACACCCCCGTGGTATTTCCGACGTTTCTCCTAGCCAAAGGTTAGCTCCTGGTGATAGCCGCGGCATCTGCGGCTTTGTTCCCGTCCCCGGCGTTTAGTTATGTCTTTTGTCTTCTTTAGGTTAGGGGAGCCAATTGCTCAGATTCGAGAAAGCTCGCCGTTCAGCGCATGGGTCTGCCGAAGGAGCGCCCAGCGCTTCGTTTGCCCATCGATTCTGCGTCGCAATTGACACACGGAATTTCCGATGCAATCAACAAATGTTTCTTCTACTTGCTTCAGCGACTAAAGATGGCGCGGTGCAGCGGGCCGGGTTTGCAGCCTTCGCAGCGAAGGGACGCGCGCTTTGTGGTTGGAAGAATCGCGACGGCTAGGTCTGTGCAGGAACAGGAGCATGCGCCTGCGTGGACGCGTGAGAAGTCAATTCGTCGATAGTTTGCCTCTGCAACCCTATGAATAGGGCAATCGCAACGCATTGCGCTACCAGCGCCGCTCCCCAAATTGCCGGCCGCTGAATCCACATAAAACGGTCCAGCGAGTACACGGCCGACGGAACAAAAAACGCAGAAAACGCCTTCCGGTCCACAGACGAGTAGATTCCCAACGGAGCCATCACCATCAGAACGCAAACGTAGAAAACAATCATGAACAATATGCCGATGACCAGCGGGTGCTTCCCGCGCCGCAGGCTCATCCATTGCAGAAATTGCAAATCCCGCGTGATCCACGCGACGAAAAAGAGCAACCTCAGCAAAGCGAATTTCAGATCCCATTCGGCGCGCGGGTTGTGCCCCACTTCCATTCCCAAGACCACGAGCAATCCTGCCGCGGCCGTTCCCGCCACCATCAGCGGCGCCGGCCAGGTCAGGTCCAGCCAGCTTGCGGCTCCCGATTCGCGGCTCCGCAAGATGCGCCGCATGCGCTCCCGGTTTCGCATCGCCCCTAGCCCAAGAGCGAAGAAAACCACGATGTTCAGCGTCAAGAGCAAAGATTGACCATCCATCGGCTTCGCCACGTCCCACCGGAAGAAAGCCACGAACAGCAAGTTGATGAACATCGCGAACCCCAGCGCCTGAGGCGGGGAATAAATCTCGTAATAATTGGGGTCGCGTTTGATGTTTCTCACCACCGCCAGCAGGAACCATGCTGTAAGCAGGAGATCGATCACGAGCAGCAACGGCACGTGCAGCACAGTCTGTCCGAAGAAGATATCTCTCGCCCAAGCCATTTCCCACTGGCCAGGCAGCACGTTTCCTGTCGGGGCCAGCTCTCCCCACTGGGCAATTTGCGGCGCATAGAACGGCCCGAATGGATACACCTGAAAATACATCCCGGGGCCGCCGGCGGCGCTGAAGCCCAAAACCACCAGCAAGAGCAGGATCATTCCCGTATGTGACCCGCGCACGGCCAACAGGGACATCAGCAACGCCAAGGCGTGGAGCATAATCGAACTGACCAGCAACGCCGCATAGGCAGCCAGCACGGTCAAAGGCGGCCGCCGCCCCATGATCATGCCGTACAGCGCCAGCGGCATCAGGCACAAGAACACGAAGTAGGTGAACACCGGCGCGCCGAACAGTTTTCCCACCGCCAGCTCCAGCGGCGTCATTCGCGTTACCCGCTGGTAGTCAAACGTGTTTTGCTCTTTTTCGCGGTGAATGCTGTTGATGCAAGCGATTCCCCCGCCCACAGCCAGCATTAACGCCTGGAGCCAGAACGCCGTCTGAAGGATTTGGATGCCCCAGCCGTAAGGCCCGGTGGGCACTTGGTTTGGATTCTGATTGGAAATGGCGAAGCCGGCCACGACGGAGACTGCCACGCAAATGCAAGCCGTAGCCGCTACTTTGCCCGGCCGAAGCTGCGTCCGGACATTGCGGATAAATTCCGGGTTGTCCCAAAGCGCCGTCACATCACTTCTCCGCTCGAGAGCCTCGAAAACAGTGCTTCCAGCGTTTCCGTTTTCTCTTCCACGCCGCAAACCGGCGCTCCGGCGTTCACGGCGTCGTGCACCAACGCGGCCAATTCCGCATCCGTTCCTGGAAACACCATCTCCGCTTCCAAGCCGGCTTCTTTCACCTCGCTCACGCCCTGCCGCGTTGCCAGCCATGCTCCCAGCGCGAATCCTTCCGCCGCCAGCTTAATGCGCACACGCTTGGTCATGCCCGCGCCACGCATCACGTCGCCAATCTTTCCTACTCGGAGCAGCTTCCCTTTTTCCATGATGGCCAGCGAGGTGCAAATCTCTTCCAGGTCGGAAAGCACGTGGGAGGTGATAAAAACCGTCTTTCCTTCGCGATTGAGCTTCCGGATGAGCTCTTTCAACTCCAGCCGGGCTTTGGGATCCAGCCCCGAGGCCGGCTCGTCGAGCACCAGTACCGGCGGATCATGCACGATCGCTCGCGCGATTCCCAGCCGCTGCTTCATCCCGCGAGACAGTCCGCCGACCATCGCGTCGTACTTCGACTCCAGCCCCATCAGGCCGATCACTTCTTTCACTCGCTCTTGCACCTTTGCGCGCTCCAGTTTGTAGGCGAGTGCAAAGTGTTCCACGTATTCCCAGGTTTTCAGGTCGTCGTAAACCGAAAAGAAATCGGCCAGATAGCCGACGTATTGCTGCGCTTCCTCTGGCCGCTGCTCCACATCGATGTCATTCACGGTGATTCGCCCGGCCGTCGGCAGCAGCAGCCCGCAAATCATTTTCAGCGTGGTGGTCTTTCCCGCCCCGTTCGGGCCTACGAGCCCGAACACTTCTCCCGCAGGCACTTCCAGGGTCAGGCGGTCCGCGGCAACGAGCTGCCCAGCCTTTCCCGTGGGCAGGTCATATTCTTTCGTTACATTTTCGAGGTGAATCATGTCAATTGTCGCGATTGTCCCCTGAGCGACCGGTCCCGTCAACGCCTACTGTTCAGTAGACGTTTCTCCTCCTTGAATTGTTCCGTGGCTGCATGGCTGGCCGCCCCGGCTGGCCGGATTGCACCGCAGACGCTCTCGACTGTTGTATATTGGCCGTCCGCAAGCTCAGGAGGCATCCCACATGGAACTTTGGTCAAGGCGCAAGTTTTTTGTTACTTCCCTGGCCGGGAGCGCCCTCGCGGGGGCCAACAACCTCTTCGGCCGCACTCCAGTGAACACAAATGAGCCTTTCCCTTTGGGGAATCTTCCTTCTGCGACAGCTGGCAAGCGCCCAGTCATCATTTCGAGCGTCAATGGCCTCCACGCGCTTGGCAAGGGTATGGACATTCTCAAGAAGGGTGGCGACACCCTGGATGCTGTCGTTGCTGCGGTCACGGTCGTGGAAGACGATCCCAACGACGATTCTGTCGGCTACGGCGGCCTGCCCAATGAAGAAGGCGAAGTCGAGCTTGACGCCAGCGTCATGCACGGGCCCACGCACCGGGCCGGCTCAGTTGCAGCCGTGCGGCGGATCAAAAATGTCTCGCTGCTCGCCAAGACGGTTATGGAGAAAACCAATCACATCATGATCGTCGGCGATGGTGCGCGCCGCTTCGCCGTTGCGGAAGGCTTCGAGGAGATGAACCTGCTCACTGAGCATTCGAGAAAAATCTGGCTGGCGTGGAAAGCCAAGTCTTCTTTGAATTGGCGGCCGGGAATCGATTCGCCCGAATGGAAAGAGCACATGGCCGCGCTTTTCGATGGAGATGAAGAAAAAATCGCTTATGCCGAACGCCTCATCGCCCATCCGCCAACCGGCACGATTCCCTGCATGGTCGTCGACGCCAATGGCGACATTTCCGCAACTACTTCCACTTCCGGTCTTGCCTGGAAAATCCCCGGACGGGTCGGCGATTCGCCCATCATCGGTGCAGGGTGCTGCGTGGACAACGAGGTTGGCGCCGCGGGTTCCACCGGAAAAGGTGAGGAAAACATCAAGATTTCCGGCGGCCACACCATCATCGAAATGATGCGTCAAGGTAAATCGCCTGAAGCGGCTTGCCTGGAGGCCATGGCCCGCGTCGCACACAACTACAAAAATGACAAGAAAAAGCTCAATACGTTCCATCTCTATTTCTATGCCATCAACAAGGACGGGCAGCACGGCGCCGTTTCGCTGTGGCGCAACGGCTATGAGCCAAACAAACAGGCTTCCTATGCCGTGCACGACGGCACGGAGGCTCGCCTCGTTCCCTGCAAAGCGTTCTTCGATGAAAACGGCGGCGACCAATAAAGCTGATCGCTGAGCACTCTGAGCAGTCTGTGTCCTCTGCGCTCTGTGTTAATTCTTTTTCTTCACTGTCGGCTGTGGACTGTTGACTGTCGACAGAAATGAGTCATTCTCAATCCTCTATGGATCAAGCAAACATTCTGATCATCGGCGGTGGCGTGGTCGGCTGCGCCATCGCCAACGCCGTTTCTTCGCGCTGGCAAGACGTTTTTCTCGTAGAGCAAAACCCCAAGGTGGGAATGGCCACCAGCACGCGCAACAGCGGCGTCAACCATTCCGGGATTTATTATCCGAAGAATTCGCTGAAGGCGCGCCTTTGCGTAGAAGGCAACCGGCTCACCTACGAATTCTGCGCCAAGCATAACGTTCCGTTCCGCCATTGCGGCAAGCTCGTGGTTGCGGCTGAAGTGCACGAGGAGACGGAACTCGCCGCACTGAAGAAGCGCGGGGAAGACAACGGCGTCGAAGGGCTGCGACTGATCGGCGCGGATGAAATCCGCAAGCGCGAACCGCACATCCGAGGCGCTGCGGCGCTGGACGTGCCCTCCACGGGCATTGTTTCCGCGGAAGAGCTCGTTCACGCGTTTGCTCGCCTTGCCGCGAATCAGGGCGCGAACATTGTCACGCACGCGAAAGTGGTTTCCCTGGAACCGACGGGCAACAGCATTCGCGTGGGCTTGCGCATCGGCGATGAAGAAGATTCCCAGGAAGAAAAAATCGAAGCGTGCTGCGTGATTAATGCCGCAGGCCTCTATGCCGACGAAGTTGCAGGGATGTTAGGCAACCATTCCTGGAAAATTTATCCGGTGCGCGGCGAATATTGCGAGGTGCGCGGCCCGCGCTCCGCGCTCATCAGCAATCTGGTGTATCCGCTTCCGCATGCGGACGGCATCAGTCTCGGCGTGCACTTCACAAAAACGTTGTGGGGAACATTTCTCCTGGGGCCAACCGCAACCTACGTCGAAGGCAAAGACAACTATGAAAAAAACCGCTTGCCCATTTCCGCTTTCGCGGAGAGTGCGAAAACACTTTTGCCGGAAATTGAGGAGCGCGACTTGCAGCTTGGCTATACGGGCTTGCGGCCGAAACTCGTTCCTCCAAGCCACAAAGCCGGCATCGTCGACTTTGTGATCACTCGCGACCCCAATGTGCCGCAAGCCATTCATCTAGTGGGGATGGAGTCGCCTGGCCTCACAGCCGCCCCTGCAGTTGCCAATTACGTCGCGCAAATGGTGAAAGAGGTGTTGGCGTAGTGGCCCGTGATCCGTGTTCCGTGACTCGACGAAAATCATCTTCCATCATGCTGCGCCCCAGCCGGCAGGGATTAATTAGAGGAAACTATTCAACGATGATCCGAAGAAATTTCTTCTTGCCAAGCCGCACATCATAAGAGGCTGGAGCGGTTGCATCGAGTTTGACCTTTGGGTCTTTGACGATTTGCCCATCGATTTCGAGCCCCCCCTGTTCGATAAGGCGTGCAGCTTCAGCAACCGATTCCATTTGCCGCAAATATGCGAACAACTGGCACCACTTGGGAGTAAGCGTGCTGATAATTCCGCCGGAATGCTGGAGAGACCCGTCGCGCCGAATTAATCGAATCTCTTGCATCTCGGTAGGCGCCTGGCGGTCACGAAAGACGCGCTGGAAATGTTCTGCCGCTTTGCGGGCGGCTTCTTTGCCGTAGAAGCCGGAAATCACTTCTTCCGCAAGGCGCATCTTCGCGTCCATAGGGTGGAGTTTGCCGCTCGCCACTTCTTTTCTCAGCTCGGCGATTTGCTGCGGCGTACGATCGGTGATGAGTTCGTAGTACGACCACATCAAATCGTCAGGAATGGACATCATCTTGCCGAACATTTCGCTGGGCGGCTCGGTGATGCCGACGTAATTGCCGAGGCTCTTGGACATTTTGCGCTGGCCGTCGAGGCCCACGAGAATCGGCATGGTGAGAATCGCCTGTCCCGTCAAGCCGTACTCGCGCTGGATTTCACGGTGCACGAGCAAATTAAACTTTTGCTCGGTGGCGCCAAGCTCCACATCGGACTTGAGTTCGACCGCGTCGCGCGCCGTCAACAAGGGATAGAGCAGTTCGTGAACGGAGATGGGCTGATTATTGGAAAGGCGCGAACGAAAATCTTCGCGTTCGAGCATGCGCGCCAGCCGGTAATGCGAACAAAGCCGAACTACGTCCTCGGCGTTCATCTTGCTGAGCCATTCGCTGTTGTAGCGGACCTCGGTCTTCTCGCGGTCTAGAATCTTGTAGACCTGTTCAAGATACGTTTTCGCGTTGGCGTCGACTTGCTCCCGCGTCAGCGGCGGGCGCGTTTCCGAAACGCCCGTGGGGTCGCCAATCATCGCGGAGAAATCGCCAATCAGAAAAACAGCAGTGTGGCCAAGATCCTGAAAATGTTTCAGCTTCCGCAGCACCACGGTATGGCCGAGATGAAGATCAGGAGCGGTGGGATCGACGCCGAGATACACGCGCAGCGGCTTCCCGGTCTTTAAAGAGTTCTCCAGCTTCGCTTTGAGCTCTTCCGCTGGAATGATTTCCGCGACGCCCTTCTGGATATACGCGAGCTGTTCTTCAACGGGTTTGAATTTTGTTTCGGTCATCGAATCTTCAATTGGTTCGCAGAACGCGGCGTCCTGCGATTTTATATTTTCCTTCCAGAACGATGCGAACAGCCTCTGTATAAATGCGGTGCTCCTCCCTCAGGATTCTTTCTGAAAGCGTTGCTTCCGTGTCGTCATCTTTCACTGGCACGACGGCCTGAATGATGATCGGCCCGGCGTCGAGCGTTTCATCCACAAAATGCACGGTGCAGCCCACGAATTTCACGCCGTATTCAAGGGCCTGGCGCTGCGATTCGAGGCCGGGAAACGACGGCAGCAGCGATGGGTGAATATTCAGGATGCGATTCGGAAATTTGGCCACAAAATAGGGCGAAAGCAAACGCATGTAGCCCGCGAGGCAGATTAGATCCACTTTGTATTCGTCGAGAACCGCAGCCACTTGCCGGTCGTAAACTTCCCGCTCCAGGCCTTTCGAAGGAATCACGCGCGCAGCGATTCCACGCGTCTTCGCACGCTCGATTCCCGGCGCGCCTTCGCGATTGCTGATGACGATGGCGATTTCCGCGCTGGGAATGCGGCCCGCAGCGACCGACTCCGCCAAAGCCTCAAAATTCGAACCGCGCCCGCTCAGGAGCACGCCAATGCGCTTGGCCATAAACAAAGAAAGTTAGCACATGCAGGGTGCGCCACAAAATGCGGTGCATTGGAACTCGCCGGCTCAGGGCATACGCGCTTCTTTGGCGGTGGCGCGGGCGGTCCATCCGCGGAGAGCCAAACGAAAGAGCCACAGGAGCCCACCCAGGATCAAAAAGATGAGCAACCAGCGCAAGAGCAGCGCCAGCAACGCAGCATCGAACGCCGGCCATTCAAATTGGAACTGCTGAAGGCGCGCGCCGCGATCCAGCATCCAATGCCAACCCGTGTGTGCCACCAATGCGGAAAGGATGATCGTGCCCAAGCGTTCGGCGACGGCGTAGCGGAAAAAGAGCTGGAGCACCGGAATGAGCAGAACGAGAACGAGAAGCTGGCCCAGCTCAACCCCAACATTGAACGAAAGCAGGGAGGTGAGCATGTGCGACCCGGCAAATTGCAGCGACTGCCTTAACGCGAACGAGAATCCGAATCCGTGCACCAGACCGAAGCCGAAAGCAATCATCCACCGGTGCTGCAACGTGTTGGCTCCCACGATATTTTCGAGAGCCATGTACACGATGGAAGCGGCGATGAGCGTTTCGATCAGCGGCGGAAACCACAAAAAATCCGGCGCGAGATTGTAAGCGGAAGCGATCAAGGTGATGGAGTGGGCGACGGTAAATGCGGTGACCACCGGTATGAGGGCGCGCAGGCTTCGCAACGGAATCACCAGGCAAAAAAGAAAAAGAAGATGGTCGATGCCGTCGAGAATGTGCAGAAAACCCAAATGGACAAAGCTCAACGCGGCCTGATGCCAGCGGGGATCGAGCCGCACGAGGCCGGGGTTGCCTTCCAATTCAAACGCGCGGACCGCGCCGCCGGGAGGCAAAAACCGTAATACCGTTACAACTCGCAGGCCCAGTCGTGCCAGCCGCGGCTGAATGGAAAAGCGCGATTGTTCCGACTGAATCGGGCTATCGAACAACACATCCATCAGGGTCTGGTCCCAAACGATGTCAGTGGAGTCCGCCAGCGGCGGTCCCGTGACATGCGCGAACGCGTTTTCGTACGAAGTGAAGGAAAAATCCGAGGGAAGCGAGATGCGCGTGGACACCACCTCGGGATTCGGCAAGCGAGCATCGCCCTCATACATTTCGATGAAGCCCGCGAGCCACAGTTTGGCCGCGCCGGGGAGCAAAGCGCTGGCTCGGGCCAGATCGAGGTAGCCGTCGGCGCGCTGGGGAAAGCTGATGTCGCGCATGGCCCGCAGCGGCACGCGCACCAGCATCTGAAGATGCCCGCCCTCGGGTTTGACGAACATCTGGACGGTCACGTCGCTGGGGATATCGTGCGCGAGCGCGCGGCACGGCAGAAAAAGTAAGGCGGCGGCAAAAAGCAAACGATGGATTCGAAACATAACAGCTCCCTATTTCGCGACGTACCCGGCAGGCAAAATCTTGTGCGGATCGACGCGTACCACCAGGTAAACAATCTGGTCGGATGCAATTTCACTGAACCAGTGCGGCGTGTTCGGCGGAATGATGACCACGTCGCCGGGACCGATTTTGCGGCTCACCCCGTCCTGGATCGGCCCGCCGCGCGTGCTGGGGCCATTCAGCACCGTGACGACAGGATGATTCGCGGGGAACTCCGAGAGGTTGTCCATCGAGCCGCCGGTGACCAGCGTCGCGTTACCCTCGATCACGTGATAAATCTCGGTGATCTGGCTGTGCTCGATGCCGCCGCCCGCTTGCGCACCAGAAGTTTTGGAGCGGTGAACCACGCCAACTCCGACGTTATATTCCCCGTCGATATTCACCACGCGAATGGCCTGATCGCTGATGCGATCCGCCGCGGTCTTTTGTACCAGGGCTTGAATCTCCGCGCTGCTGACATCGGTGGCCGTCCCTCGTGGCAGATGGGGCGTGACCGGTTGCGCGCTTTGCGTTTGCGCGGGAAATTTTCCTGGAATTGCCAGCGCGAAAACGACGGCGAGAAGACTCAGGATAAATTTTTCCATGACGCTGCCTCCGAAAACGGATTTCGCCCGCAGAATTGGGGGTTATTTACTGGACGTTGGCCAGACCACGCCCTGGTCTTTCTTCGTCACGGGCGCGAGGCCTTTGTAAACAAATTTCTGCACGCGCTGCCCGCGATAGGTTTCGGTGGTAAACAGATTGCCCTTGGAATCGGCAGCGATGCTGTGCACGGCGTAGAACTGGCCGGGCTGGCGGCCTCCGTCGCCAAAGCTGGTCAGGATTTCCAATGTGTCGCGCAGCAGGACGTAGATTTTTTCATTCGACCCATCGGCCAGGAAAATATATTTCTGCTGCGGATCTTTCGAGAACGCAATATCCCACGCCGAGCCGTCGCCGAGCGTTCGTTTGGCGATGAACGCTTCTTTCACAAACGCGCCGTCTTTTTTGAACACCTGGATGCGGTCGTTGGGCCGGTCGCAAACGTACAGCAAACCGTCGTTGGCAAGCTCCGCGCAATGCACTGGATTGCGAAACTGCTGCGCGGGCGGGGCGTCCGGATTGTACGGACCCAGATCGATATCGTCAGGTTTGTTGCCGTAAGCGCCCCAGTGCCGCTTGTATTTTCCAGTTTCGGCGTCATAGACAATCACGCGATGATTGCCGTAACCGTCGGCCACGTACAGCTCATCGGTGGCTTTATCGACAAACATTTTGGCCGGGCCCTTTAGATTTTCCGTGTCATTGCTGCCCTGGCTCTTGTTGGGATGGCCGATTTGCATCAGGAACTTGCCGTCCTGCGTAAACTTTAGAATCTGGTTGTCGTGGAACATGCTCTTGTCTTTGCCGCGGCTGTTGCCGCCAATCCAGACGTTGCCCTTGTAATCGACGGTGATGCCGTGGTTCGAGTCGGGCCAGTCGTAGCCCGCGCCGGGACCGCCCCAGTGATCGATGAGATTGCCCTCTTCGTCAAATTCGAGAACCGGAGGAGCAGGAACGCAGCACTCCGCCGCGGGCGGCTTCGCCGTGGCGTAGATTTCCATCGGCTCGTAGGTATTCGTGCGATGAACAATCCAGATGTGGTCCTGAGAATCAACGGAGACCCCGACAGCCATGCCCAGAATCCAGTGATTCGGCAACGGTTTCGGCCACAGGGGATCCACTTCGAAGCGTGGCGCTTCGATTCCCGCCGCGGCCACGGCGGCCTTTCGCTCCAGCACGACGGAGCCAATGGCCAGCCCGGCCAGGAGCGCCAGAAAAATGGCTCCTGTATAGAAGTTGCGTTTCATGTTGCCCTCCTCTGCAGGCCGTGATTCTAATTTATTTGGCGGGATTCACAAGCTTTGGATGGAGCCGAGGGCGGCATGTTCGCGGATGCCTCGCCGGGCGGCTTCGCGTTAGAATGCAGGTTCGTTTTGACGGCATCGACTGCGGAGAGCGAAATAAATGAAAAACCAAAGAAGCAAGTTCCGCAAGCTAACAGGCAAGCTAAGCGGGGCGGCGCTCGCGTCGCTGGCTCTGGCAACACTGCCCGCGTTCGCGCAACAGTCCGCCCCGCGCGACCCGGCGGAGCCGGCGCAGGGGAAGCCGCAAGTGAATGCGATGGCTAGGCCAGCCGGAGCGATTGCGCGCAGCGAAGGGGATGAAAAGTCGATGCAGGCGCTGATCGCGAAGTTGACGGCGTGTGGCACGCGCCTCACGCTTTCCTCATGGACCGACCCGAAGCGCGGCGCCGGCTGCGGACGCGACGTTGTCGCCGCCAGGATGAACGAAGTTGCAAACGGCTCAAAGGGCCAACTGCAAGTCGTGGTCGACAAATTTGAAATGACTTCGGAACGCACCGGTGGAAAGCCGATTCCGCTCGAAAACGTCTACGCGATTCTGCCCGGAAATGATCCCAGGCTGTCGAAAACAATCTTTATCGTCTCAGGCCATTTCGATTCGCGGCCTTCCAACGTCATGGACACCCAGGCCGATGCCCCCGGCGCGGACGACGACGCTTCTGGAGTCGCGGTAAGCGTCGAATGCGCGCGCCTGCTGAGCAAAGGGGGACCCGGCGGCCACGGACCCTATCGCGCCACGCTGCTTTTTGCAGCGGTTTCGGGCGAAGAGCAAGGGCTGCTTGGCAGCACGCACATGCTGGACTGGCTCAAGCAACAAGGCTACACGGTCGGCGGTATGCTCGACGACGATATCGTCGGTGCCGATCCGGCGCCGGGCGCACCGCATCGCGTCCGGCTCTTTTCCGGCAACGGCGAACTCGACGATGCCGATTCGCCCTCCCGAGAGCTGGCCCGCGCGGTGGAAGAAATCGACGGCGCGGCGGCCATTCGAATGGTCTTTCGCATCGACCGCTACGGTCGCGGCGGGGACCACTACCCGTTTTACAAGGCAGGGCTGCCCGCAGTGCGCTTTACCGAGCCGCTCGAGGACTACAACCACCAGCATCAGACGCCGCGCACGGAAAACGGGGTGGAGTATGGGGACTTCGAGAAATATTTGAACTATGCGTTCATGGGTAACGTGGCGCGGGACAATGCGGAAGCCCTGAGGCAACTCGCGATGGCGCCGGCTCCGCCAACCAACGCGCGGCTAACCGGCGCGGTCACCCCCGACGCAAAAGTATCTTGGTCTGCGGAAGAAGACCACAAGCGCGCGGGCTTCGAAATTCTCTGGCGTGAAACGACCGATCCTCGTTGGACGGTTTATGATTTTGCCGCCGCGCCCGCTGACGCCGTCTTGAAAGGCGTTTCCACCGACAATCACTTCTTCGCCGTCCGCTCCCTCGGCAAGAACGGTGCCCGCTCGATTGCCGTTCCCACCGAAATGGAGCGCCGACCACCCCCGCAGCCGAGTCCGCCGAAGCAGTAAGCGCTCAAGATTCGTTGGGCTGCTGCCCGGCGTGGTCGGGAAACCACAGCCGCGCGCATTCGGGGCACATGCCGTGCGAAAACTCGACCGGCGCGCGTTCTCGAAGGTACACCTCGATCTGCTGCCAGTTCCCGCTTTCGCTCTGAATTTTCTTGCAGGAAGCGCAAATCGGCAGAACGCCCGAAAGGGTCTTGGCTCTGGCCAGGGTCTGCTGCAACTCCGCGATCAACTGGTCTTTTCCCGTCTCTTTATTGTTGCGTTCGCTGATGTCCCGGCCGTTGATGACCACGCCTCGCACGGCCGGATCATCCAGCATATTGAAAGCGACGACTTCCAGAGAAACCCAGGAGCCATTGGCGTGGCGGGCGCGGTATTGGATGGAATCGCGCGCGCCGGGTGTTTTCCAGAACTCGGCGAAGGCAGATTCCACGGCCGGGCGATCGTCGGGATGCAGCAACTCGAAGCCAATCGAGCCGATCAACTCTTCCTGTTTGTATCCCAGAACACGATGGACCGCGGGACTCATGTAGCGAATGCGGCCATCGGCTTCGCGGATGGTGAGAATATCTTCGCTGTTCTCGACAAGCAGCCGCATCTGGTCGTCGCTAAGTGTGGGCCTTCCTTCAGCCATAATTCCTTTTCCGGAGCGAGATTTGCTGGCCTGAGTTTTAACATCGATTCAGAGCAAACTGCCGCGCGTGAGAACCCGGCCTTACGGGTAATAAGTGTGACTGTACGGAAGTGCAGCGTACATGGACGGTTGTACTGGTACGGTAAATAGTACAAGGACAGGTGAATGGAGAGGGTTAAGGACAGGTACCCCACGAGTGCGTTTCAGCCGCAGAAATGAAAAAGTGCATCAGGCAAATGAAATTTTCGCAGGGGCGAAGCCCAATCGAAGAACCCAGGAGAACCCAGAAAAGCTGTTAACACCTGGCGCGGTCAGGACGTCTGGATGAGCATCGGATGAGAAACAAATACTCGCATTCGGGAGGACCCTCCATGCTGCGGAAACTGCCTCGTCTCTTTCTTTTTGCGCTGCTGGGATGCTGCTTCCTCGTTTCGATTTCGTCGACAGGAAGAGAGAAAGGGCCTGGATTTGCCGGGCTGACCGTTCATGAATGGGGCACGTTTACTTCCATCGCGGGAGAGGACGGCCAGGCGGTCGAGTGGTCGCCGCTGACTGGGGCGACAGATTTGCCGGGCTTCGTCGAACACTTTCGCACTCCGCAGTTCAAGCTCGGACTTCGTGGCACCGTTCGAATGGAAACACCGGTCCTGTATTTCTACAGCTCGCAAGAAGAGCAGGTTTCCGTCAACGTGAGTTTTGCGAAAGGGCTGATCACCGAATGGTATCCGCGGGCGACCCGCGTGGGGCCATCCTCCACAGAACTGGCGCAATGGAGCTTGTTTCACGGACAAACCGACGGCAGCATCGCGTGGGACGCGGTAACCGTCTCGCCAAGCCTGCGCGCTCAATTTCCGCAGGAGGAAAAGAACAGCCATTACTATGCGGCGCGTATGACTTCGGCGACGCCGCTATCGGTAAAGACCCCAGCAAGAGAGCAGCAGGAAAAGTTTCTCTTTTACCGCGGCGTTTCAGCGTTCCAGGCGCCACTCCTCGCAAGCGTAATGCCTGACGGCAATGTGGTCTTGGAAAACCACTTCGAAGAGGAAATCCCCAACGTGATCCTGCTCGAACGGCGCGGAGACCAACTCGGTTACCGGATTGGCGGCGCGCTTCCGCAGAAAAGCATCCTGGCAAGACCGGAGCTCAACGGTACGGTGGAAGACCTGGGAAGAGAGTTGGAAGGAATTTTAGTGGCGCAGGGGCTGTACCAGGACGAAGCCCATGCCATGGTCGAAACGTGGCGCGATTCGTGGTTTGAAGAAGGCAGCCGCCTGATCTACATCGTGCCCCGAGGATTTGTCGACGGAATCTTGCCGCTGGAGATTCGCCCGGCTCCAGCGCAAACCGAGCGCGTATTTGTCGGGAGAATGGAACTCGTCACGCCCGCCACGGAAAACGCCGTGGAGTCGGCATTTGAGGCTTCCGATCGGAAAACACTCGAGAAGTATGGGCGGTTCCTCGAGCCAATTCTTCAGACCATGATTGCGAAAGAGACGAATTCCCAGCGCGCCGCGAAGCTGCGCGAGTACCTCAACACCGTTTACTCCGCGCTGATCGAGCAGCTGTGGAACAAACATTGACCCGGCTTCAGTGCTGTGCAGCGGCAGCCGCCTGCGCAAACGTGACGAAGTGCCCGCCGGGATCCTGCACGGCGAATTCTTTCATGCCGTAAAACGCGGTGCGCACAGGCATGACGAGCTTGACGTCCTTCATGGCGGCAAGCACGGCATCAATGTCATCAACTTCCAGGTAGAGATACGTCGGCCCCTTGCGCGCCTCCGCCGCCATTCCCGCGGGCGCGTCTTTCTCGACGCTCGCGTAAGTCTGGTACATCACTTCAACGGACCCTTTCTGAAAAATCACGAAGCCGAGCTTGTTGCCGTCGGGCACTTCCACCGTCTTGGCAAAGCCGAGGCGCCCGACCCAGAAGGGGATGAGCGGCTCGATTTCCTTGACCAGCAGGACCGGGGTTATTTTTTTCACGTTCATGGAACTTTCTCCTGATTGGGATTGACGTGCGAAAACCGAAAACGCGAGAAGCATGGCAAGAGCGGCTGGAGCGAGGGGGCGCACAGTCCTTTTTTCTCCTTGACAAACCACTAGTCTAATTTAGACTAGTCTAAATTAGACTAGTGAGCAGGACAAGCTATTTTCCCCAAATCAAGGAGGCCCTTATGCCCACCACCACCGAACGCAATCTCGCCGATCTGATTTCCGTCGGCCCGGCTATGCTCCGCGATTTCGAGCTGCTCGGGATCCGCAGCGTGGCCCAGTTGGCGCGGCAGGATCCGCAAAGAATGTTCGAGCGCCTGAACCGCGCGACGGGGCAGCGGCAAGACCCCTGCGTGCTCGATACTTTCTGCGCGGCCGTGGCGCAGGCAAAGAATCCGCGCCTGCCGGCGGAGAAGTGCCTGTGGTGGTATTGGAGCAGAAAAAGGAAGCCGGCAGTTCAGAGTTAGCGGCAGACTTTGAAGAGCGAAAGAGAGGTTTTGTGAGAGTAGCGCCCGTGGCACACGCAGTGGTCCGACCTAACGTGAAGAGAAAAGTTCGCGTAAAGAGAGAGCCTGCGGTGACGACGCCCGATCTGGTGCTGCTGAGCCTGCTGGCGGAACGGCCCATGTGCGGCTATCAAGCAAACTTGGAACTGGAGCGGCGCTGTATTCGAGATTGGGCGGACATTTCGCGGCCGCAGGTGTACTACTCGCTGGAAAAACTAGCGCGCGCGAAATTGCTGCGAGCTTCGCAAACGGAAGAGCCCGCGGCGGGGCCGGAGCGCAGCGCTTATGAGACAACGGAAGAAGGCAAAGCCTCGCTTGCCGACGCGCTGGAGCGGCAGGAGTGGACCACGCAGCGCGACCGGCCTGCGTTTTTGACCTGGCTGGCCCTTTCCTGGCAAGCCCGGCCGGGAGTTTTCCGGAAGCAGTTGAAGCGTAGGCGGAAGTTTTTGCTGAAAGAGCTAAAGCGAGAGAGGGAAACGTTGCGAGCGATCTATGCGGAGGTTGGTCACAAGTTTCACGAGGCGGTCTGGATGGTTGGCTTGATGATCGCTCAACTTCGCACGGAGATCCGGTGGACGAGGCAACTGGAGCGCTCGCTGGCGCGAAGAGCCAACGCCCTGTTTCCGCAATCGGTGTTCGCCCAGAACCTGCCGAAGTAAAGTGAACATCGCGCTCCAACGTTCAACCGTGTTACGTCGCCATCGCCTTTTGTTTCCAAATCTCGGGTCGTGCCCAGAAGGGTTCTCCCAGGCTAGACAGGCCGACAAAATGCCTACACGCCCTCTCCTGAGGCGCCGGCACGGTCGAACACAAGGGCCCAAACGATATTCGTTCCGACCACTGGATAAACCACCCTCGTGCTGATCGATACGGGATTAAAGAGGACTCCATACGTTTGAAAGACGGAACCGTGCTGTCCA
>Ga0187780_10000305_pt1 | contig 37327 bp, 41 predicted proteins | sample 1015_Q2_SP10_20__FD_132429 | JGI IMG/M metagenome (GOLD analysis project Ga0187780, IMG submission 132429) | Tropical peat soil microbial communities from peatlands in Department of Meta, Colombia - 1015_Q2_SP10_20_MG | ecosystem: Environmental > Terrestrial > Soil > Wetlands > Peat | place...
AGGCGGCCGTGCGGCGGTAGATCGGCCGCAGCAGGTCGAGGTCGCGCACGATGGCCGCGGGGCGCAGGTCGAACACCTCGCGCACGGCGGCCTCGATGGCCGACGGGTCGACGGCGGCCGTGCCGAAGGTCTCCACGAGCAGCGACACCGGCCTGGCCACGCCGATGGCGTAGGCCACCTGGACCTCGCACCGGCGCGCCGCGCCCGCCGCCACCACGTGCTTGGCCACCCAGCGGGCCGCGTAGGCGGCGGAGCGGTCGACCTTGGAGGGGTCCTTGCCCGAGAAGGCGCCGCCGCCGTGCCGGGCCATCCCCCCGTAGGTGTCGACGATGATCTTGCGGCCGGTCAGGCCCGTGTCCGCGTGCGGGCCGCCCAGCTCGAAGCGCCCGGTCGGGTTGGCCAGCACGCGCATCGACGACGAGTCGAGGTCCGGCGGGAGCAGCGGGTGGATCACGTGCTCGCGCAGGTCGGGCAGGAGGAGCGTCTCGATGTCGACCCCCGGCGCGTGCTGCGTGGAGATCAGGATCGTGTCCAGGGCCACCGGCCGGCCGTCCTCGTAGACCACGCTCACCTGCGTCTTGCCGTCCGGGCGCAGGTAGGGCAGGACGCCGACGCGTCGCACCTGCGCCAGGCGCTGGGCGAGCCGGTGCGCCATCCAGATGGGCAGCGGCATGAGGTCCGGCGTCTCGTCGCAGGCGTAGCCGAACATCATCCCCTGGTCACCCGCGCCCTGGGCGTTGAGCTGGTCCTCGCCGCCGGAGCCGGTACGCACCTCGTGGGCCGCGGTCACGCCCTGGGCGATGTCGGGCGACTGCTCGTCGAGGGCGACCATGACACCGCAGGTGCGCCCGTTGAAGCCGTGCGCGTCGCTGTCGTAGCCGATGTCGCACACAACGTCGCGCACCAGCGAGGGGATGTCGACGTAGCAGGTGGTCGAGATCTCGCCGGCCACCACGACGAGCCCGGTGGTGAGCAGCGTCTCGCACGCCACCCGGGCGGTGGGGTCCTCGGCGATGACGGCGTCGAGGACGCTGTCGGAGATCTGGTCGGCCATCTTGTCGGGATGACCCTCGGTGACGGACTCCGACGTGAAGGTGTAGCGGCTGGTCACGAACGACTCCTCTGTTGGGACCCCTCGGGGGCGGACGACGGGTCGGCCTGCAGACGGGCCGCCACCGTATCGAGAACGGCGTCGGCCACGACACCTTTCGGCGCCAGGGGGACATCGCGCCTGGCACCGCCCGCTTCCAGGATGGTCACCGCGTTGGTGTCGTGGTCGAAGCCCACGCCGGGGGCGGCCACGTCGTTGGCCACGATGACGTCGACGCCCTTGGCGGCCAGCTTCGCCGCGGCGTGCTCGACCACGTCGTGGGTCTCCGCCGCGAAGCCCACCAGCACCTGGCCCGGGCGTCGTCGGCGCACGACCTCGGCCAGGATGTCGGCCGTGGGCTCGAGGACGATCTCGGGCAGGCCGTCGGCCTTCGAGAGCTTGCGGTCGGCGACGGCCTTGGGGCGGAAGTCGGCGACGGCGGCGGCCATGACGATCACGTCGGCCTCGGCCGCCCGGGCCACGACGGCCTCCTCCATCTGGGCGGCGCTGTCGACGCGCACCACGGCGGCGCCGGGTGGGCCGGGCACCGAGGTCGTCGTCACGAGCACCACGCTCGCCCCCCGGCGGGCGGCGGCATCGGCGATGGCGTGGCCCTGCTTGCCCGACGACCGGTTGGTGATGAAGCGCACGGGGTCGATCGCCTCGCGGGTCCCGCCCGCGGTGACGAGCACGGTCCGGCCATGGAGGTCCCCGCCCGGGCCGCCACCGACGAGGGCCAGCGCCCGGGCCACGACCTCGCCGGGCTCGGCCAGGCGCCCCGCCCCTGTGTCGCCCCCGGCCAGGCGGCCCTCGGCGGGGGCCACCACGTGCACCCCCCGGCGCTCGAGGGTGGCCAGGTTCTCCTGGACGGCGGGGTGCTCCCACATCTCGGTGTGCATGGCCGGGCAGACGAGCACCGGCGCTCGGGTGGCGAGCACCGTGGCGGTGAGCAAGCCGTCGGCGATCCCCGCCGCGTAGGTGCCCAGGAAGCGGGCGGTGGCGGGCACCACCACCACCAGGTCGGCGCGCTGGCCCAGGTGCGTGTGGGGAATGGGGTCCGCCTCGTGCCAGAGGCTGCGGCGCACCGGCTCGGACGCCAGCGCCGAGAACGTGACCTCGCCCACGAAGCGAGTTGCGTCCTCGGTGAGGACGGGCACCACGTGCACGCCCGCGTCGACCAGCCGGCGGCACACCTCCACGGCCTTGTAGGCGGCGATCCCCCCGGTCACGCCGAGGACGACGACGGGCGTGCCCGCCGGGACGGGGCCCCCCGCACCGTCGGGGCCCACGGCGACGTCGGCCCGCTCGCCGCTCGCTGCGACACGCCGCGGCGCTCGGTCTCCTCCTGGCATGGCGGTCCTCGGCACCCCCTCGGGGTCGCCCGCCGACTACTCGGCGGGCTCCTCCCCGCCGGACTCGGTGACGCCCGCGTCGGCGGCGAGGTCCGCCACCTCGACGTCGACCTCGGCGAGGGTCACGACCTCGGGCGCGCCCTCCCCCTCGGGCGCGGCCACGACCTCGGGCGCGGCCACGACCTCGGGCGCGCCCTCACCCTCGGGCCCCTCGGCCCCCGGCTCCCGGCGCACGGAGACCGCCTTGCCCTCGGCGATCTCCTCGAAGGCGATGGTGAGCGACTTGCCCGAGACCGACGTGACCTGCGGCGGGACCACGTAGCCGAGGCCCTCGCCGAGCTGGTTGTAGTACGAGTTGATCTGCCGGCCGCGCTTGGCGGCCAGCGCCACCAGGGTGAACTTCGAGTCCACCTTGTCGAGCAGCTCCTCGATGGGCGGGTCCATGAGGGTGGTGCGGGGCTGGGCCATCAGGCTCCTTCAGGTGGGCCGCCGCCCCGGACGGCGGGTCGCGGCGATCGGTGGGCATCGATTATACCGGCCACCTGGGAGACGGCCGATTCGAGGTCGTCGTTGACCACCACGTAGGGCGTGAGGGTCCGCCCGATCCGCATCTCCTCCTCGCCCTTGGCGATCCGGGCCGCCACCGTGTCCTCGGGGTCCCCTCGCCCGCGCAGGCGCTCGGCCTGCGCCTCGGGCGAAGGGGGGACGAGCAGGACGACGACCGCCTCGGGGTGCCGGGCGCGAACCTGCACGGCGCCCTGCAGGTCGATCTCGAGGAGGACGTCGGTGCCGGGGGGCGGGTCGGGCACTGGCGTGCCGTAGAGGTTCCCGAGGAACTCCGCCCATTCGAGGAACCCACCGCGCGCGATGTTCTCCTCGAAGGTCCGGCGGTCGACGAACGTGTAGTCGTCGTCGGTCTCGCCCGGCCGCCGTGCGCGTGTGGTCCACGACCGGCTGAGCCACAGCGTGGGGTCGCGCTCGACGAGCCGGGCGACGACCGTGCCCTTCCCGGCCCCGCCGGGGCCGGAGACGACGAGGATCAGGGCTTCGCGGTGTGCGCGAGCAACGCCTCGCGCTGGTTCACCCCGAGGCCCTGCAGACGCCGGCTCTCGCTGATCCCGACGCTCTCCATGAGCCGGCGGGCCTTGACCTTGCCGAGGCCCGGGAGTGACTCGAGGACCGAGAGCACCTTCATCTTGCCCACGGTCTCGTCCTTGTCCGCTTGGTCGAGGAGCTGGGACAGGGTGATCGACCCCATCTTGAGCTTCTCCTTCACTTCGGCCCGCTCGCGGCGGACCTTGGCGGCCTTGTCCAGCGCCGCCTGACGCTGCTCGGGAGTCAGGGCAGGAGGTTGCGGCATGCGGGTCACCTTATCCCCTCCGTGGCCCAAGATCACCCAGGACGTGCGGAAATGGCCGAATTGACCTCCGTGCACAATGCACCCGCAACGGCCTCCGGATCGGGCGCCGCGGTGACGGCCCGCCCGACGACCAGAATGTCGCCCCCGGAGGCGATGGCCGCGCCCGGTGTCGCGGCCCGAGCCTGGTCGTCGGGCGCCGTCCCCGCCGGCCGGATGCCGGGGACCACGGTCACGAGCCCCGGCGCCGCGGCGCGCGTCGTGCCGAGATCGGCGGCCGCGCACACGAGCCCCCCACACCCGGCCGCCTTGGCCAGCGCGGCCCGTGCCATGAGCGTCGCCGGCGGCGCAGACGTCTCACTGGTGAGCACGGTGACCCCGAGGACGCACGGCGGGGGCATCCCGGCCGCGTCGGCGCCGGCGGCCGCCCCGGCCACCGCGGCACGCACCATCGCCTCGCCACCCTGGGTGTGCACCGTCGTGAACGCCACGCCCGACCCGCCGATCACACGCGCGGCGCGCTCGACGGTCGTCGGGATGTCGTGGAGCTTCAGGTCGACGAAGACGCGATACCCCTCGGCGCGCAACGCGGAGACCGCCTCGGGGCCCGCGGCCGCGAAGAGCTCCAGGCCGACCTTGGCGATTCCGAACCACGGCCGCAACCGCCGGGCGGTCCGCAGCGCGGCCACCAGGTCGTCGGCGTCGAGCGCCAGCGCCAGCCGCTCCCGTGCCGGGCCGCCCGCCGTCACCCGGCCTCCGGCCGGCGCCCGGGGCCGCCCATGTCCGCACCCTGCACGTGCGGCACCCCCGTGTCCCGGTGCACGGCCCCGACCAGCTCGCGCACCGTCGACACCCCGTGACGCCGGCACCAGCGCGCCAACTCGGCGAGCACCTTTGCCGGCGCCCGCGGGTCGCGGAAGGTGGCGGTCCCCACCTCCACGGCGTTGGCCCCGGCCACCAGCATCTCGGCAGCGTGCACGCCCCGGCAGATGCCGCCGACCCCCACGATGCCCACGTGGGGGAAGGCGGCCCGGCAGTCGTGCACGGCACGCACCGCCACCGGGCGGATGGCCGGGCCGGACACACCCCCGCCCCCCGGTCCCGAGCCGAGCCGGTAGGCGCGTCGCCCCGGGTCGATCGCCATGCCGAGCACCGTGTTCACCAGCACGAGGGCCTCGGCGCCCGCGCCCAGCGCCGCAGAGGCGATCTCGGCGATGTCGGCGACGTTGGGGCTGAGCTTCGCCCAGCGCGGCACACCGCACGAGGCGGCCGCGGCCACGGCGTCGGCTGTGGCGCTCGGCGAGTGCGCGAACATGCGGCTGCGGTCCTCGACGTTGGGGCAGCTCACGTTGACCTCCACCGCCACGATGTCGGGCGCGCCGGCCAGCATGGCGGCGGCGCGCTCGTAGTCCTCCACGCGCCGACCCCAGATGCTGGCCACCACCCGGGCGCCACGGTCGACGAGCGCCGGCAGGTCGCGGGCGCGCCAGGCGGCGACACCAGGGCCCTGGAGCCCGACGGCGTTGAGCATGCCCGCCGGCGTCTCGGTGACCCTCGGCGCCGGGTTGCCCGGCCAGGGCCCCGCCGCGAGGGACTTGACCACCACCGCCCCCAGCGAGGCCAGGTCGACGTAGGCGGCCAGCTCCGCACCGTGGCCGGCGGTGCCCGACGCGGTCAGCACCGGGTTGGGGAGGTGGATCGAGCCCACCACGGTACGCAGGTCTACCCGGCGGGGGCTCATCGCGTGGACGCCGGACCCGTGAGCTCCTGCAGGCTCGTGACCGACATGGGGTGCCGCTTCCAGTCGCGCATCCCCGTCGCCGCCGCGCGCGCCGCGGCGACGGTGGTGAGGCAGGGCACGCCGTGGGCCAGCGCGGCGGCGCGGATGTGAGTCCCATCGGCGCGCGGGCCGCGGCCGCGGGGCGTGTTGACCACCAGTTGCACGTGGCCGGAGGCGATGAGCTCCACCGCGTCGGCCGCACCGGTCTCGCCCACCTTCGCCACCACGGTGGCCACCCGGACCCCTTTGGACTCCAGGAAGGCAGCCGTCCCCGACGTGGCGGCCAGCATGAAGCCCATCTCCTCGAACACCCGCGCCGCCTCCAGCCCGGTCGCCTTGTCCCGGTCGGCCAGCGACAGGAACACGGTGCCCTCGTCGGGCAGCCGGGTCCCCGCGGCGATCTGGCTCTTGGCGAAGGCCAGCCCGAACGTCGCCCCGGTGCCCATGACCTCGCCCGTGGAGCGCATCTCGGGCCCGAGCAGGGTGTCCACCCCGGGGAAGCGGGCGAAGGGCAGCACCGCCTCCTTGACGCTCACGTGCCCGCCCGCCGAGGGCGCGCGCACGAGGCCCTCGTCGCGCAGCTCGCAGAGCGTCGCCCCGGCCATGACGCGGGCCGCGGCCATCGCCACGGGCACGCCGGTCGCCTTGGCCACGAAGGGGACGGTCCGGCTGGCGCGGGGGTTTGCCTCGATGACGTAGACGGACCCGTCCTTGACCGCGTACTGGACGTTGAGGAGTCCCACCACCTCCAGCGCCGCGGCGATGGCGCGCGTGTGCGCTTCCAGCGCCTCGAGCACCGGCACCGGCAGCGTCTGGGGCGGCAGCGCGCAGGCCGAGTCCCCCGAGTGCACCCCGGCCTCCTCCACGTGCTCCATCACGCCGGCGACGAGCACCTCGCCCTCCTGGTCGCGCAGGGCGTCGACGTCCACCTCCACGGCGTCCTCGAGGAAGCGGTCGACGAGCACGGGGCGCTCGGCGGACACGCCGCCCTCCCGATCGAGCGAGCCGGCGAGCTCCGCCACGACCTGCTGCAGGCGCTCGTCGTCGTAGACGATCTCCATCGCCCGCCCGCCGAGCACGTAGCTCGGGCGCACCAGCACGGGGTATCCCACCTTGCGGGCGACGGTGAGCGCCTCGTCGACGGTGGTGGCGATGCCCCCGGGGGGCTGGGGGATGCCGAGGCGCTCGCACAGCGTGTTCCACTGCTCCCGGTCCTCGGCCAGGTCGATCGACGCCGGGCTGGTGCCGAGCACCAGTGCGGGCGGCAGCGTGTGGGCCAGCTTGAGCGGCGTCTGGCCCCCGAGGCTCACGATGACCCCGGCGACGGGCGCCCCCTCGGGGCCCGCGCCGGCCGCGGTCTCCGCGTCGAGGACGTTGGCCACGTCCTCCGCCGTGAGCGGCTCGAAGTAGAGGCGGTCGGAGGTGTCGTAGTCGGTGGAGACCGTCTCGGGGTTGCAGTTGACCATGACCGTCTCGAACCCCGCGGCGCGCAGCGCCATCGACGCGTGGACGCAGCAGTAGTCGAACTCGATCCCCTGGCCGATCCGGTTGGGCCCCGAGCCGAGGATGACGATGCGCGGGCGCGTGCTCGGGCGGACCTCGTCCTCGTCCTCGTAGGTCGAGTAGTGGTAGGGGGTGTAGGCCTCGAACTCGGCCGCGCAGGTGTCGACCGTCTTGAAGGTGGGAGCCACGCCCTGCGCCAGGCGCGCCGCGCGCACGTCGTCCTCCCCCGCGCCGAGGAGATAGGCGAGCTGGGCGTCGGAGAAGCCGAGCCGCTTGAGCGCGCGCCAGCGCCGGCGGTCCACCAGGGCCAGGGCGTCGGCCCCGCGCCGGCCGCCGACGAGCGACGCCAGCTCCCGACGGGCCTGCGTCACCAGGGCCAGCTGGTCGAGGAACCACACGTCGACCCCGGTCGCCGCGCCGAGCTGGTCGGGCGTGATCCCCCGGCGCAGCGCGGCCTCGAGCTGGAACACCCGCTCCGGCGTGGGCTCGACCGCGGCGGCGACGAGCTCGTCGTCGTCGAGCAGCTCGTAGCGGGACTCCCCCGGGTCCGCGTTGAGGCCGCTGCGGCCCTGCTCCAAGGAGCGCAGCGCCTTCTGCAGCGACTCGGGGAACGTCCGCCCGATGGCCATCACCTCGCCCACCGACTGCATGCGGGTGCCCAGGCGGTCGGGCGCGCCGGGCAGCTTCTCGAACGCCCAGCGCGGGACCTTGGTGACGACGTAGTCGATGGTGGGCTCGAAGCTCGCCGGCGTGGCCCGGGTGATGTCGTTGGTGACCTCGTCGAGGGTGTAGCCCACGGCGAGAAGGGCGGCGATCTTGGCGATGGGGAAGCCCGTCGCCTTCGACGCCAGCGCGGACGAGCGCGATACCCGGGGGTTCATCTCGATGACGAGGCGGCGCCCGTCGGCCGGGTCGACCGCGAACTGGATGTTGGACCCGCCCGTCTCCACGCCGACGCGGCGGATGCAGGCGAAGGCGTCGTCGCGCATGGCCTGGTACTCGACGTCCGAGAGCGTCTGGGCGGGGGCCACCGTGATCGAGTCGCCCGTGTGCACGCCCATCGGATCGAGGTTCTCGATCGAGCACACCACGACGCAGTTGTCGGCCCGGTCGCGCATGACCTCGAGCTCGTACTCCTTCCACCCGGCGATCGAACGCTCGATGAGGATCTGGTGGACCGGGCTGGCCGCGAGCCCCTCCGCCGCGGCCCGGGCCAGCTGGTCACGGTCGTCGGCGGTGCCCGTGCCGGCGCCGCCGAGGATGAAGCTGGGCCGGATCATGAGCGGGAAGCCCACGGCCTCGCCCACCGCCATGGCCTCGTCGAGGGAGTGGGCGAACCCCGACGAGGGCACCTCCAGGCCGATCTCCTCCATGGCCGCCTTGAAGCGGTCGCGGTCCTCGGCCGTGTGGATGGCCGCGGCGTCCGCCCCGATGAGCCGGACGCCGAACTCGTCGAGCACGCCCCGGTCGACGAGGGCCATGGCCAGGTTGAGGGCCGTCTGCCCGCCCAGGGTCGGCAGCAGCGCGTCGGGACGCTCGCGCTCGACGATGGCGGCCACCACGTCCGCGTCGAGGGGCTCGACGTAGGTCCGGTCCGCCAGGGCGGGGTCGGTCATGATCGTCGCCGGGTTCGAGTTGGCCAGCACGACGCGATATCCCTCGCGACCGAGGACCCGACAGGCCTGGCTCCCCGAGTAGTCGAACTCGCACGCCTGGCCGATGACGATGGGCCCGGACCCGATGACGAGGATGGACTCGATGTCTGTGCGCCGGCCCACGCCTAGGCCCCCGTTCCCGCGCCGGCCTCGTCCGCCGCCCCGCGGCGCTCGCGCCCCCGGCGCATCAGGTCCACGAAGTCGCCGAAGAGGTAGCGCGCGTCGTGGGGTCCCGGCCCGGCCTCGGGGTGGTACTGCACGCCGAAGGCATCGACGGCCGTGCAGCGGATGCCTTCGACCACGCCGTCGTTGAGGTTGACGTGCGACACCTCGGCCGCCCGGGGCCCGCGCCCCGGGAGCGTCGACGCGTCGACCGCGTAGTTGTGGTTCTGGCTGGTGATCTCCACGGTGCCGGTGTCGAGCCGGCGCACAGGGTGGTTGCCGCCGTGGTGCCCGAAGGGGAGCTTGTAGGTGCGCGCCCCGAGGGCCCTGGCCAGGAGCTGGTGGCCGAGGCAGATCCCGAAGACGGGCACCCGGCCGAGGAGGTCCCCCACGATGGCGGCCTGGGCCCCGAGGGCGGCGGGGTCGCCCGGCCCGTTGGAGAGGAACACGCCGTCGGGCGCCATGGCGAGGGCGTCGGCGGCCGGGAGGCCGGCGGGCACGACCGTGACCGTGGCGATCCCCTCCAGGCAGCGCAGCATGGTCTCCTTGACCCCGAAGTCGTAGGCGACCACCCGCCAGGGGCCGGCGCCGCGCACGGTGGGACGGTCGATGGTCACTTCCGAGACGAGGTCGCGTCCGGTGGTGCCGGGCTCGGCGCGCGCCGCCTCCAGGAGCAGGCCGGGGTCGGCGCTGCCCAGTGCGCAGCCGATGGCGCCCGCGGCGCGCACGTGGCGCGTGAGGCGCCGGGTGTCGACGCCGGTGATCGCCGGCACACCCCGGCGCGCCAGGAACACCTCCAGGGGCTCCTGCGACCGCCAGCTCGACGGACGCACCGCCACGTCGCGCACCACCACGGCCCGGCACCACGGGCGGCTCGCCTCGTCGTCGGCGGCGGCGGTGCCGTAGTTCCCGATGTGCGGGTAGGTGAAGGCGACCACCTGGCCCGCGTAGCTGGGGTCGGTGATCACCTCCTGGTACCCGCACAGGACGGTGTTGAAGACGAGCTCGCCGGTGATCACGCCGCCGGGTGCAGGTGCGCCGAGCGCCTCGCCCTCGAAGACCTCGCCGTCGGCCAGCACCAGGTGCGCCGGCGGGCGCGCACCGGTCATCGCCTGGCCTCCCCGCCCACGACCACCGGCTCGCCGCGAAACACGGTGTGGCGGACGCGGCCGCGCAGGCGGCGGCCCGCCCACGGGGTGTTGCGGCTCCGGCTGGCCATGCGGGCGGGGTCCACCTGCCAGTCCTCGTCGGGGTCGAAGACGCAGAGATTGGCGGCCGCGTCGGGGGCGATCTCCCCGCCTTGGTCGCCCCCGCTGCCCGGGTCGATGCCCGCCACACGCGCCGGACGCCACGACAGCAGGCCGAGCACCTCGGCGGGAGCCATCCCCACGCCCTTGGGACCGAGCGCGGCCATGGTGGCCGCCAGGGCGGTCTCGAGGCCCAGCATGCCCGGGGGCGCCTCGGCCAACGGCGCCGCCTTGGCCTCGGGGGGGTGCGGGGCGTGGTCGGTGGCCACGGCGTCGACCGTCCCGGTCGCGCAGGCGTGGCGCAGCGCGGCCACGTCGTCGTCGGTGCGCAGCGGCGGGTTGACCTTGAAGCAGGGGTCGAACGAGGCCAGGTCCGCGTCGGTGAACGTCAGGTGGTGCGGCGTCACCTCGGCGGTGACGGCCAAGCCCTGCGCCTTGGCCGCGGCCAGCAGCTCGATCGAGCGCGCCGTGGAGAGATGGAGGAAGTGGACCCGCGCGCCGGTCATGCGGGCCAGCGCGATGTCACGCGCCACCATGAGCTCCTCGGCCTCGGGCGGGATGCCCGGGACCCCGAGCCGGCTCGACCATGCGCCCTCGTGCATGTGACCGCCCGCGGCGAGCGCGCGCACCTCGCAGTGCTGTGCCAGGGTGACCCCGAGGCCCCGTGCGTACTCGAGGGCCCGGCGCATGACACCGGCGTCGTCCACACCCGTGCCGTCGTCGGTGAAGATGCGCACGCCCAGGGCGGCGAGCTCGCCCATGGGCGCGAGGCGCTCGCCGGCGCGGCCCACGGTGATGGCACCGGCCACCGCCAGCTGGCACGGCGCGCCGCGCCCGAGGCCCAGCACCTCGGCGGCGACCGCCGCGCTGTCGATGGGCGGGTCCGTGTTGGGCATGGCCAGCACGGCGGTGTACCCGCCGAGCGCCGCCGCGCGCGTGCCTGTCTCGACGCACTCGGCCTCCTCGAAGCCCGGCTCGCGCAGGTGGCTGTGCAGGTCGACCAGGCCCGGCGAGACGAGACATCCCCCGGCGTCGAGCTCCGTCGACCCGCGACCGGCGTCGAGCCCCTCGCCCACGGCCACCACGTGGCCCTCGTCGACGAGGACGTCGGCCCGGCGCACCCCGCCGGCGTCGACCACGGTGCCGCCCCGGATGACGAGCCGCGGCCGCCGGGTGCCGCCGCCCGCGCCGGCATCAGCCACCGGCCACCCCCAGCGAGCGCCCCAGTTCGTCGGCACCGGGCGCCTCGGGCCCGGCCAGGAGCAGGTAGAGGACGGCCATGCGCACCGCCACCCCGTTGGCCACCTGGCGCAGCACCACGGACCGGGTGGCGTCGGCCACCTCGTCGGCGATCTCCACGCCCCGGTTCATGGGACCCGGGTGCATGACGACCGCATGGGGGGCGAGCCTGGCGGCGCGCCGGGCGGTGAGCCCGAACCCCGCGGTGTACTCCCGCAGCGACGGCAGGTACGCGCCGGTGCCCCGCTCGAGCTGCAGCCGCAGCAGGTAGACGACGTCGAGGTCGGGGAGCAGCGCGTCGAGGTCGTGGGACACCCCCACCACGGGCCAGCCCTCCAGCGAGGGCGGCACCAGGGTGCCGGGGGCCACCAGGGTGGTCCGGGCGCCGAGCATGCTCAGGGCCAGGACCAACGAGCGCGCCACGCGGCTGTGGCGGACGTCGCCGACGATCCCCACGCGCAGGCCCGCGAAGCCCTCGGTCCCGGTCTGCGCCACGGGCACCCCGGCGGCCTCGGCCAGGACCTGGCGGATGGTGTAGCAGTCGAGCAGCGCCTGGGTCGGGTGCTCGTGCCAGCCGTCGCCCGCGTTGACGACGTGGGCGTCCACCCAGCGCGCCACCTGCGCCGGGGCACCCGCTGCCGGGTGGCGGACCACGAAGGCGTCGACCCCCATCGCCGCGATGGTCTCGACCGTGTCGCGCAGGGACTCCCCCTTCTTCACCGACGACGACGCGGAGGAGAAGGTCATGACGTCGGCCGACATCCGCCGTGCGGCGGTCTCGAACGAGAGCCGGGTCCGGGTCGACTCCTCGGCGAACAGCGACACGACCGTCCGTCCCCGCAGGGCCTGGACGCGCGGGATCGAGCGGCGGACGACCTCCGCCAGGTGGTCGGTGACCGCCAGCACCTCGCCGATGCCCGCCGGGTCGAGGTCGGCGACCGACAGGAGGTGCCGTCGCGTCGGGCGGCCCTCGGGGGCGGGCGGGACAGGCTCGGCCGGCGCCGCCGGCGCCGGCGCGCGCAGCGCGCTCACCGGGGCAGCACGTCGCCGAGCACGACGCCCTCGAGGCTCACGTCGACCTGCTCGTCGAGGCGGGTCGGGATGTTCTTGCCCACGAAGTCGGGGCGGATCGGCAGCTCGCGATGGCCCCGGTCCACCATCACCGCCAGCTGGACGGCGCGGGCCCGTCCGTAGTCGGCCAGGGCGTTGAGGGCGGCCCGCACGGTCCGCCCCGTGAAGAGCACGTCGTCGACGAGGACCACGAGCCGGCCGGCCAGGTCGCCGGGGATGTCGGTGACCGCCTCGGGCAGCACCGGGCGGATCCCGATGTCGTCGCGGTAGAAGGCGACGTCGAGGGTGCCCACCGGCACGCTGGCGCCGCTCACCTCCTCGAGGACCTGGGCGATGCGGTAGGCGAGCGGGACACCGCCGGTCTGCAGCCCCACCAGGACCACGTCCTCGAGCCCGTGGTTGCGCTCGACGATCTCGTGCGCGATCCGGGTCAACGCCCGCTGGACGTCGTCTTGGGAGAGGACCTGGACCCGAGGAACGAAGACCCCACCTCGCGGCGGGGTCAGCCTGCGTTCACGCTCGGCCACGGGGGCTCCTCCAGGTCCGTACGGGCCTCGCAGGACCCGCTTCACGGTCGCCCCCGATCCTAGCACCGCCCTGGTTTCCCGCGCGCGGCCGCGTTCTGCCACCATCGCGGCCATGGCGGCCGTCGAGCTCGCACCCGGGGTGTGGCGGATCCCCACGGCCGGTCACTTCTTCAATTCCTTCGCCTTCGTCGACGCCGCCGGCGCGGTGACCCTCGTCGACGCCGGCCTTCGGGGTGCGACCCGGCGCATCGAAGCGGGCCTGGCGGCCATCGGCAGGCGCCCCGAGGACGTGACGCGCATCCTCGTGACCCACGCCCACCCCGACCACATCGGCAGCGCCCGCACCGTGCGAGCCCACACGCACGCGCCGTTGGCCGTCCACGACGAGGACGCCTCGTTCGTCCGCCAGGGTCGCATGCCCCCGCGCGACGCCACGCGGCCGCTGGCGCGGGTGGCCTCGTTCGTGCAGCGGCGCCAGCCCCGCTGTGACGTGGACGACACGTTCACCGATGGCGACCTGCTCCCCGTGGCCGGCGGCCTGCGCGTGCTGCACACGCCGGGCCACACCCCGGGCCACTGCGCCTTCCTGCACGAGCCGTCGGGCGTGCTCATCACCGGCGACGCCATCATGAACGTCTTCGGCCGCCGGCGCTGGAACTTCGTGGCGTCGTGCACCGACTACCAGATGAGCCGCGGCACCGCGGAGCGCCTCGGCGAGGCCGACTACGACGTGGCGGCCTTCACCCACGGCTACGAGATCCGCCGCGGCGCGCGCGAGGCCGTGCGCGCCTTCCTCCGCCGGTCCGCCCGCGGCCGCTGAGGCACGCCGGGACGGCGCCCGCGTCAGTCGGGCGATGGCCGGACCCTGCCGGCGATGGTCACCAGCACCCCATTGACGAATCCGCTCGACTGCTCGGTCGAGTACTCCTTGGCCAGCTCGACGGCCTCGTCGATGACGACCGCGACCGGGGTGTCGAGGCGCTCGAGGAGCTCGTAGGTGGCGAGCCGCAGGATGCTGCGGTCCACCACGGGCATGCGCTCGATGTCCCAGCCCACGGCGGCCGATGCCACCAGCTCGTCGATGCGCGCCCCGTGCGCGGCCACCCCCTCCACCAGCTCGCGGGCCAGGGGGTCGGGTGCTGCCGCCAGCCCGGCGAGGACGGCGGTGGGCGCCTCCCCCTTGAGCTCGGACTCGTAGAGCAGGGCCAGGGCGCGCTCGCGCGCCTGGTGGCGCGGGTCCTCGCCTCCTCCTGCCTCGCGGTGCGGGACCATGACGGGTGGCCGCGTGACCGGGTGGTCCGCCGACAGGACGGGCCTAGGCCCGGTTGATGTACTCGCCGGTGCGGGTGTCGACCTTGATCCGGTCGCCGGGGTTCACGAACAACGGCACCTGGACGACGAGCCCGGTCTCGAGGGTGGCGGGCTTGCGCGCCCCCGAGACGCGGTCGCCCTGCACCCCGGGCTCGGTCTGCGTGATGGCCAGCTCCACCGCGGCCGGCAGGTCCACCCCCACGATCTCCTCGCCGAAGACCTGGAGCACCGCGCTGTCGCCCTCCTTGAGGAACCCCGTGGCGTCGCCCAACGCACGCGGCGGGACGTTGACCTGGTCGTAGGAGGTGGCGTCCATGAAGACGTAGTCCTCGCCGTCGCGGTAGAGGTACTGCATCTCCCGCTTCTCGACGATCGCCTGCTCGACCCGCTCGTCGGCCCGGAACGTGCGCTCCAGGACCGCGCCGGAGCGGACGTTCTTGAGCTTGGTGCGGACGAACGCGCCCCCCTTGCCGGGTTTCACGTGCTGGAACTCCACGACCGCGAAGAGGCCGTCGGGCAGGTCGAGCGTCATGCCGTTGCGAAGGTCGTTGGTGGTGATGGCCATCAGGCGGCGATGTCCTTCGTGAAGCCGGTGAGGGAGCGGCACCCGTCCTCGGACACGACGACCGTGTCCTCGATCCGCACGCCGCCGATCCCGGCCAGGTACACGCCCGGCTCGACCGTGACGACGGTGCCGGGACCGAGGATAGCAGTGCCCCCCGGGGCCACCGACGGGGCCTCGTGCACGTCGAGGCCCACGCCGTGGCCCGTGCCGTGCTCGAACGCTTCGGCCCATCCCGCGGCCGCGATGGTCTCCCGGCAGGCGCGGTCGACCTCGCCGGTCGGCACGCCGGCACGCACGGCCGCCACCCCGGCGGCCTGGGCGTCGGCCACCACGTCGAAGATGCGGGCCAGCTCGGGCGCGGGCGAGCCGCCCACGCAGAACGTCCGGGTCATGTCGGAGCGGTACCCGTCGACGGTGGCGCCGAAGTCGATCACCACGGGCTCGCCCGGGCCGACGGGGCGGTCCGACGGGCGCGCGTGGGGCTTGGCCGAGTTGGGGCCGCCGGCCACGATGGTCTCGAAGGCCCGGTCCTCGGCCCCGAGGCGGCGCATGGCGCTGTCCAGCGCCAACGCGATCTCCCGCTCGGTGCGGCCCTCGGCGAGCATGGGCAGCACCTCCGCCAGGGCGCGGTCCGCGATCGACGCGGCCGTGCCCATGCGCGCCAGCTCCCCGGCGTCCTTCACGAGCCGGAGGCGCTCCACCAGCCCGGTGGTGGGGACGGTGTCGGCGGCATCGAGGGCGTCGGCCCAGCGGCGCTGGGCGGCCCAGGTGACGGTGTCGGCTTCGAGGCCCACCCGCTGCACCGCACCCGCACGCAGGGCGTCGAGCGCGGCCGTCCGCTGCGCGTCGGACCCGCCGATGACGAGGGCGACCGCGTCGCCGGTGCCCGCCGCCTGCAGCTGCTCGGCGGCCTGGGTGCGGTAGCGACCGTCGCTGGTCAGCACGGCCGACCCCGCGGTGACCACGAGCACGCCCGCGGACCCGGAGAACCCGGTCAGGTACCGCACGTTCGCCGCCGTGGTCACCACCAGCGCGTCCACGCCGGCCTCGGCCAGCAGCGGCCGCAGCCGCCCGAGGCGCCCGGCGACCTCCGGCGCGACCTCGGCGACCTCCGGCGCGCTCATCCGGCCGGCGGCCGCTCGAGCAGCTCGGCCACCGCCATCACGGCCAGCCGGTAGCCGAGCCCGCCGAAGCCGGCGATCGCCCCCGACGCCACCGGGGCGACCACGGAGACGTGCCGGAACGGCTCGCGCGCCGCGGGGTTGGACAGGTGGACCTCGACCACCTCACCGTCGAACGCGGCCAGCGCGTCGTGCAGCGCCCAGGAGTAATGGGTGAGCGCCCCGGCGTTGACGACGATGGCCGCGGCCCGTCCGCGCGCGCCGTGCACGAGCTCGATCAGCTCGCCCTCGTGGTTCGACTGGTGGTGCTCCAGGCCGAGGCCGTGGCGCTCGGCCTCGGCCTTGGCCGCGGCGACGTGGTCGGCCAGCGTCGCCGATCCGTAGGTCGCGGGGTCCCGCTCCCCGAGCAGGTCGAGGTTCGGTCCCGACAGCAGCAGGACCAGCGGCGTCGCGCTCACGGTGCGGCCCCCATGTCCGCCAGGGTAGCCACCACCGCCTCGGGGTCGATGCCACGGACCGGCTCGACGCCGCGGGGACCGTCGAGGACGAAGGTGAGGTCGTGGCGCGCCTTCTTGTCACGGGCCATGTACTCGAGCAGGGTGCCGGCGGAGGCGCCCGGCGGCAGCCGCGTCGGGAGGTCGAAGCCGGCCACGACGGCGCGGTGCAGCGCCACCCGCTCGTCGTCGATGCGGCCCAGGCGCCGGGCCAGGTTCGCCGCGAACACGAGCCCGACGGCCACCGCCTCGCCGTGGCGCAGGCCGTCGCCGCCGTCGGCGGCGAGGGCAGCGGCCTCCAGCGCGTGACCGAGCGTGTGGCCGTAGTTGAGGACCATGCGCCCCTCGCCCTCGCGCTCGTCGGCGCTGACGACGGCCGCCTTGATGGCCGCGCACCGCGCCACCTGCTCCTCCAGGGGCAGCTCGAGCATCGCCGCGCCCAGAGGGAGCGTGGCCGCGCCGGCCGGGACCAAGAACGCGTACTTGGCCATCTCGCCGCGGCCCGACGCCCACTCTCGGGGTGGGAGCGTGGCCAGTGTCTCCGTGTCGCACAAGACGGCGGACGGCTGCCAGAAGGTCCCCACCAGGTTCTTGCCCTCCGGCAGGTTGACCCCGGTCTTGCCGCCGATGGCCGCGTCCACCTGCGCCAGCAACGTCGTGGGCACGTTCACGTAGGCGATGCCCCGCAGGTACACGGACGCGGCGAAGCCGGCGACGTCGGTCACCACCCCCCCGCCCACGGCCACCAGCGCGTCGGTGCGGGCGAGCCCGCGGCGCGCCATCTGCCGGCAGAGCTCTCCCACGGTGTCGACGGTCTTGGCGCGCTCCCCGTCGGGCAGCACGACCACGTCGTGGTCCACCCCCGGGTCGACGTCGGGCGCCGACCCTTCGCGACCGACCACCAGCACGCGACGGACGCCCCGGGGCAGGACGGCGGCCAGCGAGTGGCGCACGCCCGCACCCACGACCACGTCGTAGGAGCGCGGCCCCAGCTCGACCGGGACGGTGATCATGCGCCCGGGCCCAGCGCCGCGACGATCTCGTCGGCCACGTCCTCGGGCGTGCGCCCGTCCACGTCGACCGTCATCGTCGCCAGGGTGGCGTACCGCGGCGCGCGCTCGGCGGACAGGCGCTCGAGCACCGCCTCCGGTCCGGCGCCACCGGGTTCGGCCAGCAGGGGCCGCACCGGGCCGTCGTCGACGCGCGCCGCCAGCGTGGCCGGACGGGCGCGCAGCCACACCACGGCACGGCCACGGCGCATGACCTCGCAATTGCGCTCGTCGAGGACGGCGCCGCCCCCCACGGCGACGACGGCCGGCGGCCCCGTCCCACCGGCCTCCGCCACGACGGCGCGCTCGATGGCGCGGAAGGCAGGTTCTCCCTGCGTGGCGAAGACCTGCCCCACGGTCGCGCCTGCCTCGTCCTCGACCAAGGCGTCCGTGTCGACGAAGCGCCGGCCGAGCCGGCCGGCCACCAGGGGGCCGATCGTCGACTTGCCCGCGCCCATCATGCCGACGAGGTAGACGTGCTCAGCCACTGCCGGCCGCCGGCGCCGGCGCCCCGCCGTGCCCGAGCGACGCCAGGAAGGCGTCGCGGTTGCGCACCGTCTCGTCGATGGAGTCGCCCCCGAACTTGCGCAGCGCCTCACCGGCCAGCACCAACGCGGTCATCGTCTCGGCGACCACGCCCATCGCCGGGACCGCGGTGACGTCGGTGCGCTCCTTGAACGACACGGTCGACTCCTTGGTGGCGGTGTCGACCGTGGCGAGCACGGGCCGGTTGAGCGTGGCCAGCGGCTTCATCCCCGCCCGCGCCACCACCAGTCCCCCGGTGGACATCCCGCCCTCGATCCCACCGGCGCGCGTGGTCTCACGCCGGTAGGTCTCGGCGACCGCGTCCCAGGTGATGGCGTCGTGGGCCTCGGAGCCACGCCGGGCGGGCGTCTCCGCCCCCTCGCCGATCTCCACGAACTTCACCGCCTGGATGCTCATGAGCGCCTGCGCCAGGAGCCCGTCGAGCCGCCGGTCCCAGTGGACGTGGCTGCCCAGCCCGACGGGCACCCCGTAGGCCAGGACCTCCACCACGCCGCCGAGGGAGTCGCCCTCCTTGGCCGCCGCCTTGATTGCGACCACCATCTGCTCCGCCGCCTCCGGGTCGAAGCAGCGCACGGACGAGTCGTCCACGGCGGCGAGGTCCCCGACGCCGGGGCGGGCCCCGCCGGCTCGCACGGGGCCGAGCGCGATCACGTGGCTGAGGACGCCCACGCCGAGCCGTGCGAGCAGCGCCTTGGCCAGGCATCCGGCCGCGACCCGGGCCGCCGTCTCCCGGGCCGAGGCCCGTTCCAGGACGTCGCGGGCGTCGCTGAACCCGTACTTCTGCATGCCGGCCAGGTCCGCGTGGCCGGGGCGGGGGGCGGTGAGCACCTTCGAGGGTGCCCCCGGACGGGGCGACATCTCCTCCTCCCACTTGGGCCACTCGGTGTTGGCGATCTCGATGGCCACGGGGGACCCCAGCGTGCGCCCGTGGCGGATGCCCCCGAGCAGGGTCACCTCGTCGGCCTCGAAGCGCATCCGGGGTCCCCGGCCGAATCCCAGGCGCCGGCGGGCCAGCTCGCGCTGGACCTCCTCCACCGTGACGGGCAGGCCCGCGGGGAGCCCCTCGACGATCACCACCAGGGCACGCCCGTGGGACTCGCCGGCCGTGAGGTACCTGAGCACGGGGCAAATCTACCGCCGGCCGCCTCGAGCCCCCGACGCCGGGCCTGCCGTCCCGCCGGTCACCGGGCGCGCCGACCCCAGGCTGTGACCAGGGGTGGCTGCACCAGCTCCACGCGCCCCGCGTCGACGGCGGCGAGGAGCCGGTCGATCTCGGCGTCCCCGGCGATGCCGTTGTCGACGAGCTGCGGCCGGATCATCTCGATCGTCGCCCGCTCGAGGGGTGCACAGGCGGGGTGCGACAGCGCGACGTACGCGTCGGCCCCCACGTCGAGCAGGCCCAGGGACCGCAGCCGCCGGGGAAGGGTGCGGCCGAACGCGAGGTCCACGCCGCGTGCGGCGAGCAGCGTGCGGAACCCCGCTCGCACCCGGTTGGCCAGCGCGGCGTCGGCGCCGGTGTCGTCGAGGCAGGCCAGCGGCTGCAGCGCGGGGTCCGCGTCCTCGACCACGAGCCAACCGCCCGGCGCGAGCACGTCGGCCATGGTGGCCAGGGCGGCCGACCGGTCGGCCAGGTGCACGAGGACAAGTCTGGCGTGCACGAGGTCGAACACCTCGTCGGGCGGCGCGTCCGCCACCACGTCGTGCCGGCGGACCTCGACCGGGCCTGTCGCCGCCGCAGCCAGCGCTGCCGTGTCGATGTCCGTGGCCAGCACGCGCCCGCCCGCACCCACGCGCGCCGCCAGCCACTCGACGACCGAGGTGCCCCCGGCGCCGACCTCCCAGCAGCGCCATCCGGTGCCCACCCCACGCTCGGCCAGGTGCCACAGGGTCCAGGGGTCGAACAGCGCGCGCAGCGCGTCGAGGCGCCGGCGCGTCGCGGGGAGGTCCCCGCCGAGCAGGTAGCCACCCGCGGCGGGGGGCGGCGCGGCGGGGGGCGGCGCGTCAGGAGGCGGCCTGTCAGGAGGCATGGTGGTGGAACAGGCCGGCCGCCACCGGCCCGCCCCAGAGCACCGCCACCAGCGCGCCCGCGGCCAGGAAGGGCCCGAAGGGGATCTTGGTCTTGCGTCCGCCGCCGGTGGCGATCATGACCCCGAGGCCGATGAACGCGCCGAGGAGGAAGGCCGTGGCGAACGCCACGAACCCGTGCCCCAGCCCCAGCCAGCCCGCGCCGAGGCCGACGAGGCCGGCCAGCCGCACGTCGCCGAACCCCATGCCCTTGGGCACCACCAGGTGGACCACGAAGAACGCCCCGAAGCCGGCCGCACCCGCGATCGCGCCACGCGCCAGGGACCCCCAGCGGTCGTCCACCGCCGAGGCCACCGTGAGGAGGACGGCGGTGGAGAGGAGCGTCGGGTAGAGGATCCGGTTGGGGATGCGCATGTGCTCCAGGTCCACGGCGCTGATCGCGATCAGGCCGGCGGCGAACACCACGTACGCGGCCAGCGCCGGCTGCGCGCCGAAGCGCCATGCCAGCGCGCCGAACACCACCGCGGTCACGATGGCGAGGTCGAGAGGGCGCCACGCGTGGGCGATGGGCTTGTGGCACTGCCGGCAGCCGCCGGCGCGGTCGAAGCAGCGCACCAGGGGGACGAGGCCCAGGCCCCGTGCCGGCGCGTCGCAGGAGGGACAGCGCCACCACGGCCGGTCGAACGGGTGACGGTCGCCCGTCCGCTCCACCACGACCTCGAGCGCGTCGCCGACGACGAGCCCGCCGACGGCGCACACGGCGGTGATGCCGGCGTCCATTGGGCGCACGCTACCGGACGGTCCCCTGCCCTCCGGCGATGCCCGAGCGGCCCCCCACCCGTTCCTCCGGCCCGCCGCCGGGTCCGTGGCCCGGTCTACTTCTTGGCCGGCTCGTAGTAAGGGTTGTCGCCGCTGGCGTGGTCGGTGACGTCGACCACGGAGAGGATCTCCTCGACGCCCTCCACGAGGGCCACCTCGATCCCCTGCGACAACGTCACCTTGGCCAGACCACACCCTTGGCACCCACCGCTGAGGCGGACGTAGGCGACGCCCTCCTCGACGGCGACGAGATCCGCGCGCCCGCCGTGCATGGCGATCGACGGGTTCACCTGTTCCTCGAGGACGGCCAGTGCGCGCTGCGCGACGTCGGTCGTGAGGTCGCCGTGGCGAGGCGACCGGATGTCGGGACGCGGCGGCGTGTTCGGGTTGAGCATGACCAGCCCGCCCTCGCCCTCGTCCGACCAGTCCAGACGCGCGCCGCGGATGCGCTCCACGCTGGACTCGGGCACCACCACCGTGAGGCCGTCCGCGTCGATCCGGACGTCACCCGGTGCGGCGTCGGCGGCCGCCTGGAAGTAGATGTCGTAGGCGTACGCGCCGGCGCGGGCGCCGGTCACCTCCACCCAGAGCGCGAGCCTGTCGTTGTCGGGCTCCTGGGCCAAGGCGTCGAGCACGACCGTGCGGCCCGACGGCGTCACCGTCAAGACGTCGTGCACCACGTCGCTGCCTGCACCGACCAACGGCTCGTCGGTCATGGGACCACCTCCCACGCCATCATAGGGGCGTGGCCCGTGTGCTCCTCCTCGTGCCCTCGGCCACGTACCGTGCCGCGGACTTCCTCGACGCGGCCCGCGCCCTCGGGGTGGAGGTCGTGGTGGCAGGCGACGGCGTCGGCGCCATGGCCGACCTCATGGGCCCCCGGGCGCTGGAGGTGTCGCTGGCCGACACGGAGGGCGCGGCGGCGGCCATCGTCGCCCACGACGCCCACACCCCGGTCGACGCCGTGGTGGCCGTCGACGACCGGGGCACCCTCGTCGCCGCACGGGCCGCCGCCCGCCTGGGGCTTCGCGCCAACCCGCCCGACGCCGTGGCCGCGGCCTGCGACAAGCTGGCCATGCGCCGGCGCCTGGACGCCGCCGAGGTCGACCAGCCGGCCTTCGCGGTGGTCCCCGCCGAGGCGGACGAGGAGGCCGGTTCCCGCATCGTGGCCTCCCTCGGGTTCCCCAGCGTCATCAAGCCTCGCACCCTGGCAGGCAGCCAGGGCGTCCTGCGCGTCGACGACCTCGACCAGGCGCGGCGTGGCCTCGCCCGGGTGCGGGCCATCGCCGCGGCCGCCGGCGTGGCACCGGGCGAGTCGCTGCTGGCCGAGCGCTTCGTCCCCGGCCCGGAGGTGGCGGTGGAGGGCATGGTGACCGACGGGCGCCTCGAGGTGCTCGCCGTCTTCGACAAACCCGACCCGCTGGAGGGCCCGGCGTTCGAGGAGACCATCTACGTCACGCCGAGCAGGCTCGGCCCCGAGGACCTGGCCGCGTCGGCGGCCACCGCCCAGGCCGCCACGCGCGCCCTGGGACTGGTGGACGGCCCCGTGCACGCGGAGCTGCGCGTGTCGGGCGGGCGCGCCAGCGTCATCGAGGTCGCGGCGCGCACCATCGGCGGCCTGTGCGCGCGCTCGCTCACGTTCGCCACGGGGCGCAGCCTCGAGCACCTCGTCCTCGCGCACGCGCTCGGGCTCCCCGAGGCCAGCGCGCAGCGGGAGCAGGGCGCGTCGGGCGTGCTCATGCTCCCCATCCCGGCCGCGGGGACGTTCCAAGGCGTCGACGGGCAGGCCGAGGCCCTGACCATCCCGGGCGTCACCGGCCTGGAGATCACGACGGCGCCGGGCCGCCTCGTCGCGCCGGTGCCCGAGGGCGACCGCTACCTCGGCTTCGTGTTCGCGCGCGCGGCGCACCCTGCGGCCGTCGAGCGGGCATTGCGCCGCGCACGCGCCGTCCTGCGGGTGCGGATCACGCCCTAGTGCCACGGGCCGGGCATGGCACCGAGGAGCAGCGGCGAGCCACTACCGTGGGGCCGTGCGCGTGGTCTTGGTCTCGACATACGAGCTGGGCCACCAACCGCTGCACCTGGCGGCGCCCGCGGCGGCACTGCTCGACGCCGGGCACGAGGTCCGCTGCGTCGACCTGTCGGTCGACGTGCTCGACGACACCACCCTGACCTGGGCCGAGGCCTTGGCCTGCTCGGTCCCCATGCACACCGCCATGCGCATGGCCCGCTCCGTATGCCGGGGTGTGCGGGTCGTGCACCCCGACCTGCCCATCTGCCTGTACGGCCTCTACGCCGTGCTCGACGGGGCCGAGGGCACGCCGCCGGTGGCGGACATCGCCGTCGCCGGCGAGTACGCGGCCGACCTCGTGTCCTGGATCGACGCCGGCGCACCCCGCGTGCCGCGGGCGGGCACCCTCGGCGGGCCCCTCGGGGAGCGCGTCGCCGTCGCGCTGCGGCGTCGATCCGGCATCCCCCCCCGCCCGGCGCGCCACCTGCTGCCCCCGCTCGAGCGCTATGCCCGCCTTGTCCTCCACGGCGAGGAGCGCCTCGTGGGCTACGTGGAGGCCAGCCGGGGCTGCGCGCACCGCTGCCGCCACTGCCCCGTCCCGGTGGTCTACGACGGGCGCACGCGGGTCGAGGCGGAAGAGGCCGTGGTGGCCGACGTCGCGCAGCTCGTGGAGGCCGGGGCCCGCCACATCACCTTCGGCGACCCCGACTTCTGCAACGGACCGCACCACGCGCGGCGCGTGCTCGCCGCCGTGCACGGTGCCTTCCCCTCGCTCACCTTCGACGTCACGGTCAAGGTCGAGCACGTCCTTGCCCATCGCCACCTGTGGCCGGAATTCGCCCAGGCCGGGGTCGTCTTCGTCGTGAGCGCCTTCGAGTCGGCGAGCGACCGGGTGCTCGGGATCCTCGACAAGGGCCACACCGCCGCCGACGAGCTCGGCGCCGTCGCCGTGCTGCGCGGGTCGGGGATCGAACCGCGTCCGTCGCTCCTGCCCTTCACCCCGTGGACCGAGGCGAAGGACATGGTCGACCTCCTCGACCTGCTGGCGAAGGCGGACCTGGTCGGCAACGTCGACCCCGTCCAGTACGCGATCCGCCTGCTCGTGCCCCCGGGCTCCCTGCTCCTGGCGAGCGGCGCGCTGGCGACCTCGCTCGGCCCCTACGACGAGGAGCGTCTCGGCTGGTCGTGGCAGGCGCCCGACCGGCGCCTCGACACCCTGGCGGACGAGCTCCAGGCGCTGGCGGACCGCGCCGGGTCCGAGCGCTGGGCTGCGGCGGCGACCTACGAGCAGGTCGTCGCCGCCACGGGACGCGTCCTGGGGGCGCGCCCGCGGTCGCCGGGACGCACGAGGACCGACCCGCGGCTGCGCTCCGCCTACGACCCCGAGGGCCGCCCACGGCTCACCGAACCCTGGTTCTGCTGCGCGGAGCCGACCGACCGCCAATTCGCCGCGACCGAGGTCGCGGCGCCGACCCCCGACACGAGGTGCCTCGTCCCATGACTCCCCCCGTCCCGGTGCAGCTCACGACGAAGCGAGCCTCGGCGCGCTGGAAGGGTGCGCCCGACGGCACCCACGAGTGGGTGAGCTTCCCCGATCCCGACGAGGAGCGCACCTGGATGTTCGACATCACCTTCCTCGAGAGCAACTGGACGTGCATCTTCCGCCGCGGATGCCAGGGCGTGCTCACCGGCCCGGCCCCCGAGCTGGAGCACGGGTGCTGCTCCTACGGCGCGCACTTCACCGGGAAGAAGGACATCCGCCGGGTGGAGGCGGCCGCGGCCACGCTCACCGACGAGCAGTGGCAGTTGCGCCCCAAGGCCCGGGACAAGGACGGCACGCTGCGGATCACCAAGCGCAACGGGTCGGGAGAGATCATCACGCGCCTGGTCGACGACGCCTGCATCTTCCTCAACCGACCCGACTTCCCCGGTGGCGCAGGCTGCGCGCTGCACCGGGCGGCGATGGAGCGCGGCGTCCCCCACCTCGAGCTCAAGCCGGACGTCTGCTGGCAGCTGCCTCTGCGCCGCGAGGACGAGGTCGGCGAGGACGGGCACGTCACGTCGATCGTGCGCCAGTGGGACCGCCGCGACTGGGGGGAGGGCGGGTTCCAGTTCCACTGGTGGTGCACCGAGTCACCCGAGGCGTTCGTCGGGACGGTCCCCGTCTACGAGGAGCTGCGCCCCGAGCTCGTCGCCATGGTGGGCGACAAGGCGTACCGCCGCGTCGTCAAGTACCTGCACGCCAGGGGCGCCACCGCCAACGGCAAGCCGCGCGAACCGGACCCGCCGATCGCCGTGCCCCTCCCCCATCCGGCCGTCCGGCGCCGCTGACGCCGGTCGCGACCGCTCGACCTACTCGTCGAGCGGGTCGTCCTCGAGCGCGTGTGACGTGCCGTTGGTCGTGCCCAGGATCTCGTCGAGCGCCTCGGACTCCGCCATGCACCAGGACGCGTGCGTGTCGTCGGGCTCCGCCCCGCACTCCGGGCACCGCTGGTTGGCGGTCGCGACCGAGCGCTTCAGGCTGCGAGCCTCCTCGAAGCGGCGATGCCGACCCTTTTTCACGAGCACTCCTCCGGCGGCCGGGAACCCCGGTCCTCGGCGCGCGCCTTCGAGTGTACCTGCCGCCATCTCGTTCTCCGTACCGGCTCGGGCCCGGCCCGGGGGGCCGGTACAGTCGATGTCCGTGGCCGATGCATTCGATCCGCACGCCATGACCAGGCGCTTTCGCGAACGGGCGGCGGCCGTGCGCCGGCGGGGCGTCCCCCCCATCGAGGGGGCGGAGCGCCGTCGGTTCATCGAGCAGGCGCAGGACGACTACATGGATTTCGCCATGCTCGGTGACGCCGAGGCCACCCTCGCGGACGGCATCCTCACGCTGCGTATCGACCTCCGTCCCCCCGAGCAGCGGCCGGAGCGCAACCCGGAGCAACAGGCGGAGCGGCCCTAACCCCCGTAGTTCATCCTGGTGTCCTCCATGCGCAGCACCTCGAGGCGCTCGCCCGCGGGCGGGGCACCGGCGCTCCCGAAGGCGCAGTCGACGACCTCGCCGACGAAGAGGGTGTGGCTCCCCAGCCCGACCGCCTGGCGCACCTCGCAGTCCAGCCAGGCCGCGGCCGCCGCCAGCACCGGCGAGCCGGTCCCGGCCAGCATGACCGGCTCGCCCTGCATGGTCCCCCACCCCCGGTGCTCGTCGACGTCGATCTCGGTGACGGGCTTGACGAAGCGGCGGACCAGGGCACGCTCGGCGCGCGGCAGCAGGCTCAGGGCGAAGACGCCACCGGCCTCGAGCAGCTCGTGCGAGCGCGCGCCGTGCTCCACGGAGAGCGCCACCAGCTTGGGCTCGAGCGCCACCTGCGTCGCCCAGTTGACCGTCATGAGGTTGCGCCGACCCTCGGCGCGCGTCCCCAGGACGTAGAGGCCGCTGGGCATCGACCACAGCACCCGCCGGCGAAGCCGGTCGTAGGCGTCCGCGTCGGCACCGGCCGGGACCGGCCCGACGATCCCGCCCTGCCGTGGCGTGCCGGCGCCCGGCGTCACGACGATCCCGTCGGCACGCCGAACGTCGCCAGCTGCTCGAGTGCGGCGCCGAGGGCGATGGCGGCCCGGGCCCGCTCGCCGTCCGCCTGCGCGAGCAGCGCACCGCCGCCCGCGCTCTCGTAGCAGTGTCCGGCCGCGCTCTCCTCCAGCGAGAGCGCCTGGTCGAGGCCGGCGGTCAGCGACGGGTCCGGCGAGGGCAGGAGCTGGTGCGCGCCGAGCGTGTCCTGCGAGAGCACGTTGCACTCGGTGCGGACGGCGGCGGCGTCATGGTCCGACTCGGCCGCGGTCACCTGCGTCGAGTCGGCGCGCACCGTTTGCAGCTGGTCCACGATCTGCACCGTGGCCGCCCAGCTCCGGACCTGCGCGCCGATCGTGTTGCCCTGGTACGAGTTGCACGAGCACAGCGACACCCCGGCGGCGGCGGCGAGCACGACCATCGGCGCCAGCCCTGCACCACGGCTCACGAGGGGCCGGTGTGCCCGGGCGGCGGCCACGACGGGTCGAGCTGCTTGAGGAACAAGGCGCAGCGCTCCTCTTCGTCCACCTCGCCGATGGCCGCGGCCGCCCCCCGCAACCCGTCGAGGCAGCGCAGGAAGCCCCGATTCGAGGGGTGGGCCCACCGCACGAGGCCGGTGCCCCGCCAGCCGCTGCGCCGCAGCGCGTCGAGGCCCCGGTGGTACCCGACGCGGTAACAGGCGTAGGCCTCGAGGTCGTCGCGTCCGAGATCGCCGAGCGCGGCCCACCCGTCGGGTAGGGCGGGGAACGCCCGCACCACGTCCGCCAGCGCCTCGCGCCGGCGCTCGAGGGGTGCGCCAAGTGCGGACTCCAGCCGGCGGGCCGCCGCCGGCGGGATGGGGCCGAGGACGGTGTCGGACGGCCCGCCGGTGATCTCGACCGGACCGCTCATCGGGGTCCCCCGCCGTCACCCGGCGCCCGCGGACGACCCCGGGCGCCCGCGCCGGGCCCGGCGCGCTCGGGGACGTAGTGGCGCTGCTCCTCGGCATCCAGCCACACCCGCATGAGGCGCTCGGACGCGGGGTCGCGAAAGACCTCGTCGGTGGCGACCCATCCCGGGTCGGGCGCGGCCTGCTCCCCGTGGCGGCGCAGGAACAGGCTCATGGCGGCCGCGACGATGACCGCGGCGATGAGGACCACGCCGATGAGCGCGACGAGCATCAGCTCTGGCGAGCGGCCAGGACGACGGCGGTGCCGTACGCGGCGATCTCGGTGAGCCCGAAGCACGTCCCGAGCGTCCGCTCGATGCGGTACTCGGCGAATTGGAACGCCGTCGTCACAGGGAAGGCGGCGTAGACGCCGGTCGCGTCGGTATCGATGGTCATCGGGCTCCCTGGGCTGACGGTGCGGTTCGCCGGGCAGGCGCCGGTTCCCTGCGGCCGCGTCCTACTCGAACCGGACGAGATGGTAGTCCCGGCGTCCCCGGCGCAGCAGGGCGTACTTGCCGAAGAGCAGGTCGTCGGCACCGAGGCGCGCGTCGACGTCGTCGACACGGCGGTTGTTCACGTAGGCGCCGCCGCCCGAGATGGCGGCCCGGGCCTGGTTCTTCGACGCCACCAGGCCCGACGCGGCGAGGGCGTCGACCAGCGGGTACCCGCCCTCGAGCACCGAGCGCGCCAGTGCGGAGGACGGCGCCTCGTCGCACACCTCGAGGAGGGTGCGCTCGCCCAGCGTGGCGATCTCCTCCGAGTAGAGGGCGACCGACGCCTGCTCGGCCCGGGCCGCCTCCGCCTCGCCGTGGAGCAACGCGGTGACGTCGCGTGCCAGCGCGCGCTGCGCCTCGCGGCGCTCGGGCCGCTCGGCGGTGGCCTCGTCCAGGGAGCGGATCGTCTCGTGGTCGAGGAACGTGAAGTACCGGAGGTAGGCGCCCACGTCCGCGTCCTCGGCCCGCAGGAAGAACTGATAGAGGCGGAACGGGCTGGTGCGCGCCGGGTCGAGCCACACCGTGCCCGACTCCGTCTTGCCGAACTTGGTGCCGTCGGCCTTGAGCACCAGGGGCGTCGTCAGGCCGAAGACCTCCGCCCGCCGGACCTTGCGGACCAATTCGATCCCCATGGTGATGTTGCCCCACTGGTCGCTCGCCCCCAGCTGCAGGGTGCACCCGTGCTCGTCGAAGAGGTGCAGGAAGTCGTAGGCCTGCAGCAGCATGTAGCTGAACTCGGTGAACGAGATCCCCTGTTCGGGACGCTCGAGCCGGGCGCGCACCGACTCCTTGGCCACCATCTGGTTGACCGTGAAGTGCTTGCCGACGTCCCGGAGGAATTCGAGGAGCCCGACCGAGCCCAGCCACTCGCCGTTGTCGAGCAGCAGCGCCGCGTTGGACGCGGTCGAGAAGTCGAGGAACCGTTCGAGCTGGCCGCGCACCGCGCGCAGGTTGTGCGCCAGCTCGTCCGCCGAGAGCAGCTGGCGCTCCTCGCTCTTGCCGCCGGGGTCGCCGATCATCCCCGTCCCGCCCCCGGCCAACGCGATGGGCCGGTGCCCGGCCAGCTGGAGGCGCCGAAGGTTGCAGAGCTGGACGAGGTGTCCCACGTGGAGGCTGTCCGCCGTGGGGTCGAAGCCGATGTACGCCGTGAGCGGCGGGCCGTCGAGCCGCGCGGGGACCCGGTCGTCGGTGACCTGGTGGACGAGGCCGCGGAAGGCCAGATCGGCGGCGAGCGAGACCATCGTCTCAGCCTGCCACGGCGTGGCCGTCGCCCGGCACACCGGGCACACCGGCCCGGTGCCCCGGCGCCGGGCTGCGGGCCGGACGAGCCGGGGCGGCCAGGGCGGTGGGCCAAGATACGGGCCATGATCGAGACCGAACGCCACGGCGACGTCCGGGTCCTGTACTGGCGCGACGGCGAGAACCGCGTGAACCTGCGATCGCTCGAGTGCTGGCACAGCGCCCTCGACGAGCTCGCCGCCGTCGAGGGACCCCTTGCCCTGGTGGTGACCGGGGAGGGCAGGTTCTTCTCCAACGGGCTCGACCTCGACCGCTTCGGGGAGCACCCGGACGAGGTCGGTCCCGTCGTCGACGGCCTGCACCGGCTCATCGGCCGGCTGCTGGTCTTCCCCGCCTACACCGTCGCCGCGCTCAACGGCCACACCTTCGCCGCGGGGGCGATGATCAGTGCCACCTTCGACCGCCGGCTGATGCGGAGCGAACGGGGCTACTGGTGCCTGCCCGAGGTCGACATCGGCCTCGCCCTGAGCCCGGGGATGACGGCGGCGGTCCGGGCACGGCTCCCGGCCACGGCGGCCGCCGAGGCCATGCTCACCGGCCGTCGCTACGGCGCCGACGACGCACTCGCCGCCGGCATCGTGGACGAGGTGGTCGCGCCGGACGAGCTGCTCGACCGGGCCGTCGAGATCGCGGGAGCGACTGCGGGCAAGGACCGCAAGGTCCTGGCCATCCACAAGCGCCAGCTGTTCGCCGACGCGGCCCGCGCGTGCGGCTGGACCGTCTGACCGTCCGACCGCCTGGCGACCGACCGGCCGTCTGACCGTCTGACCGCCCGGCGACCGACCCGGGCCCGGGGGACTACCCCTCGGACCGGGGCCCGTCCTCGGGACTGACGGCGGGTGCCAGCCGCGCGGGGACCGGGACATGCAGGAAGTCATGGGCGGCGACCACGTCGTCGAACTCGGCGCGGGCCTCGTCGAGCAGCACCGTCTCGTCCGGATAGCGCTGGGAGAAGTGGGAGATCACCAGGCGTCGCGCGCCGGCCTCCGCCGCGATCCTTCCGGCCTCCGCCGCCGTCAGGTGACGGTACCGGCGGGCCAGGGCGGCCTCCGCGGATGCGAACGTCGCCTCGCAGACCAAGAGGTCGGCCCCCTGGGCCAGCTCGAAGGCGGCGTCGCAGAGCCCGGTGTCCATGACGAAGGCCACGACCTGTCCACGGCGCGCCACGCTCACGTCCTCCAGGGCGACGCGGCGTCCGGCGACGTGCACGGTGCCGGTGCGCTGGAGCTCGCCGACCGCCGGTCCGACGACGCCGGCGGCGGCCAGGCGTTCGGGGAGCATGGTGCGGCCTCCCGGCTCCTCGAGGCGCCATCCGAGGGTGTCCGGTTCGTGGTCGAGACGTTTCGCCAGCAGTGCGAAGGGCGGCCCGGGATCCACGACGCCGGCCTCGTCCACGGGCCGTTGGCGGACGTCGACCTGCTCGTCGAAGACGGCCGCGTGCAGCAGCCTGTCGACATAGACCTGGCCGCTCGACGGGTACATCACCTCGACCGGGTGGCTCACGCGGTCGAGCGACAGGCGCTGGACGACGCCGGGAAGACCCAGGCAGTGGTCGCCGTGGAAGTGGGTGATGCAGATGCGGCCGAAGGTCCACGGCGACACCCCGGCGACCAGGAGCTGGCGCTGGGTGCCCTCGCCGGGATCGAACAGGATCCCGTCGCCGTCCCAGCGCAGGAGATAGCCGTTGTGGTTGCGGTACCGGGTGGGGGTCTGACTCGCCGTGCCGAGGACGATCAGCTCTCGCATGAACCCGATTCTCGCGGTCGGGCGACCCTTCGACGAGGACCGAGGGGACCGCCCCCTGCTGTCCCTACTCGGTCACCTGCGTGATGACCTTCTCCGGGGTCTTCGGCGTGCACGTCACCGGCGCCTGAACGGGCGCCGTCACGTCGAAGGTGATCGTGCCCACCGTGAACTTGATGGCCGTCTTGGCCGGTCCGAGGTCGCTGTAGCCGGCGCTCAACGCCGCCGTGGTGAGCGTGGCGAGCGACTTGAAGGTCTGGGAACCGGCATACACGACGTAGAGGCCGCTCGAGTCGTGCCCGGCGGCCCACCCTGCCGGGACGCCCGCCGCCGCTGCCGAGCCGGCGACGTACGGCGCGCTCGTGCTGTTCGGGTCGTTCACGTAGAACCTGATGTCGTCGATCGTCGCCGTGACACCGAAGGTGTTGCGGAGCTTGAACACGACGCCGGTCAGCGAGATCACCTTCGTCGTCTTGTCGATGGTCGCCTTCGCCGTCACGGTCGCGTTCACCGCGGGCTTGACGCCGTCGATCGCCGAGCAGGAGTAACCCTGCGTGGTCGTTGCTCCCGCAGGTGCCACACCGACCACGCCCGACATGGCCAGCACTCCCCCCACGACCAGCGCGCCGGCAAGCATCTTCATCCGCATGGACAGTTCCTCCTTCGTGGGCCGTGCACCGACGCGGTGTCCCCCACGAGCCGCGTGCGCGCACCCTACGGCAGATGATTGTTCATGGCAACGGATCGCCACTCGATGTTCCCGCCGGCGGGGAAAGCCCCTCTGGACTGGGGGTTCCTCCGGTTCGGCCGTCGGCCGCGCCCGTCTGCCGGCTCAGAGCCGGGCGAGCACGCTCTCGCAGGAGCTCACGTCGACACCCGCCTTGGGCTCGACCTCCAGCGAGATCACGACACCCTCGTCGAGGACGGCCGCATAGCGCTTCGAGCGCACGCCGAGGCCCGCGCCGCTGGCATCCCACTCCAGGCCCATGGCGCGCGTGAACTCGGCGTTCCCGTCGGCGAGCATCACGATGGCGTCGCCCACACCCTGCGCGTCCGCCCACGCCTGCATCACCCACGGGTCGTTCACCGAGACGCAGGCGATGGTGCCCACACCACGTGCCCGCAGCTCGCCCGCATGTGCGACGTAGCCGGGGAGGTGGATCTTCGAGCACCCGGGTGTGAACGCGCCGGGCACGGCGAAGAGCACCACTCGGCCTGCGCCCAGGACGTCACCCGTCCGGACCGACACGGGGCCCTCGGGGCCCATCGTCTTGACCTCCACGTCGGGGACCCTGTCGCCCACTGCGATCGCCATGGCGGTGACCCTAGCCGAGGGCCCGCGTCACCACGGTGTGGGCCAGTCCGGTCTCCGGCTCGACGAAATGGAGCTCGGAGATCTCGAACCCGCAGCGGCGGTAGAAGCCGAGCGCGCTGTCCCGGGCGTTGGCCCACACGAACGTGGCGCCCTGGGCTCGGGCCCGCGCCAGCGCGTGCTCGAGGACGGCCCTCCCGATCCCCTCGCCCTGGCGTGCGGGGAGCACGGCCATGGATCGCAGCCGCAGGGCCCCCGCCGACGCGGGGTCGAGCGGGCAGGGCTCGGCGAAGAAGGTGGAGGTGGCGATCACCGTGCCGACGTCGTCCACCGCGCCCATGTGCCATGTGGCCGGGTCGTCGTCGGTCGGGTAGTGCACCGTGGCCGCCGGGTCCGCGGCCCGCAGCACCGACCGCCGCAACCCGTACACCTCGCGGACCTGGAGGAGGCGGACCGTCACGCCCACGGGCGAAGTGCACCAACCGACGACTGGATCGCCGTGCCCATGGCGTCGTGGAGCTCGTCGTGACAGACCACGTTCGCCGCCCGGTCGGGGAGCCGTACCCGCACGACGCGAGCCGATCGCCCGTCACGTGCGCCGAGCGCGGTGCACAACGCGTCGGTGTCGGTCACGTCGGCCACCTCCACACCCAGTCCGGCCGCCACCTCCGCGACGTCGACGCGCTGGGGGGTCCCGAAGAGCCCTTCGAACTCGTCGGGACAGAGCGCACCCGCCTGCGGGAGGAACGAGAAGATCCCACCACCGCCGTTGTCGGCCACCACGACGGTGCAGTCGGCGTCGGCGTCGGCCGGGCGCACCCAGGCGGTCAGGTCGTGGAGGAACGCCAGGTCGCCGACCAGCGCGGTCACCGGCGCGCCCCCGGCGGCCGCAGCGCCCAGCGCGGTGGAGACGACGCCGTCGATCCCGTTGGCGCCGCGGTTGGCGACGACCCGGCGGCCCCCGGTCGGCGGGGCGACGAACCACTCCACGTCGCGCACGGGCATGGAGGACGACAGGACGAGCAGCCCGTCCGCCGGCACGGAGGCGGCCACCGCCCTGGCCAGCATGGGCTCGCTCAGCGCCCGATGGCGGGCGCACCAGGCCTCTACCGCGCCCCAGGCCGCGGCCTCCGCGGCCGCCCACGTTCCGCGCCAGGCGGGATCCAGCCCCGTCCCGGCCTGGTGCACAGCCTCGGTCACGGCACGTGACCATGCGGCGGGGTCGGCCCGCACGAGCACGCCGGCGCCGCGGCCGGGGTCGGGCCACCGCCACCACGGGTCGACGACGACCTGCTCGACGTCGGGGCCCAGGGCCGCGCACCACTCCCCCACGGCACGTGACGCCCACGGGGAACCGAATCGCACGACGACCTCGGGGGCCAGCGGGCCCGACGCCGCGCCCGATCGCACCATCGCGTCCAGCGCGCCCACCACGCCGGCGCGCCGGGCCCGGCACCCAGACAGCGGGTCGGCGGCGAACGGCCATCCGAGCGCATCGGCGAGCGCCCAGAGCGCGGCCGGGTCGCCGGCGCCGGACCCCGCCAGCAGCAGCCCACGCCGGCCCGCCAGCGCACCGGCCCAGCGGGCGGCGTCGTCACCCGCGCCAGGCGCGGCCACATCCACCCGGTGCCACGGGGCGCCGTCGGGCCGGGCCGCCGGTGCGTCGCGCACGGTGCCGAGCAGGGGCTCGCGCAAGGGGAGGTTCACGTGCACCGGGCCCGGGCCGAAGGGTCCGCCCGTCGCCTCGGCGACGATGCGCGACGCCTCGGCGCGCCACGACCCCCGGGATGCCCAGTCCGCCACGCCGAGGTCGACGGCGAAGCGCGGGGAGGAACCGTAGAGCCCACGCTGCTCGATCGTCTGCGGGGCACCCACGCCGTGGAGCTCCGGCGGGCGGTCCGCGGTGCACACGACGAGGGGGACGCGCCCCTGGTCCGCCTCCACCACGGCCGCGTGCACCTCCGCCGAGGCGGTACCGCTCGTCGTGCACACGACCACCGGCCGCCCGCCGGCCACCGCGGCACCCAGCGCGAAGAACGCCGCGCTGCGTTCGTCGAGGCGGACGTCGATGTCGACGGCCTCGTGCCGGGCAAGCGCCAGGACCAGCGGCGTCGAGCGCGACCCGGGCGAGACCACCGCCCGGCGGACCCCGGCGCGGGCCCATTCGTCCACCAAGACGGCACAGCGCGTCGCCTGGACGTCCTCGGGCGAAGGCCCGGTGCGGGCTGGAGGCGTCACTACGCTCACCCTCCGTGCCTCCCGCCTCTCGCGCCGACGGCGACGCCGTGTTGGCGCACCGGACCACGGGCCGCGGCCCGCGGCTGGTCCTCGTGCACGGCTTCACCCAGAACGCCCGCGCCTGGGGCCCGTTCGCCGACCTGCTGGCCGCGCACCACCAGGTCGTGGCCGTCGACCTCCCCGGCCACGGCGGCTCCGACGGTGTCGTCGCGTCGCTGCCCGAGGCGGCCGACCTCGTCGCGGCGGTGGGCGCGGCGGGGGGCGGGCGGGACGACAGGATCGGCCACGAGGTGCGCGCCGACTACCTCGGCTACTCGCTCGGGGGCCGGGTCGCGCTGCACCTGGCCCTGTCCCGGCCCGCGTCGGTCCGCCGGCTGGTCGTCGTCGGTGCCACGGCAGGGATCGAGGACCCCGACGAGCGGGCCCGCCGACGACGGGACGACGACGCCGCGGCCGATCGGCTCGAGCGGGCCGCACGGGACATTGGCTGCGACGCCGCGCTCGACGCCTTCCTCCACCGATGGCTCTCGCAGCCGCTGTTCGCAACGCTGACGCCGGTGCAGGCCGAGCTCGACGCTCGCCTGGGAAACACCGTGGCGGGCCTCGCCTCCTCGTTGCGGACGTGCGGGACGGGCACCCAGGCACCGCTGTGGGACCGGCTGCGCGACCTGGCCATGCCGGTGCTGGTCGTGGCGGGGGCGCTCGACGAGCGCTATGCCCCCATCGCCCGGCGCATGGCGCAGGCGATCGGGGCCAACGCACAGGTCGCATTGGTCCCCGGTGCGGGCCACGCGTGCCATCTCGAACGGCCGGCGTACACGGCGCGCCTCGTCGAGTCCTTCCTCGGCGACCCCCACCTCGGCGACCCCTAGCGCTCGGCCTCCCCCGTCGTCCGCGCCGCGCCGGGCCCGGGGCCCGCCGGACGGCGCCTCCGCGCTCACACCACGATCCCCACGGCCAGCAGCACGCCTGCCGCGATCTGGAGCCGGCCCGTCGCACCGAGCGCCGGCAACAATGCGCCGCCCTCGGCACCGGTGAGGACCAGACGGATCGGTGCCACCGCCAGCGGGGCGCCGAGCAGGACGAGCGCCGCCCATGGCCGCCACCACGCCACGGCGACGCCCGCGCCGAGGGCGCCGGCGACGGCCGCCACGTACAGCCACGGCGCGCGCCGAGCGCCCAGCCGGACGGCGAGGGTGCGCTTGCCGGCCCGTGCGTCCCCGGCGCGGTCACGCAGGTTGTTGGCCTCGAGCAGCGCCACCGCCAACAGGCCCACCGCGGCGGCCGCCGGCCAGGCCGCGGCCGGGACCGTCCCGACGACGACATAGGTCGTGCCCACGGTGGCCACGAAGCCGAAGAAGACGAGGACGAAGAGCTCTCCGAGACCGAGATAGCCGTATGGACGCGGGCCACCCGTGTACAGCCACCCGGCGGCGATGCACGCCGCGCCGACGGGCACCAGCCACCAGGTCGTGGCCGCGGCCAACCCGAGCCCCGCCGACCCGGCGACCGCGAAGGCGCCCAGCGCGGCGCGGCGCACCGCAGCGGGCGAGGCCAGGCCGGAGGCGACGAGACGGGTGGGTCCGACCCGTGCCGTGTCGGTGCCCCGCACGCCGTCGGCGTAGTCGTTGGCGTAGTTCGTGCCCACCTGCAGCGCCATCGCCACCACCAGGGCGCCCAGCGCGCACCACCACGACATGCTGCGGCCCGACCCCGCGGCACCGAGGTTCCCGTGGGACAGGGCCCACGCCAGCGCGGTGCCCACCAGCACCGGGACCACTGCCGCCGCGAGCGTCCGGGGCCGGGCGCCGGCCACCCAGCGGCCGACCCGGCCGGGCGGCCCGGGCGCGCGTGCCGGCGGGACACCGGCCCCCCGACACGGTGCCTCCCCGTCGTTCACGGCCGGCGCGGGAAGCGCGAGAAGTCGGGTGGGCGCTTCTCGACATATGCGTTGCGCCCCTCCTGACCCTCCTCGCTCATGTAGAAGAGCATCGTGGCGTCGCCCGCGAGCTGCTGGACCCCGGCCAGGCCGTCGTCGGCGGCGTGGAAGCCGGCCTTGCACATGCGCAACGCGATCGGCGACAGGCGTAGCATGCGCCGGCACCAGGCGACGGTCTCGGCCTCGAGATCGGCCAGCGGTACCACCTGGTTCACCAGCCCCCACTCGAGTGCCTCCTGCGCGCCGTACTGCCGGCAGAGGAACCAGATCTCCTTGGCGCGCTTCAGGCCGATGGTGCGCGCCATGAGCCCCGCACCGAAGCCGGCGTCGAAGCTCCCGACCACCGGGCCCGTCTGGCCGAAGCGCGCGTTGTCGGCGGCGATGGTGAGGTCGCACACCAGGTGCAGCACGTGGCCTCCGCCGATGGCGTAACCGGCCACCTGCGCGACGACGGGCTTGGGCAGGCGGCGGATCTGGACCTGGAGGTCGAGGACGTTGAGCCGCCCGATGCCACGCCCGGCGAGGTCGTCATCGCCGATGTAGCCGTCATCGCCCCGCACTCGCTGGTCCCCGCCGGAGCAGAAGGCGTCGTCGCCCTCGCCGGTGAGCACTACCACGCCGACCTCGGGGTCGTCACGCGCCGTGTCGAACGCATCGCGCAGCTCGAAGAGCGTTTGGGGGCGGAAGGCGTTTCGCACCTCGGGACGGCAGATGGTGATCCTGGCGATCCCCTCCGCGATCTCGTAGCGCACGTCGCCGTAGTCGCCAGCCGTCTTCCACGTCGGCGGGTCCAGGCGGCGCAGGTCCTCGAGCGGATCCGGGGCGGGGCGGATCACCGGGCACCGACCATGCCGGCCCTGACCATGCCGGCCCTGACCATGCCGGCCCTGACCATGC
>Ga0187780_10000306_pt1 | contig 37311 bp, 37 predicted proteins | sample 1015_Q2_SP10_20__FD_132429 | JGI IMG/M metagenome (GOLD analysis project Ga0187780, IMG submission 132429) | Tropical peat soil microbial communities from peatlands in Department of Meta, Colombia - 1015_Q2_SP10_20_MG | ecosystem: Environmental > Terrestrial > Soil > Wetlands > Peat | place...
ACTTTGCGAACACGCCCGGAAGTTTCGAAGCTGGCGTTGACGGCGATCCAGGTAGCCGCTGCCGGAGTTCCGAATAATCTCAGAGGCAGACGCCCGTCCTTAATAGGATTAACGACCTCGAGGGCGGCAAAGAAGTCAGACTGACTGTGTGAAGGAATTTTGTCGCAGTGGATCCTATAGGACCAGTCTGCGCCGCCAGAAACTGGAACTATCGGATTGCCGTTCTTGTCAAGCGGCACAACAGCGTAGATTTCGTTCTGACTGTCAGCTGGCCCGAGCGGTTGATCGCCCCGCATTGGTTGGACATGAAATCCAAGAGGCGGGTGACTGCTCGCAATGGTGCAACTAGCCAATCCATCCAACTGATGAAGCTTAGCTATGACCAGATCGGTAGAGATCTCAGCATCAAAGTCGTCATAATCGACCCCGCTCGGATTCTTGATGTAAAAATTCAAAGCCGAGTAGACATCCTCCCATTCGATATCCGCTATCCTCGTTCCCGGACCGTACTTCGGAACGCTCGAAGTCGCGGAAGTCTCCAGAGGTGCTGACCCCGCTACCACATAGATGGTGAACACATCGAAAAAACACAATACAACTGCAATCAACACGATCTGAATAATGAGAGGGCGCTTGCGGAAATACGGGTCATAGACAACCTCGCCGAGTGAAACGAGTATTCCGACGTACAGAACGAGTACCCCGAGCAGGAAATGTCCCTGCAGTAACCCCCAACCGGCAAGAGAAATTCCGGGGCCGATGAATCTACGCAGGGCCAAGACCACGAAATCGACCTCCCAACGAACACCTAATATTAGCGCAAGCAAGCCATCATGAATTTCAGACGCGAGGGAAATGCCCGTGCCACACGAAACGACAGCCGATCAAGTGACCCAGGCACTACCCTGCAAATCCTAAGTCTGAGCCATGGGAAATTCCGGTCACCTCCCTGCGCAAACTACCTTTCAATTCCCCAATCATGGTGTTAAATTACAGTAAGAGCCTGCGCAATGCGGGCTCGAAGGTCTTGTAGTAGGCGCGATCCTACGCGCCGCCCGAAAGGGCAACCAGGCTCCCGCTCACCGGAGCTTGAGAGATCGAGCCGCAGATGTCCTGGCGGCCGGAAAAAACTGAAAAATGAGGCGGCCACAGATCGCCGCAGGCGATCGTGCGACGCCGGAAAGGGCTCCCAGGTCGACGGCCAGTCGAGCCTGGGAGATAAGGAGAACTAGAATGTTGAGAAAAACCTACCCTTCGCGGTATCACGACGAGCGTCCGCACTCTTGCTTCGAATTGGACCCGGACGACGGCCCGCCCGAGAAGACTCCCGAGAAACCTGACCACGTTCGCGTCGAACTAATCGGGCCCGATCACCCGCAGCATCCCAACAACATCGCGCGCCAAGGTTCTTCCTCGGATGAGTTCAAATCGTCCGAGCGTTCCGTTCCATCCGACTTCGCAATCGAGAGCCACTGGCCTCACGATCACCACCGTCGCCTCTGCACCATCTGCAAGCACCCCATGCGCGGCGCGATCGAAGAGGAATTCCTCCATTGGGCAAGCCCGGACGCGATCGCGCATCACTACAGCGTCGGATGGCGCGCCGTCTATCGCCATGCCCATGCCACCGGACTCTTCGAAAAGCGCGGCCGAAATCTCCGTTCCGCGCTTGGTCATATCATTGAGCACGCGAACCACGTGCCTCCCACCGCTCGCGACATCATCCGCAGCGTCCGCGCGTACGCTTGCCTCAACGAAAATGGCAAGTGGACCGAGCCCGCCACTCGCGTCATCGTTTCTGCTGGCACGAAATCCGCGGCCAATCGCCGCATCGCCAAAGCGACGATCCAATCAGGATCGTCGTCCCGAGAGCGAGCACCGCGAGCCGAGGGACCTCTCTTGAGCAGCGAGCTACCCGACAATGGTGTCGAATAGGATCTACTCCAACTTGCTGAAAGCAAAGGCCGGCCGCTTCGGCTACCCGACAATTTTCCGCGCCTGCGCTGACCCGCTTTCCAGCTGCTCAGCCGGTTGCCGAGGCGCGCGTTCTCGGAGAAACTAATCGGCCATGCGAGAAGCGTTCGTACTGCTGCTGGGGCTGGCGACGGGGATACTGGTCGGGCTGATGGGGATCGGCGGCGGGACGGTGGTGGTCCCGGCGATGGTCTACCTGCTGGGCATGGACCAGCACGTGGCGCAGGGAACGTCGCTGCTGATGCAACTGCTGCCGCTGGGGCTCGGCGCGATGTGGGTCTACTGGAAGAAAGGCGCGGTGGACCTGTGGGCCGGAATCGTCTGCGCGCTGGGATTTCTGCCGGGAGGGTACATCGGCGGACGCGTCGCGCTGGCGATTTCGTCACACAATTTGGAATCGCTGTTCGGGCTGTTTCTGGTTTTTTCGGCGGCGATGCTGGTGTTCGAACCGGGGGCCAAACGCGCCGCGGCGCGCGCGGCTGCCGGCGCGACGGATGGGTCAAGCGGCGCGGCGAAACGCGATTCGCTCGCGAGCAAGGCCCCTCGGCTCACTGCGTTCGCTCGGGACGACAATCCTGGTCGGATTGTCGGGGTCTTTGCGATGTCGGTGTTCGTCGGCATCGCGAGCGGGCTATTCGGAATCGGCGGAGGCGTGCTGATCGTGCCGCTGCTGGTGCTGCTGTTTGGCTTCGAACAGCATCGCGCGCAGGGGACCAGCCTGATCGCGCTGGTGCCGCCAACGGGACTCTTCGCGTGCCTCACGTATTACCACGCGCATCAGGTGGACGTGAAGGTCGCGGCCCTGCTGACGCCGGGATTTGTCCTCGGCGGAGTGCTGGGAGGCCGCTTGGCCACAAGGCTCGCGTCGCGGACGATGCGGCTGGTGTTCGCGGTGTTCCTGCTTCTGGTCGGGGCGTTCGCGGCAGCCTCGGGCTGGATGAGGTAGCGCGATGGGCGGCCGAGCTGGGCAAGCCAAGCGGGATCTTCGGGTTAGGGGCGAACTGGCGCATTTTCCCGACTGTCGAAGAGCCTGTTGGAATCCTGTGGAAATACAGCGCGCCCAACGCGGGAGTAACTTTCGCGCGGGCGGGGTCGATGCGCAGCGGCCGAAGCGCGGGGCCCGGCTGCGTTGTCATCGAGTGGTGCGTGCGATATCCTGAATCGGCCCTCCTGATGATCGACATCCACTGCCACATACTGCCGGGGATCGACGACGGCGCGGATTCGCTCGACACGTCGTGCGCGATGGCCGAAATGGCGATCGCCGACGGCATCACGCACGTGATCGGCACGCCGCACGCGCATTCGAGCTACAAATTCGACGTGGAGCGCAATCTGAAATTGCGCGACGAGCTGCAGGCGCGGTTCGAGGGGCGGATCAAGTTTGCGACGGGCTGCGACTTCCACATGAGCTTCGAGAATCTGCAGGAGATTCGTCACGACGCGCCGCGATTCACGCTGAATCAGAAGAATTATCTGCTGGTCGAGTTTGCGGATTATTCGATTCCGGCGACGCTCGATCAGGCGCTGCACGAACTGCAATTGGCGGGGCTGCGGCCGATCGTCACGCATCCGGAGCGCAATCCGCTGATCCGCGCGAAGCCGGAGCGGCTGTATCAATGGCTGAGGCAGGGATGCTACGTGCAGGTGACGGCGCAGTCGCTGCTCGGCAAATGGGGCGAGGCGGCGCAGGAGATGACCAACGTGTGGCTCGACGCGGGCGCGATCCATTTCATCGCGAGCGACGCGCACAACGTGACGACGCGGCCGCTGCGGCTGAAGGAAACGTTCGATCTGGTGGCGCAGACGCGCGGAGAAGATGTGGCGCGGGCGCTGCTGGTAGATAATCCGCTGGCGGCGTTCGAAGGGCGGCCGCTGCCGTGGGTGCCCGAGCTGCCCGACGACGCGGACATGAACGGCGTCGCGATCCACAAGAAAAAGCGATTCTGGTTTTTCTAGATTTTCTGCGGCGACGAGTCGTAATCCTCCTCAGCTTCGTCCGACGGCAAGCGTCATTTCTTTTTCGCAGAAGCGGATTTGCTGAGCGCTTCGGCGAGCGCGATCCAGGAAAACGGCGCGAGATCTTTGTAATTGAGATTCTGGTCGGCCATTTCGTCGACGAGCCAATCCTGCCGCTCTGCGGTGGCCTCGGCCAACATGGGATCGACGCCGACATCGCGCAGCGCCTGCGCGACTTCGCGCATTTCTTCGGCGCGGCGGCGGCCATGCTCGGCTACGCGGCTGACCAAGTAATCGGGCAGTTTTTCGCGCCAACCCATGTTCGGATACGTGGCGTCGAGCGAGGCGAGGACGGCCTCTTCGGCACCGTAGTGCCGCGCTGCGAAAAGACATTCGACCGCGAGCGCCTCGATTCCTTTGATCATCACGCTGCGGCACATCTTCACGGCGGAGGCGACGCCGATAGTTTCGCTGACGGCGGTCGCGTTCATGCCGATGGCGTTGAGGCGCGGAGCGAGTTCGGCTGCGCGCCGGCCGCCGAGAAGCATCTGGACTTTAAGGCGATACGGCGGAACGGGCGCCATAACGGCGGACTCAACGAAGTGCGCTCCGCTGCGCTCGACATGCGCGACGTCGGCGCGCTTGGTGCCGGGCGAGACGGAGTTGATGTCCATGAAGAACTGGCCGACGCGGAGAAATTTCGACGCGTCGCGGGCGACGTCGAGCGATGAGGATGCGGTGACGGCGGAGATGACGAGGTCGGCGTTGTGCATGCACTCGGCGAGGCTTTCGCACGCGCGCACCTGGCAGTCGCGCGCCTTTGCGAGCATCGCTTCGCGCGATTCGGGCGAATGGAAGAGGATGTCGTAAACGGAGACGTCGATTCCCTGCTTGGCAAAATCGGGGCCGAAGATGCCGCCGACTTCGCCAAAGCCGACCAGAGCGATTCGCGTGATGGGCGCAGGAGCCATCGCAGCCCTAAGTATGAAACAAAGTGCGGCCGCGGCGCTCGGCAATTCTCCAACCGGCGGCGGTGCGGATGTAGCGGTCGACGTACATTCCGATCAACTGCTTGGGCGCAGCCTGGCGGCCTTCGGCGGTTTCGGGCTCGGATGCATCGCCCATGTAGAGAAGGATGCGGCAGGAGCCGCTCGCGGCGGTCGGCGATTCGACGCTCACGCAAATGTTGGTGACGAAGTGTTGCGTCACGCGGGTGCGAGGCCGCGACTCGAAGCTCGCGACAATGTTTTCGACGCCGCGAAGCGGATCTTGCGGAGCCGTGGGGCGGGCGAAGACGGCGTCCTAGGCGAAGATTTCGCGGAGGCGCGAGTAGTCTTGCGCGTCGACGATCTCGCAGTAGTCGACGCAGAGAGCGCGGCAGGCGGATTCGGCGGCGAGGATTTCGGTGATGGTCAGGTCGGACATTTGTCGCCGGCTCGGAGAAGGATTGTAACTCGACTACTTACTGCCGGTGAGCAGCGCATAGGTTTGGCCCTTCGGGCCAGCCGTTTTTCGCAGGGCTGAGGCCCTGCGCTTCCACACAAGAGGAAACCGTGATTCAAAAACAGATTCAACCCATCCTCACAAATCGAGAATGGGGCATTCGTCACCCCCAGCTAGGCACAGGCAAGAGTGCCTGTGCCACCAAACTCACTTCTTGCACACGAGCAGGCGGCTTGGGCCACGAAATTCTAGAGCGGGCGCCCTCGCGCGTTTGAGCGTTAAGAGGGATTCTTCGACTGCGTAACCGGACGTCCCCAAAGTCGGGACGGTGAGACACGTCCAGTTACTCCGCTCAGAATGACGATCAAATGGGCCGCCGCGGCAAGGCTATTGGTATTCGAGGCCGAGCTCTTTGAGTTTGGCGCGGAGGCTGTAGATGTCGAGTCCGAGCTCGCCTTTGGCGAGGCGCGCGCGAGTGCCCTCTTCTTTGTCGACGCGCTGCTTGGACGCAGCCGCGACTTTCGCGGCGTCGGCGCGCTTGACGACGACAACGCCGTCGTCGTCGGCGACGATCACGTCGCCTGGATCGATCGAAGCGCCGGCACAAACGATCGGGACGTTCACCGAGCCGAGCGTCGCTTTCACCGTGCCCTGCGAACTGATGGCGCGGCTCCAAACCGGGAATTTCATGTCCGTGAGAGGCTTTACGTCGCGGACGCCAGCCTCGATGACGAGGCCCTTCACGCCGTGGGCGCGAAGAGATGTGGCGAGCAGTTCGCCGAAGTAGCCGTCGGTGCATGGCGACGTTGGCGCGACGACAAGGATGCTGCCGCGCGTGCAGACTTCGACGGCAACGTGAATCATGAGATTGTCGCCGGGAGGCAGCGAGACCGTGACGGCTTGGCCAGCAATCGCAGCGCCCGGATAGATCGGGCGCATGTAGGACGCCAGCAGGCCGATGCGGCCTTGCGCTTCGTGAACAGTCGAGACGCCGTATTGCTCGAGCGCGGCGACGGCGTCGGCCGGCGGAAGTTCGACTTTGCGGATTACTATTTTCCCAGGCTCGACTAACCGTCGACCTGGGAGCCCTTCCTGTGACTTGCTCATGAAATCTCCTCGGTAATGTGCGGAAAGGATTCTAGGCAGCGGGAAAGGTTGCAGTCAACTGAGGATGCAAAGAGGTGGAGACCAAAATTTCGATTGGACTGAAGGTGGCCTTCGACTCGACTACTTGCCGCCCTTCGCCACTGCGCTCAGGATAAACGGGTGAGACAGCGCATTGGAACGGCCCTTCGGGCCGGACTTTTTCGCAGGGCTGCCCTTCGCTTCGCTCAGGGTAAAAAGCCCTGCGCCTGTCTGCCGACAGGCAGGCTTCCACCGCGCGACCGACCTTTGTCGGTCGCAATGTCGGAGCTAAAGCTTCGACCCTCTAAAAGATTCGATCGCCGTGGGCTTCACGATGAAATTCGCGCGCTGCCGGAAGCCCGGGCCTCTAGGCTGTAAGCCACGTAAAGTTAAGCTTGCCTGCGCTGAGCGGAACCACAGGGCCACCCCCGCATTTTGCGAAGTTGAATTTGGCTTAGTCGGTCGAGACTTGGATCAATTGTGCTGATCGCTCATGCCGGGAGCACGCCCCGACTTGTCGGGGCGGCAAACAGCGGCGCTCGCGCGCCGCACTGCACATAGGCCTGTGCCGAAGGGCGCCGGACGGCCATGGGCGGCATCGCGCCAAGAAAGTGCGCCGGGCGTAGCGGTGCTACGCCCCTACAGCAGGAGAACAATTTCGCGGCGAGAGGCCCGTTCGACATCACTCGGGGCAAGCCGGCGCTACGACAACGACCGTCGGCGCGCGCTCGAGGCGAATCTTCCGTGGCACGTCCGAAACGGGTACAATCCGTTAAAAATTTGGCACGGAAGGGGAATCCAAATTGCGTGAAAGATTCGGCAGACGTGCATCCGTTTCGGCGGTAGTGCTGTGCGCGATTGCCATGTTGCTTGGCCAGCCAGGGCGCCTCGCAGCCGCACAAGCAACCTCGTCCGGAAAAGCCTGCGACTACGCGTGCCTCACTTCGATGGTCGATCAGTATCTCGCGGCTCTTGTGGCCCACGATTCGAGCCGGATCGCGGTGACGGCGAACGTCCGATTCACTGAAAACACGATTCCGCTAAGTCTCGGCGAAGCGCTATGGCGCACGATGAGCGGGATCGGCAGCTACAAGCTTTACTTCGCGGATGTGAATGGAGGCTCGGCAGGAATCGAAGCAACGATTCGAGAGAACGGCACACCGGCGATTTTGCTTCTGCGGCTGAAAGTTGTGGACCACAAGATCAGCGAGATCGAACAGCTGGTTCACCGAAATGCCGACGACGCTCTGACTGTCGAAAAATTGGGCCAGCCCAATCCGGTTTGGACTCAGCCGCTCGACCCCGCACAGCGCATTCCGCGCGCCGAAATGATCAAGATCGCGAATTCCTATTTCGAAGGCATCCTTCATTCCTCCGGCGATTCGGTGCCGTTCGACCTGAGATGCAACCGCATCCTCGACGGAGATCAGGACACGAATAACCCGACCGCGAAAGGCTGGTTCGACAAGGGCTCGTTCCGTCCCGACTCCATGAACATCCGCGACAACATGAACACGCACATCTGGACCTACATTCACTCGATCGATCCGCGGCGCTTCGTGCTGGTCGACGAGAAAATCGGAATCGTGCTGGGCATGTTGATGTTCAATCATCCGGGAAACGTGGAGTTTGCGGACGTGCCGGGCGTGGGGAAGATTCCCATGCCGCCCATTACACGCAGACCGTCCAGCGTCGCGGCGGGTGAATTTTTCAAGATTGAAGGCGGGAAAATCCGTCAGATCGAAGGCGTCACAATCGCTCTGCCTTACGGAGCAAAACCGGGCTGGTAAGCTGCGGCGCGCGACACCGTGTTCGCGCGGTGTCGTTGAACTCGACTAGACGCACTACTGGAGAGCCGGACCCAGAATTCGCGCCAGGTTTCAATGCTGCTCGCGAAGCAGCTACGCCTTGAGCCAGCGGCTCGTGCGCGGATAGACGCGCCGGGCGTTGGCTGAATACACGCGGTCTTTGTCTGCACTGCTGAGCTTCGAATCGTCGACGTAGCGGCGCGTATTGTCGTAGTGATCCCCGGTCTCCTCGTTGACCACGCCCGGGAACGCGCCGTCGCATTCCGAGCCGAACAGAATATTGTCCAGCGGCACCGCATCGAACAGCATCCGCATGTTCAGATTGTTGTACACGCACGTATCGACGAACACGTTGCCGTTGCCGAGGATTTCGTCGGGACTGGTCCAGCTGTTGTACTTCGCGATCGCTCTCCAGCGGCCGATCTGGCACGGCAGCGCACCACCGGCATGCGGGATGAGAAAGCGCATACGCGGGAAATCGCGGAAGAGATCCTTCGCCATCATCAGCTGCACGAACGCGGTGATGTCGGCGACCAGATACTGAACGGCCGTGTGCGGGAAATTCTTGTTGATCGACTCGCTGCCGTGCAGCACCAGCGGCACATCAAGCGCCTGAGCTGCTTCGAAGACCGGATAGTTGTGTTTGCCGGTGAAGGGAGGATTTTGCCAGCGGCCGCCGGTGCCGTCGGGATCGAAATTGAACGCGACGAATCCTTCGTTGGCCCAGCGCTCAATCTGCTTGGCGACCTGCTCTGAGGGGCAAGAAGGATGTTGCCCAAGCATGCCGACCGGCACGAAGCGTCCGGGATTCAACTGACAGGCGCGAAGGATCAGACCGTTGTTGAGATCGGCCCAGACGGCGTTTTGCTCCACCGTGCCTTCATGCGTTGCCATGGCCTTCGCGCGGGGAGATGCGAACGCGACGTCGATATTGCGCGCGACCATCAAGCTCAAGACCTGCTCGAGGCTCTTCGCCACATCGGCATCGGTGATTTTGGGCAGAGAATCAGGATTCTTCCCGGTGAGCTGCGCTGCGCGAAAGCCTTCCACTTCCGGGTGCTTTGCGAGACGAACGAAGTGCTGGTGAGAGTCGATGATCATATTCGCCGAAAGTTGAAATCCTTTCTATTGCCGGATGAAATTCTAGAAAAGCTACGGGATTGCGTCAATCTACAGGCGGCGCGTCTTGAATCTTGTACAGCAGCTCAACAAACCCGTTCTTGTAAGCGACCACGTCCTTCAAATGCCATCTCCTCTCGCTGCCGGAATCACCGAACAGACGAAGCCCGTCACCCAAGAGGATCGGCGCAATCGACAATCGGATTTCATCCACCAAGCCGAGCCTGAGAAAACTCTGGCATAGCATCGCCCCTCCCACGATCCAGACGTTTCCGTATCTGGGCGCAAGGATCTCATTGACCAATCGTTTGAGATTGCCCGAATAGAATTCCACGCTCTTTCTCGTGGACGGCAGTTCTCTGCTTGTGATCACGATGGTCGGAGTATCGCCGTAGGGCCAGCCAAGTTGAAGCGCGTGCTCGTAGGTGCGAGAACCGAGCACAAAGCAGCCGATCGTCTTGACGAACGCTTCAGCATGAGCGCTGTCTTCAGAAACACCCTTCTCGTAGACGTCTCCGTAACCCTCGAGCCAAGAAACGCTGTTGTCCTTCCTGGCGATGACGCCATCCAGACTCGAAACCACGTGCAGCGTTACGGTGGGCCTGTTTGCGCCTGCCTTATCGCGCGACATATTCCCTCACGACTGCGGAATACCAATCCACTAGCGCGGCGGTCACCTGCTTGGGGCGCTCCATCGGGGCCATGTGGCCGGCGTTTTCGATCGCGACGAGCTTGCTGTGCGGGATGCGAGCGGCGATGTCTTTGTGCGTGGCGTAAGTGCTCCAGGAATCGTCGCGGCCGCAGAGGACGAGCGTGGGGCACGCGATCGTGGCGAGGATTGGAGTGGCGTCGGGGCGATTGAGCAGGGCGTTGATTTGGCCGGCGAAAATTTCGGGAGTTTTGCGCGCGAACATTTCGACGATGGAGTCGATGAGAACTTTGTCGGACAGGCGCGCGGCGTGAACCATGTTGCGAACCCATTCTCGAGCCATTGCTCGCATGCCTTGCCTGCGGGCAACGTCGACAAGGCGCAGACGCTCGGCGCGTTCGCGGGCGCCGTGGTCGCCGCCGGCGAAGGGACGGTACGCGGTGTCGAGCAGCGCGAGGCCGGTGACGCGCTCGGGAACGAGGCGGAAAATTTCGAAGGCGATGCGTCCGCCCATCGAATGGCCGGCCAGTGCGAAACGCGCGGGCGCGATACGGAGCACGGATTCCGCCATTTTCTTGATCGAGTCGCTCGAGCCGTAGTCAGCGATTTGGACGATTGCGGATTCGGAGAGGCGGCGCGACTGGTGTCGCCAGACTTCTTTGTCGCAGGCAAGCCCGGGCAGGAGCAGGACGTGCTTCAGCGCCACAGCGTGCCCGACCAATGCCGTCGCGCGACGCGGACGTTGAAATCGATTCTGGTTCGGATAAAGCCTGGCACCTGAGCTTTTCTCCGGTCCGGGTGCGCCGGGCGGTACGTAAAATCGATTCAAGGTTATTCGGTGAAAGGGAGGTTGTCAACGCGCCGCAGTGTAACGGTGCTGCGGATTCCGACTGACAGGCTTGGGGAGCTACGAATAGTGGCGCAGCCTGTGCGCAACGGCGAATATACAACTGGACAATCGGGCGCATTCGTGTGAACATGTAGATGCGTTTGTTGCTCTTGTAAAACCTTTGGAATCGTTGAAGGGGCTGCAAGTCCACACTTGCAGCCCCTCTTTTTTTGGCCGGAGGCGGTGGGTAACGGCACCAAATAGCTCACACAGAAACGAGATACACAGTTGAGAGAACAAGGAACAGTTAAGTGGTTCAATGCCAGCAAAGGCTTCGGATTCATCCAGCGCATGTCCGGCGAGGACGTTTTCGTCCATTTCTCCGCGATTCAGTCGGAGGGATACAAGTCGCTGAACGATGGGCAAGCGGTTGAATTCGAGGTGACCAAGGGCCCCAAGGGCCTGCAGGCATCGAACGTCTCCGCCCTTTAACCGGCAAATGCGGGCCCGCCCTTCGGGCGGGCTCGCAAGTTTTTGGCAGTGCGGCTCAAGGAGGGTTCGTGAAGGCTCTTCAGAAGGGCGCGTACATCAAGCACTTTCAGTATGGTCTTGGCGTGGTTACCGAATCCGACAACGATCGCACCTCGATCGACTTCGATCTTCATGGCATGAAGAAATTCGTGACCGCCCTGATGGTAGTCGAATTTGCGGAGGGCACGCCGCCGCCACGGCGGAAGAGAGCGCGCAAGAAGGTTGCGATTGTACCCGCGAAACCACCAACCTCCAAATGAGCAAAGAGATTCTAGTGCAATTCGTTGGGTTCGCGTCGACAGCGGGCGCGCGCGAATACAGGTTCACCGTGCGAGAAGTTTCTACCGAGCCCCGGGAATATGTAGTGACGATCTCGAACGAAGCCTTCAGCGATCACCGATTGCGTTTTCAAGACGCGCCAGATCTGTGCTCGATCAAGCTGCGCCACGAACTGGCAGCTCACGCCAATCATCCTGTCGAAAGCCACTTTCACATTACCGACCTCGAGCTTGATGACTATCGCAGCAGCCACTCACCTCGAACGCCCAAAACGTTATACGGCCGCAAACCCACGGACGACTTCTAGACGCCAGTGCGTGCGGCGGGACCGTACCGTCGCCAGATCATGAATCAGCGCGGAACTTGCTTGTGGGCAACTTGTGTTTTCAGACCAAGGAAAGTTGCTTGCGCGTTTCTGCTATGTCCCGCTTTGGTGTCACCTAAAGCGCGAAGCCACCCCTGACCCGGCCGATCAGAAACTGCGGGACCTCACCGAGCGGGCGGAGCGGACGGCAGAGGCGAGCTCGCGAAGAAGCGGCAGAGTTTCGTCCCAACCGATGCATGCGTCGGTGATGCTTTGGCCGTAGACGAGCGGCTGGCCCGGGACGAGCTTCTGCGCTCCGGCGACGAGGTTGCTTTCGAGCATCACGCCGAGGATGTGTCCGCCGCCGGTTGCAATTTGTTGCGCGACGTCGCGGCAGACGATGGGCTGGCGTCTGTAGTCCTTGTTGCTGTTGGCGTGGCTGCAGTCGATCATGACGCGCTCGGGAAGGCCGGCCTTCTTGAGCTGCTCGCAGACGCGGGCGACGGCGTCCGCGGTGTAGTTCACGGTGTTGCGTCCGCCGCGCAGGATAATGTGGCAATCGGAGTTGCCGGTGGTGACGAAAATAGCGGAGCGTCCTTCTTTCGTGTGGCCGAGGAACGTGTGCGGCTGAGCGGCGGAGAGAATCGCTTCGACGGCGATTTGCGTGTCGCCGGAAGTGCCGTTCTTGAATCCGACGGGACACGAGAGGCCGGAGACGAGCTGGCGATGGACCTGGCTCTCGGTGGTGCGGGCGCCGATGGCTCCCCAACTGACGAGGCCGGCGACGTACTGCGGAGTGAAGGTGTCGAGAAATTCCGTGCCGGCGGGGACGCCCATTTCGGCGAGGTCGAGTAGGAGATGGCGCGCGAGGCGCAGGCCGTCATTTATGTGGAACGATTGATCGAGATGAGGATCGTTGAGCAGGCCCTTCCAGCCGACCGTGGTGCGAGGCTTTTCGAAATAGACGCGCATGACGATGAGGAGATCTTGCGAAAGCTCGTCGATGGCGGCTTTGAGGTGCTGGGCGTAGTCGCGGGCGGCCTTCGTATCGTGAATGGAGCACGGGCCGACGACGACGAGCAGGCGATGGTCTTTTCTCCCAGGCTCGCCTTGCCGGCGTCCTGGGAGCCCTTCCTTTCTCCCAGGCTCGCCTTGCCGGCGACCTGGGAGCCCTTCCTGGCCGCGGAGAATTTCGCGAATCGCTTCACGCGCTTGGTAGATGGTCGCCGAAGCGGAGTCCGTTTCGGGCAGCTCCTGCTCGAGGACGGCGGGAGCGACCACGACTTCGATTGATTGAATGCGAAGGTCGTCTGTGCGGTAGAACAAGGCCGATACACATTACTATAGCAGGGACGGGCGCGAGTTGCGGCCCAGTATCATTGACAAGGCTGGGGCGCATAACTAACATCCAGCGCTGAAAGCACGCACGGGAGTTCGCGGCATTTCATCGGGTTTCGAGGAAGGGGTGGACGATGAATCGACGCAAGATGCTGTCGCTGCTCGGCGCTTCGCCGGCGATGCTGGCGGGCGCGCGAATCGAGGCAGAAACTTCGAAGAAAACCAACGCGAAAGCGGGCGCCGCGGCCGGAAAAATCGTGGCGCTCAATCCGAAAGGCAACCCTCCCCCGATCCAGCTCGTGCCGATGGCCAAGCGGCTGGACACACTCGACGGCAAGACGATTTATCTCGTGTCCGACGGATTCCCCGGCGCTGATCATTTTTTGAATCAGATCGCAATCTGGTTCAGGAAAAACATGCCGAGCGTGACAACGATCTACCGGCTGAAGGCGGGCCAGTTCGCGGACGACGATCCGAAGCTCAATGCGGAGATCAAGGCCAACGGCAACGCCGTGATCATGGCCATCGGGCATTGAAGCACGTGCACACCAGCGACCGTCGGTCACTGCATAAAGTACGAACAGATGGGATTTCCGACCGCACCGATGGTGACGGTCGCGTTCAAAGACCTCGCGCTATCCAACGCTGCGCAACGCGGCATGCCGCACGAAAGAATTTGTTTCACTCCGCATCCGGTGTGGGGCAAGACGGATGAGGAGATGTACGCCTACCTCGAAGGAAACGATCCGGTAAGCGGCAAACCGCTGATGAAGGAAGTGATCGGCGCGCTCACCAATCCTCTCACCGCAGAAGAATCGAAAACGGGCGAAGTGAGCGTCTCGACGGGGCCGGAGACGTTCGCCGACACCGAAGACAATCTGCAGCAGTATTACATCGACAACGGCATGACCGATTTCATGCAGATCGTGCTGCCGACCGAAGAACGCGTCGAGGCGATGCTGAAAGGCACGAGCCACAAGCCAGACGAAGTGGTCGGAAAGATGTCGCCGGCAAGAGGGTCGTATCCGGACTGGTCGTTTACAGTGAGACAGGTGGCGATCAACGCGGTAATGGCCGGAGCGAAGCCGGAATATTTTCCGACAGTACTCGCGATGGCGGCGAGCGGAGTGACGGCGCTATCGAGCTCGACGAATTCGTTCGCCGTGGCGGCGATCATCAACGGACCGATTCGCGACAAGCTAAACATGAATTACGGAATCGGAGCGATGGGACCGTTCGCTCAGCCGAACGCTGCAATCGGGCGCGCGTGGACGATGCTCTCGCGGAATTTGAGCAATTCGGGCATACCCGGCCAGACGTATCTCGGCACGCTTGGGAACAGCGTGAACTACAACAACCTCATCATTCCCGAAAACGAAAAGGCAAGCCCGTGGACGCCACTCAGCGTTCAAAAGGGATTCAAAGTTGACGAAAACGTTGTGAGCCTTTTTGTCGGCTTCAGCATTTCGCAGGGGCAGGGCGGAATCGGGCTTGGCGTGAAGCCCGTGCCGCAATACCACCAGGCGATTGCGTACAACTGCACGCCGTTCCTGCCGCTTTTCGGAGCGCTGATCGTGTTCGATCCGCTGGTTGCGCAGGGGTTGGTGGAGCTGGGCTTCAAGACGAAAGAACAGCTCGCCGAGTGGCTGCAAAAGAATCAGACGATTTCGGCGAAGGACGCGCGTTCAACTCTGACCGGAGGCCGATGGGCGCCGGAATCCATTCCGGATGATCAGCGTGTGACTTACTATCAGCGACCCGATTCGTACAACTTCGTCGTGGTGGGCGGGCAGACGAACCCGTATCACATGGTCGCCAACATGAGTTACAGAGTGAGCGTCTCGATCGATCAATGGGCGTAGCAAGCGCTCGATTTTTCGGGCGGCTCGCTACTTTCGCGTTTCTGCTTCAGATAAGCACTCCCGTTCGCGGACAATTGCGCCCAGCGGCGATCGACGCGCATCCTCTCGGCACACCTGTAACGATCATCATCGAGTTCGGCGAGCAATACCTCGGCAGCGAGCAGTACGACGCGAAGATTACTGTGGTCGAAGTTGTGCGCGGCGAAAAGGCATGGGAGATGATGAAGCAGGCGAGCGCGTCGAATCCGGCGCCGAAGCCCGGATTCGAATATTTGCTCGCGCGGGTGCGATTCGAGTTTGCGGCGCGCACGTCGCTTTCGCACCACAGCTACGGGCTCGAGCCGAGCCAGTTCGCGGCGGCGGAGCGCGACGGCACGCAATTTGCGGCACCGTCACTTGCCGCTCCGCTGGTGCCTGCTCTGAAGGGCAAGCTGAAATCCGGCGATTCGGTCGAGGGATGGCTCGTTTTTCTCTTAGTGCAAGGAGTTTCGCAGCCGCTGATGGTCTTTCGGGAAGATGTGGGCGACGTGAGCCATGTAGGCGCGGGCACGTGGTTCGAACTGCATAAGCGGGCCGTGGCCGTGAAGCCCTAGCGCGGCGAAAGTTTGCCGCGCTACAATTTGATATCATCCACCGGCCCGATCCATGAAACACACCTCTGCGGTCGAAACGACTAAGCCGAAAACGCGCGTGCGAGCGGTGCGCCTGCGAACATCCGGCGCATCGATGGAGCGGCGAGCAGACGGCTCGATCATCATTCGAGCGGACGAGCCGCTTGCCGAATATCCGCGCGTTCTCACGGAGCGGCTAATTTATTGGGCTGGTGTTGTGCCCGACCGACCGCTGGCTGCGAAGCGGGACGCGAATGGCGAGTGGCGATATTTGACGTACAGCGAGGCGCTGCGAAAAGTGCGAAGCCTCGGTCAGGCGTTTCTGAGCCGAGGCCTTTCGGCGGACCGCCCGGTTGCAATCCTTTCCGAGAACGACCTCGAACATCTGCTTCTGATGCTGGCCGGTCAGCATGTGGGGGTGCCGACGGCGTCGATTGCACCGCCCTATTCGCTGATCTCGAAAGATTTCGCGAAGCTCCGGCACGTGATGAAGATCTTGGCTCCCGGCATGGTGTTCGTTTCTGATGCCGACAAATACCGGCGCGCGATCGAAGCAGCAGTGGATCCGAAAATCGAAGTGGTCTGCGTGCAGGGAGAATTCTCGGGGCGAAATTGGATTTTGTTCGACGAGCTCGCCGCGACAGTTCCTACAGATGCGGTCGAGGCCGCGCACGCTGCAATTCAGCGCGACGGCATCGCAAAATTTCTGTTTTCCTCTGGTTCGACGGGGCTGCCGAAAGCCGTCATCAATACCCATCGGATGATTTGCAGCAACCAGCAGATGATCCGGCAGGTGTTTCCTTTCCTCGCGGACGAGCCGCCGGTGATGGTGGACTGGATGCCGTGGAATCACACCGCCGGCGGCAACCACAACACGGGGTTCCCGCTCTATAACGGCGGCACGCTCTATATCGACGATGGGCGCCCGACCCACACGGGTATCGCCGAGACGGTGAGGAATCTCCGGGAAATCGCGCCTACGATCTACTTCAACATGCCGCGCGGTTACGACGAACTGCTGCCGCATTTCCGCTCGGACGCGAAGCTGCGGGAGAATTTTTTCAGCCGCGTCAAGCTCTTGTTCTACGCCGGAGCCGCGTTGTCGCAGGCGCTGTGGGATGCCTACCGCGAACTAATGGTGGAGGCATGCGGCGAACGGATCATGATGGCGACGGGGCTGGGTGCGACGGAAACTTCGCCGATGGCGCTGCAGTGCTCCTGGGACACGGACCAATCCGGCGTAATTGGAATTCCGATCTCGGGGGTCGAGGCCAAACTCGTGCCGATGGGGGGGAAACTCGAGTGCCGCGTGAAAGGCCCGAACGTCACGCCCGGTTATTGGAAGGAACCGGAACTCACGCGCAGGGCGTTCGACGAGGAGGGCTACTACAAATTCGGCGACGCGGTGCGGTTCGTCGACCCGGAGGACGTCAACAAGGGCCTGCTCTTCGATGGCCGGCTGGCGGAAGATTTCAAGCTCGCTTCGGCGACATTCGTCAACGTGGGTCCGCTGCGGCTGAAAATCATTCACTGGTTCGCGCCGTACATCACCGACGTCGTGATCGCAGGGCACGACCAAAACTACATCGCCGTGATGCTCGTGCCGAATCTGGAGGCATGCCGGACCCTGGCGGGCCTGCCGAAAGGAAGTCCGGCGAGCACGATTCTTCGCCGCGATACCGTGACGCAGAAGATTGGCTCGCTGCTTGAATCGTTTGCCGGGCAAGCGACTGGGAATTCGAATCGCGTCGAGAGGGCGATGTTGCTTGAAGAGCCGCCGTCGCTCGACGCGGGAGAGATTACCGACAAGGGCTCGCTCAATCAGCGCGTGATACTGGATCGGCGCGCAGATCTGGTAGAGGAACTGTACGAGGAGAGTCCGTCAGATCGTGTGCTGAGGATTGGTGAGAACTAGCCGCGCCTAGACACCATAGGTCGTGTCCTAAACTCATTTGGATCGAAGGAAAACACCAACGCGACTACTTGCTGCCGGTGAATCTGCGCATAGGATCGGTGCTTCGCGCCGATCGTTTTGTCGGACCTAAAAGGTCCGACCCCCTAAACGACTCGGCCGAGGTCGTCTTGTAGCGCCCCGAGAGAAAAAGCCCACCCGATGCGGTTGACGCAAAGGATGGGCCTTCGAGATTGAGCTTCCAGATTAAGCAGCAGGCTGCAGCTGTAGTTGCGCGATCGGTTGCGCTTTCAGCGCCGGAGTAGATGCAGGCGCTGCCGGCGCACTTGCTCTCGGGCTGCTGTAACTTCTCGGACGCAGATTAAACCGCACGCCGTGCTTCGCGTTTTCGTCGATCGTGCGACGCATGTCGACCTGATTGATCGGCACCGTTCCTTCGCCGCCGTAAGCGACCACGTAATGGACCGTGCTACCCGAAATCCAGTAGTCCGTGGCCGGATACATTGTGCCATCGGTCAAATAGAGCATGACGGTGGGAGTGGACTCGGCAACATTGCCAGTGTCCGGGCCGGGATCGTAGGAATACTGATCCTGCGGAGCGGCCGTTGGCGCTGAGTTGCTGTAGTAGTCGCCGTTATCTGGTGGAGCCGCGTACGGCGGGCCGTAGGAATAGTAGTCGCCATAGTCCGAGTCAGGTGCGGGCTCGGGCGGCGGAGCGTATGGTGGGCCGTATTCATAGTAGCCGACCGGGTAGCCGTAGTATGGGCAGCCTCCCCACCAATACGGATCACACCAGTAAGGGCCCCATGCCCAACCGGGTCCCCACCAGCCAAAGCCCCAAGGCCAGCCCCAGCCGAATCCGAGTCCCCAACCCCAACCTCCCCAGCCCCAACCGCGACCGCCCCAGCCGCGTCCACCCCATCCGAAGCCGCGACCGCCGAAGCCTCGATCGAAGCCGCCGCTATTGAAGCCGCGTGCTCCGGTCCCGACTGTGCCGCGAGTGGATCCGAAGGAGTGCCAGGCACCGTCGGCGATACCCGCGCGCGCGCCAGCGAAACCGCCGGTCGTGCCTCGGGAGCCGCCGAATGAATGGAAGTTGCCGTCCGCGATTCCGGGACGAGCGGTGGCACCGCGCCCGGCGCTGAAGCCGCGTCCGAATCCGCGCGAGGCCCAGCCCCGGGATGAGTAGCTGCGAGCGCCACTGAACGCACCGCCTCGACCTGTGCCGCTAAAGGACCGTGCGCCACCGAAGGTGCCGCCTCGGTAGCCGCCTCCGCCAAAGGAGCGGGCGCCACCGAAGCTGCCACCGCGGAAACCTCCGCCGCTGCGCATAGCGCTACCGCCTCGGAATCCGCCACCACCTCCGTGGAAGCCGCCGCCTCCCCCGTGAAAGCCACCGCCGCCACCATGCCCTCCGCCGCCATGTCTGGCTGCTAGAGCAGGATTCGGTAGGAAAGCTAGAGTCAGAATTGCAATGAAAGGAATGAATACCTTAGAAAGGAAAGATTTCAGCATCTGGGTACACCTCCATAGAACCAGGCCCTGGAGCGGCCCCAGCGATTCACGACATTCTACTCGATTAGATAACTGGAGGGCAGCAAAGGTTTCCCGAAGGGCGGCGCTCACTCCACGGTCTCAGTGGCAGCTTTCGCCCCGGCTTCGACGGAAACAGACGCAGCTGGTTTTGCAGTGCGCGCAGTTGTAATTGCGACGACGCTGACCAAGACCAGCAACGTGCCAAGAATCGTCCGTATACCCAGAGATTCTCCCGCGAAGAAATAGCCGATGAGCACGGCGACGACGGGATTGACGTATGCGTAGGTGCCGACTTTCGTCGGCGACTCGTGGTGGACCAGCCAAAGGTACGCCGTGAACGCGACGATCGAGCCGGCGACGATCAGATAAAGCAGCGAGAACCATGCCGCGCGAGAAATCGCCGCGGGATGAAAAACGCCAAATTCGCCGAACCCTGCTGAAGCGATCGACAGCAAGATGCCGCCGGCCAGCATTTGCGTTCCCGAGCTCATGACTTTCGAAGACGGGAGCGAAAGCCTGCGCATCAGTACGGTCCCGACGGCCCAACTGAGCGAGGCAAAGATCAGCGCGAGCGCACCGAGTGGGTTGACGGGCGCTCCGCCCACGAACGACGAGCGGCTGGCCAGGACGGCTACTCCTGCGATGCCAGCCAAGAGCGCAAGAGCGAGGCGGAGCGTGAGCGTCTGCGTGCGCAGAAGCGTGATCTCACACAGCGCGATGAATAGGGGGATCGTGGCCATCATGACCGCGGTGATACCCGAAGGAACGCACTTCTCGGCCCAGAAAAGCAGTCCGTAGTCGCAAACGAAAAAGAGGACGGCGAGCAGAGCGATCGCGCTCCACTGACGGCGGTCGGGCGATTGCTCGCCGCGCGCGATGGCCCAGGCGTAAAGAACAGCGCCGGCGACAATGAACCGCAGTGCCGCCATGAGAAGCGGCGGAAACTCGCGGACGCCGATGCGGATGGCGAGATACGTCGAGCCCCAGACGAGGTAGATGATGGCGAACGCGAGGAGCGTCTTCCACGTGGAGCGATGCGCGTGGGCGTCCATGACCAATCCAGGCGAGCAGTATGACCCAGGATGAATCCCCGCCGATAGAGCTACGCCGGGGTCACAAGCAGCCAATTTGGAATGCGAGCGGACTGGCTTCTGTGAAGACGCTCGGCAGATTGTTTCAGCCGCCAAGAAGTTCGGCGGGGACGCCGAGCTCCTTCGCTCCGGCGGTGCCGAAGCCGGGGCCACGAGACAGCCAGAGGAGCAGCGGCAAACCGTGATTGGGGTAGCGCCGCATCATTTCCTTTGCGATCGCGGTGAAGTGCACGCCGGGCTTCGCCACATCGCGATAGTCCCGCAGCCAGCGGAGCATGTCGGCGAAAATTTCGGCGCCGCCGAACTTGCCGTGGCCGGGGAAAACGGTGTCGATCGGACCGATGCCGCGCGCCTGCTCGATCGCGTTCATCCACGAATCGGGGTTGTTGGTGTCCGACATGTAGAGATGGTAGCGATTGAAGATGAGATCGCCGGCGATCAGTACGCGCGCGGAGGGCACGTAGAAAGCAGTGGAGTGAACCGTCTCCGCAATCGGCGAATCGATGAAAATGATCTCGCGCTCTTCGAGATACATTTCGCTCCCGCGAAGCGGCTTGGGATAGACGATGTCGCCTGCGGGAAGAAGGCTGCCGAACATGTCCTGCCAGTGAAGGCGCTTCGCAGGCCATTCGAGCATGCCGTCGATTACGCCCTGCCGGGCAAGAATCGGCGCTCCGGGGAAAGCCGCAGCGAAATCGTTGATGCCGCCGTAGTGATCAGGATGCGCGTGCGTGATGCAGATGGCGCGGAGATGTTTGCCGCTCTGCTTCACGAGGCCGAGAAGCTTTTCGACGTCGGGTTTCACGAAGCCGCAATCGATGAGGACGGCGTCGTGGCGCGCAGAGATCAGCACAGCGTTCGGCGCGAGGAAATGTTCTTCGCCGGTGAACATATCGAAACGCAAGCCGTTGGATTCGACCGAAGAGATCATGTGAGCCTCGGGATGAGCAAGATCGCGGCGGATTCTACCACGCGCCGTGTCCGCGAGGGCGGTCTGCAAACGCGGGAGCGCCGGCCCGCAGCCAGTGCGCTTACAATTCGGGCTTGTGATATGCTCCCGGAAATCGGAAAGGAGGCCCTCGGTGCGAAACAGGGTCTTGGGTGGATTCATAGCGGCTGCAATCTTCTTGGCGGCGGGGACTGCATGGGCACACCATTCGCCGTCGTCCATTTTCGACATGACGAAGCCGTTTACGCTCTCGGGGACGCTGACGCAAGTCGAGTGGGTGAACCCGCACATCGCGCTTTACATCGACGCGAAGAAGGCCGATGGAAGCGGCGTCGAAAACTGGAAATGGGAGAGTGCGCCACCGGCGTTCTTGCGGCGAGTCGGAGTGACCAGTGCGCAATTCAAGAATGCAATAGGGCAGACGGTATCCGCGAGCGGGTTCCGTGCGAAGGATGGATCGCTCTACGGATTCTTGACGAAAATCACTTTTGCCGATGGAACGTCGCTCGAAATGGTCGCGCCGGGCGCGGCCGATTCTCGTTAGCTTCGCGTGAGGAAGGAGGCCGGAACATGAGAAACCAAATCGGCTTGGCGTTCGCGGCTGCAATTCTTTTGGCTATTCCCTCATTCGCCCAGCAGAATGCGACGAGCACGGCGACGGGCGCCGTGCGGATGTTGAACGGTCATCCTGATCTGAGCGGGATCTGGCAGTACTCGGTGCTCGTGCCCGGCGGCGGCGTGAAGAGAAGCGAAGCGAGCGGCACGGTGGACGTCAAGCAGATCGATCTAAGCGGACGCATGCCGGCGAAGGTGCCGGTGCCCGGCGCGCTACCATCTCAGACAGCGCCGTCCTACAAGCCCGAATTTCAAGCGAAGGTGAAATATCTCTTCGACAACGAAGCGAAGCTCGACAAAGTGTTTTTCTGCGGCAAGCCGGGCGTGCCGCGGCTTGGCCCTCCTCGACAAATCATTCAGCAGCCAAATGAAATGATCTTTCTTTATGAGGACATGTCCGGCGATACGTACCGCATTGTGCCGACCGACGGACGTGCGCATCGAGCTGACGCCGATCCTTCGTACAACGGAGATTCCCTCGGGCACTGGGAGGGCGACACGCTGGTTGTGGATGCCACGAATTTTGTCGACGACACGTGGTTCGGCGAAAACGGCTATTTCCATACGCCGGCGATGCACGTCATCGAGCGATTCTGGCGAGTGGGCAACGAACTGGCGTATCAGGTGACCATCGACGATCCGAACGTGCTGACGCAGCCGTGGACGGAAGCGCCGCGACTGATCAAGCCATCCACTGAGCCGTTGCTGGAATCGCCCGCGTGCGCGGAAGACGACGCAAAGCGGATGCTGAATCTGGATCACCACGCGCAGAGGTAGGGCATCTCCAGGAGTGTGTTTGCAGCTCACTGCTGCGCGAATGGGAAAGGACCTTTACGCTTTCCCGTCGCCCAGTCTGTCGCAGGGGTAAGGGCTGTAGGTTGTGACTCGTCTTCTCGTTCGGGTCCGACGTAAATCATCATCACAGCTTCCCCAACATCCGGATCAGTGGCTCCATCTATCTCAATGCGTATTGCCCGAAAGGCACTTTGAATGGCAAGCAAGTGAGGTTCGTTAATGTTGAAGTAACCGCCCGCATCCCAGTGTTTCAACGAGTAGTCTCTGTTTCCACCCCGACGATAAACTGTGACTCCGATCGGAGGGCGAGTTAGTGGGATGCGCTCAACACTCGCATTCACATTCCACCCTGCGCGCCCTATGAGACTGATGAACTGATTTGCGTACGCACAATCTTGTTCGTCGTTTGGAGGACACGCCATCTGAATTTCTAGATCTCCGCTTCCCGTTTCCTTCAACGCCTTGTCGAACCACGCGCGTTCTTTTTCGCTCAGAATATGTCGCCTTATGGGAGGCCAGACCCAAAAGCCGAACGTAGTCAGCACGCACGCGGCAACGAGCATCGCCGAAGAAAAGTTAAGCCAGCGTTTACGACCGCGTTGGACGAGGCTCAGCGTCCAAATTGGGTGGACCAGAAATGCGGCCATTAAGACCAACCCGCAAGCCGTTGCGGCCTGCCCGATCTTCGGTGCCGCAAGGGAGAGACCGACGGCCATGACCGCAGCAAGATACCAGCCGACGTCCAGCCCTTTCTGTTTTGGAGTCGCGCGATGCTCTTTGTGCGGTTTTGACATCAACAATAGCGCTAGTTTCGATCAGAATGGTTTGACCTGGCCGTTCTTGTCGATCTGGTTGCGGTTGTTTTCTTCGCAGATGTATTCGAGCTGATCCCACTCGCGATGGCGGGTGAACGTGTGAACGGTGTGCCAGGGCTGCGTGAATACATCAGGATCAGTCAGGGTCATGCGGTCTTCCATGAGATCGGGATTGACCAGACGGATGCGTTCAACGATGTGCAGATTCGGGCCATGGCGCAGACGGCTGTAGCCGATCGGCGTGTTGTGGCCGAGTCCGATGGTGTCGATCACGAGCGTGCCGCCTTCCCAATGGCCGATCGAATTGCCGTTGAAAGTTGGATCGAGTTTGGCCGGATGGGTTCGGCCGTCCATGAAGACGCGGCGAACCTGCATGTAGGCTTCCTGGATGATGGTGACGCGGCCCGGCGTAAATAGAAATTCGACGTCGTAGGGCATGGACATGATCGTGGGCATGCCAGGCGGAAGGCAGTTCGCGGCATCGGTGGCAGGCTCTACATTTTTCGAGTCCTCTTCGTTGAAAACCTTGACCTGCGCTGCGGCTGATGTTGTGAGCGAAGGAACTTCGGGAGGGGGATCGCCCGGCTTGGGAAAGTTGAGGACCCAGATTCCTGCCCAATCCGGGTACGGACCATACGGGGCAGGATGTCCGGTCGGATCTGACGATTTCGCGGCAGGCGCGCCGGCAGTTTTTTGCGCAGCCTGCCCCTGAGCCAACGCCGATGCGCCACCGAAAACGGACAGACCCAGCAGTGCCGTAACGAAAAATTTCATGTTGTCTCCACCCAGACGAGAAGCGCGGCGCCGAAGTTGCCGCGAAAGAAGCGCTACAATAGTTCTGTCGTATTATAGTACTTTATGCGGGCGGCGCTAGGCTGTGTCGGGCCGGCCGGAGCAAAATCGGGTCTCCGTTGACGGGGGTGGATCGATGAGGAAGGCCGTTCTTTCGGCGTGCATGTGCGCGCTCTTGCTGCTGGCAGCTGGGGCCGCGTTTGCGCACCACTCTTTCGCGATGTTCGACCGTTCGAAAGAGACTACCCTCGTTGGCACGGTTCACGAATTTCAGTGGACGAATCCGCACAGCTGGATCGAGCTCGATGTGCCGAACGACAGCGGCGGCGTCGACAAGTGGAGCATCGAGCTAAACAGCCCCAACAATCTCTCGCGCCAAGGATGGAGATCGGACAGCATCAAGCCGGGTGATAAGGTCTCGGTAGTCATCTGGCCTCTCCGAAGCGGTGAAAAGGGCGGACTCTTCATATCGCTGACGCTACCGGACGGCTCGACGCTGGATGAAGCGGCTTTCCGACACCGGCCGAAGCAATGATTGGAACGTGAAGTTCGGCGGATTCGTCTTATCAGCACTGGCAGGAATTGGGGAACAGATTCTCAAAGCAACGGAATCGGGTGGAGAACGGAGGAGTGAGATGAGGAAGATTTCAGTCGTTGCGTGGATGGGCTTGGTTGCGCTGGTGACGGCCGGGACTGCGGCCGCGCATCACTCCGCCGCGATGTTCGACCGCGACAAGCAGGTCTCGCTCACGGGCACGATCGTGCAGTTCGAGTGGACCAATCCGCACAGCTGGATTCAGATCGACGTGCCGAACGACAGCGGCGGCACAGATCGCTGGAGCGTCGAGTGCAACAGCCCCAACAATCTCGTGCGCCAGGGATGGAAATCCACGAGCCTCAAGCCGGGCGACAAAGTCACGATCGTGATTCACCCGTTGAGGAACGGCGATAAGGGCGGAAGCTTTCTCTCGGTGACGCTCCCAACTGGCGAGGTGCTTACCGATCCTGCCTATCGCGCGGCGCCGAAATACTAGATTCGCGCGACCGTCAAAGCCTAGAGCAGATTCCTCACCTCCGTCCCCGAGCGGGATCGTCGGGGCTGGGTTCGGAATGACACCAAGTTTCGCGGAACGCTGTAGTTTTTCCTGGCCTTAGTGCGTGCTGAGAAGATGCTCGTTGAGGTCGGGAGTGCACTCGACCTCGGTGATATCGGTATCGTCGACGCGAACCCAATGCTTGGTGCTGGTCCACTCCCCTTCCCAGTTCTTCGGGTCGGTCATGATGTACTGAATTTCGAGCCTCTTGCCGCCATCCTGTAGCTTCATGCGCTCGATTACGTGAAAGTCCTCGCTGACCGGCAGGCCCTGATCGATCCAGTGATGCGCGCTGACCATTGCAGTCGTGTCGACGACGAGTGTGTCGCCTTCCCAGTGACCGATGGAGTCGCCGTTGAACGTGCGGACTACGATATCGGGTTCAGTGTGGGGCCGGCCATCGAGATAGATGATGCGAAGACCGTTTTCAAATCCGCTGACCATGTAAATCGCCGTGGGAAGCTGAATCATGGCGATGGGCCAGACACGCGTCATCAGCATCGGCAGGCCGGCGGGGTAGCAATGGCCGATGTCGTCGCGATAGGGCTTGTGCTCGGCGGCGTATTTTTTCGCTTCGTCGAAGGCCGCTTGCGCCTCGGACTTGAACTTCGGATAAGGCGAGCCGAACATGAACGAGCTGAATCCGGCGCTAAGATCGACGGTCCAGGTGCCGGTGAGATTGAACGGCGGCTTCGGGCGCGGCTTCGCCAGGTTGTTCGGCGCGAGCGCACCTTCGGGAATTTCCGGAATGTCCTTTTTCTGCGGCGATTGCTGCGCCTGGGCTCGCGCGACCGGCGCGAATTCGCCGAGAGAAAACGCAAGCACGAGTGCGCCCGCGATGCTCCATTTCGACTTGATCATTTGTTCCACCCCCAATTGAGAGATCCTTATCGGACCGTCACTTTACGAATCTTCGGCGCGCGCGTCAACGCCAGACTGGACGATTTCAGTCTTTTCTGCGAACAAAAGCATCGAGCATTCCGGTCGACAGAGGCGGCGCAACAGAGTAGTATTTTGGGCGCAATCGGGGGTGGACTTGACCGAAGCGCTTCAGAATTTCTGCGACTGGCTGGCTAATACTCCGCTTAGCCTGAAGATTCAAACCATAACGTGGATCATTCCGGCGGTGCAGACTATCCATATTCTCTGTGTGGCGCTTGTGATGTCGTGCATGGCGATGATGGATTTGCGATTGATCGGAGTGGCGGGGACGCGGAGGCCGGTGTCGGTGGCGGTTAGCCGGTTTGTGCCGTGGGTATGGGGAGCGCTGCCAGTGCTGTTGGCGACGGGCACCATATTGACGATCGGCGAGCCGTCGCGCGAGCTGCTGAATCCATATTTTCGGACCAAGATGGCGACCCTGGTGGTGGTGATTCTGATCACGTTTTTCGTGCAGCGGCAAAACAAGAAGGATGCGAATTACTGGGAGGCGCGTAAGGGGATGGCAGCACTGGCCGGCGTGTTTTCGTTGCTTCTGTGGGTGGGAATCGTTACCTGCGGGCGCTGGATTGCTTACTACTGATTCTGCCGCGTTCGCGGCTAACGGGGGATCCTCGGTTTGATGGTCATTCCGGAATTTTGTGCGTGGCTTGAAAACACTGCTCTGGGGACGGAGATTCGACAGTCCACGTGGATGTTTCCCACAATTGAGACCCTGCATGTCCTCGCGACGGTGATGGTGGTGGGATCGGTGACGATGCTCGACCTGCGGCTGCTGAATCTTGCGTATCGCGATCGCAGCATTCGCGAAGTGCACGAGGACGTGCTGCCGTGGACGTGGTCGAGCTTCGCGGTCGCCGCAGTTGCGGGGTCCCTGCTATTTACGTCGAGCGCGACGAAGTACTACCACAACTTCACGTTTCGGATGAAGATGCTGTTTTTGCTCCTCGTCGGAATTAATGCAGTGTTCTTCGAGTTGCGGACGTACCCCCGCGTCATGGATTGGGACAGGGAGGCGCGCATTCCTCTGGCGGCGAAAATGGCCGGGGCGGTGGGCCTGCTCCTCTGGATCGGCGTAGTGGCGTTTGGCCGATGGACCGGCTTCACGAAGTAGACAGAACGCCGGTTTCCGCACCTCCGTCGCTACCAGCCGGCTTTCATTCCGTAAGGCGCAGGATTGACGAGCGCCTCAACGCGCATGATCTTGCCGTCCTGAATCTTGAACATCTCGGCGATTTCCCAGGTCCAGGGAGCCGTGCGGGTCTGCTTGATGGTGCGGCCGTCGGCGAGCGTGTAAGAACGAAGCGTGGCGTCGTGATCGAAAAAGCCGAGAACGAAGACGAGGCCGCGCTCTTCGTCAATCACGGCGAAGCGGCGATCGCGGATCAAAGTGTCCGGTTGAAAATTGCGCGTCTTGATCTGGTCCGCGCAACCCATGCCGAGAACGGAATCGGGGGTTGTGGCAAGCGCGGCGTTATTTGTGGTTTGGACTCCGGATTCGATGCGATTGCAGTTGGCATCAAACGGAACAAATGACGCGTGGCCCTTTTCGATGGCATTGAAGTAGCTGTTGGCAATGGCGATCATGTTCTGACGCGAGCGACGCTGCGCGGGAGGGACGGTTTCGGAAAATATCGGATTCGGCGTGACGAGATTTTCGGGGCGCGCAAGGCTGCCGGGTTCCTTGCGCGAAATGATGACTTCGACTTCGGAGATTCGGTGTAATTCGACCTTCAGGCGTACGCAGAAAATCGCCGGCACGCCGTTTTCCGGCATCACGCCCATGAACATCGCCTGTCCGGCTTGCGGATCGTCGGCGTAGATTTTGTAAGTCGGCAGGCCGCTCGCGGTGCCCCAGAATCCATCTCCGAGTTTCAGAAGCTGCCCGTTTTCGGTGTATTTCACTTCCCGGCTGAGCGGGAGATGCGACGGGTCGTGCGCGACCATGGCGGCGATCAGTTCGTCGACGAAGACATTGAGGCATGCGCGGTCGCAATCGTAGTTGTAGTTGGGATCAAAATCGGCTGGAGGAGCAGTGGTCTGCGCGCGGGCGGCGGCTGGCGCGAAGGAGAAGAATGTCAGAATCGCAGCGACGGCGAGAATGTTTCGAGGAGTTGCCATAGTGCCTCACGTAAGTGGTTTTTGTTCCGGGGCTAGAGCCCAATCTACTTTGTCGCACAGTTTCGTGGGGCTGAAGCCCCGCTTCCACCGAAACGCCAGAAATAGCCTCAGGTCTCAAGACCTGAGCTACATGAACTCGAACTATTTCTTGGCGTAGTTCACCCACGGGCTGGGCATGTAATACGGAACTGTTGTCAGAACCGCTTCGATCTGGCGGAGCTTTGCGTCCTTGACCTTAAACAGCTCGAAGATGAGGAATGTGTACGGGCGATCGAAGGGTGGACCGATGGTGCGGACGCTCCCGTCGACCAACTTGTTCTGGCGGACGGTGCCATTGTGATCGAAGAAGGTGGCGACGAAAACCATCTGGCGCTGCTCGTCGACAACGAAGCGGCGATCGCGGCAGCGCGTGACGATTTTGAGCAGCCCGGTCTCAAGCTGAGCCTGGCAACCCATTTTTGCGACCGGGTTCGTCGCGTTGGGATTGTTCGCGGTGATGAAGCCGTTCTCCATGCGCTGGCAATCGGGATCAAACGTCGTGTAGATCTTTCCCGTGTTGAGTTGGATCGTGTCGAAATAGCCGTTGGCGAGCTGAACTAGCTTTTGGCGGGAGACCCGCTGATCGGCGGGCTCGTCTTCGCTGAACAGCGGCTTATCGCGGAGATTTTCCGGACCGCCCATGATGGGCCCTGCTCCGCGCGAGCCCGGGTTGTCGGGACGCGCGACGATCACTTCAATTTCTGCGACTTTGTTATCGACAACTTTGAGGCGTGCGGCAAAACAGGATAGGTGAGTATCCTCATTCGCGACGCCCAGGAAGCCGACCTGGCCCGTTTGAGGATCGTCGACGTAGACTTTGTATGGGCCCCAGCCGTCGGAGGTCTGCCACAAACCCTCGCCGATCGGCATCTCCACGTTGTTCTCCGTGTACTTCACACTCGCGCTGTGCGGAACCTTCGATGGATCGTGCGCGGCCACGGCGGCCATGTATTGATCGACGAATCCGTTGAGACAAGCGCGGTCGCAGTCTGCGGCTTTGGCCGGAACTGGCCTCGCGCCAACTGAGCGGACGGCAACGGCGCCAAGGATCAGTGCAGACACAAGAATTGCGAAAATTTTCCTGCGGATCATGCTCCCCCCGGAATCCCGTATCCTAGCGGCTCGACGCGGCGAATCTATACCAGAACGCACGCCGTCGCAATCGCCAGTTCGGCCGAGCTGTATTGCCGTCAGCGCATCACGCGCCGCGTCGACGAGGAGGCGCAGTCGAAGCCGGAGGGAATCAGGTTTTCGGCAGATCGTCGCCGGAGACCCACCAGCCATGGACCTGGCTGTAGGTGCGGAACGGTAGCTTCACAGTCGCGACCGGCTTATCTTCGAGATGCGCCGTGTCCACGATTACCAGATCGGACCTGCCACCTTCGAGCAGGCGGTTCGCCACGCCGACGAGATAGCCGTCACCTTCAGGCGCGTCTTTGCTGCGCGGGACGAAGCAGCATTCCTGCAGGCTCGAATCGTCGCCGACCCAGAACTCGCGCGTCTTGCGCGTGGAGTGGTCGAACATCGTGTACGAGTTTGTCGGGCGGAATGCGACGTTGCCGAGCTTGGGATTCACGGGCTTCGTCGGATCGGTGGTAGGCATGAAGCCAATCCTGTACGGAATCGTCTGATAACGATCATCCTGACGCGGGAGAGCGCCGCTCTGCGGGTAGAGCTCTTCCATGCCGTAGTCCCGTGGAGTCTTGTCCGAGAGATCGACGGAAAGGCGATGCACGGTCCCCGACGCCGCTTTCGGGTCGAAGGGCTCGCCGTGGAGATTCGGGAAAAACGGGAACTGATTCTTCAGAGCCATATCCATGTCGACGTAAATCTTGTTGCCATCGTTGAACGCACCCATGACGTGCGTGGCGCAGCGTTCCGGTCCTTTGAACCAACGGACATCCTTGCCATCGCCGCCGCGCTCGAGCACGCCGAACCACGTGGGCAGCGTGGAATCCCATGCGAAATGCACCTGGCCCTGCTGCATGCGCTGGACGTTGGTGGCCATGGGAAGGATCAGGAACGCGACGTATTTCTGTGAGACCGCGAAGTCGTGGATCATGCCGACGTAAGGAACTTTGATCCAGCATTCCCAGGTGATCTGGCCTTTGGCGTTCGCGGAAAAAACGTACACGTCGTCGGTGGCCAATCCCTTGGCTTCGTAGCCGAAAGAGATCATCTCGCCGGTCGTGCGATCAAATTTCGGATGGGCCGTGTGCGTGAGGCTGTGGAAGCCGCCGCCGAACGTGTAGTAATCGTCCACTGTTTCGAGAGTGTGAGGATTCATCGCGACGGGAGGGCTATCTTCCTTGAGCGCGAAGAGCAGGCCGTGGTGATAGACGACATGCGTGTTCGCAGTGCCACGGCTGACGCCCTTGACACTCGGATCGTCGTGGAAAGGATTGCGATACACGTTGAATAGTCGCCTGCGCGCCTCTGCTTGCGCTTTGAATCGTTGCGTGCGTGCGTAGCGTGAACGGAAATCGACGTGCCCATTCTGGATGCGAAACATGCTGACGTGTCCCTCGCCGTCAAATGGAATGCCGCGAGGCGCCGGATACTGCCAGTCGGGGCCGACGCGATAAAACGCGCCGTCAATATTCGAGGGAATTTCGCCTTCGATGTCGCAATCGCGGATCTCGCATTCGCAGCGGAATGGGCTGCCGCCTCCGAAGCCGGACTGATTGCCGAAGTGAACTGTTTCGGCATTCGCAGACGGCGCGAACGGAGAGAGAGCGCCCGCCACGGCGGGCAGGCCCGCAGCGGCCGTCGAGCCGGCCGCAGCCGCCAACGTACCCATAAAATTTCGGCGATTCATCGCCGCTCCACTTTGAGCTTTTTTCGATTGCTTGGATCTCTTTCGCATGTGTGGTCACCCCCCGGAAGCGTCGCAAGTCGCGCGATAGTAGGTAGCACACCCGCGGCGGAACTTACAAGCAAGATGCGGCGTTGGGCTGGAATTAGACTTGCCTCGAGAACGGCACAAGAATAGGCAGGTCTCACATCGCTGGTTGGGCGAGACTGGCGCGCCCTAGGTTGGGGGTTGCAGTCGCTCCAGCTCGGCGCGGTCTATCGCGATTCGCTCCGCGAACGCAGCAATAAATTCTGTCCCCCTAGCGATGTTCACGTGATCGCCGCGGAAGAGCGGCGCGAACGGAGGCTCGAGCAGGTAGCTCTCTAGAACTCCGTGTAGGATATTACTGGACTGTTCGGGACTCAGACGGGCGCGGATTCGCAACGGGGACGTCGTCGGGAGATTCCACAACGAAACAGGGATGTCGGTAGCGAAGCGAGTTGCCGAGGATCAGACAGGCCGCGTGTTAGTGGGAATCTTCGCTTTCGGTGCAGTGGCGGCAGGCCGACAAAGCCTGCTCGCTCACTTCAAATGCACCCCTTTCGGGTCGATTTCCTCTCGCAGCAGACGCAACTCCTCGGCAGTAGGAAGAGGCGTCGTAGGAATGTCTTTCGGGATGTGCAATGGGAATCCCGTATTTTCCACCAGCTCTTCCACTCGAATCCCCGGATGCAATGAGAGCACTGACATTGAGTGTGTCTTCTCATCAAATCCGAGAACGGCCATGTCAGTAATCACGCGACTGGGCCCGCCGCCGCGCAAATTCAATTCCTGGCGGCTGCGCCCACCTGCGAAGCCGGGACTCGTGAGGTGAGTCACGGCGATGGGTAACTTTCTTTTCTCATGGCGCATGATCACAATCACGCGCTTGGCCAGCGAGGCAACATCATTTCCTCCCGCGCTGCCATTCACATACCGCACCTTCCCGGAATCATCTTTCACAAGAGTCGTATTAATGTTGCCGTACCGGTCCAGCTCCAAAGCGCCCAGAAACCCTACGTCGACAACACCCCGGTGTAAATTCATCCCCATCACATCGAGAAAACCGCTCAAGCACGTGGCTCGGTAAAACGCCCGGGAGTCCGGCAACCCCACCGGTGTGTCCTTCGGACTCGGATTCATCACTCCGGTCTCAAGCATAGTCGTGAGCCTGGGCGCGTGTGTACGTCTGGCAAGCACGCTGGCAACTTCGGGCAATCCAAGGCCCACGACGACCACTTCACCATCATGAAGTTCCCGCGCCCCGGCAGCGGCCATGATTTCGCTGGCACGGACATCGGACCGTGCATTGCTGCCTTTCGTTCCTTCGGTCACCGGCATCGAACGAATCCGTCCTTTCTACGCTGCGCTCTATCCCGGTCAGTAACCCAAGATTGGCTCAGCTCTCAGTTCCGCCATGCGCCGTAGTCCGCCAAGCTTCTCCAGGTATTCCCAGTGATCGCGGCAGCCGAGAACAAATTTGTCCAAGTATTCTTGAACGCGCCGGGGGTCTTTCGCGTGTTCCACGTACAGGCGCAGATGATCGGCATCGTAATCGTAGCAGCGAAAAACCGAGGTCGGCATCGCACCAAACGGTTGATGAATGATCGCCTCCACTCGGTGACCGGGTATGATTGTCCGCTCAGGCGAGCGCTGGATAAACTCGGTGGGAACAAGCTCCTCCGCCACTACAACCAACCGGCGGGCAGCCTTAGCTTGCTCCTCGTTAGTCCAGCGGGCTCCGTCGATCTGACAATTTCCATCGCGGTCCGCGATCTGCACATGGATGAAGGAGACGTCCGGCGTAAGGGCCCTCAACAAGACGTACTCCTCCCCGGTGAAGGGACACTTTGATCGTTTCACATCTGAAGCACCCGGCCCCGCCTCTAATCGCTCCAAGATCTCAGAAGCAAACAACGACTTGATGGGAATGAAGGAGAGACCCAGCGCTCCTGCCAAATACCGAAAGCAAACTGTAAGGCTGGTTAAGTCTTCGCATTGTAGCGACTTGGTTTCGCGCGCGCGGTTCACACAGTGGGCGGGGCCGAATCGGTCCAGCGATCCCCCTCCCATGATGAGGTGCTTCACCAGTCCCGCTCCCACAAGCAAGTCGGTATCGAGCCCCACAACTCCCTGGGAGAGCGTCAAATCCTGCTTCTGCTGGCGGATCAATTCGTGGACGACGGCGATTGGGTTGCGGGCAATCGCGAAACCGCCCAATGCAATGTGGCTTCCCGAAGGAATCGTGCGAACGACTTCGGCAGCGGTTTTGATCTTGTCAGCCATACTCGAGGTGCCAGTCTGTCTGTCGATGCAGACGAATCGTGGTGGTGCATCGTCGCGAGAGCGCAGAGCTTACCAAGCAGAATGGCTAATCGTCAACAAGCACGGCCCATGGATACCGCCATCGCCATCTTGGCAAGGAAACATCCGAATCTCGTTTGTGCGGTGACGGGGCTCGTGTTGGAAGGCTCAGGAGAAGGGGCCGCTCGAAAATACACGCAGGGCCGGCACGCTATTTTCGGTTTCCGGATGCGGTAAGCTCTGCGGGAGGCCGCCCAGTTCTCGAAGCGTGCAGGCGACGTAATAGCGCGCCATGTGCTTGCGCCAGTACATGGCAAAATCGGTGTTGTCGAGGGGTTTTACAGGAGAGTACGCCGCCTCGGCGGCGTCATGGATCGTTTCTTCCGTCAGCTTTTTCCCAATAATGGCCTTCTCCGAGAGCGTCGCCTCAATGGGATGGGAGCCAACCCCTCCCAAAACGATCCTAGCGTGCTCCACCGTCCGATCGCCCGCCAGGCGCAGGCAAGTGGCCACGCCGAGGACCGGGAAATCGAACGAACCACGGCGGCGAAGCTTCCAATACGTCGCTCGCCAGCCGTTCGTCGGCGGCAGATGGATTTCGGTCAGCAGTTCGTCGGGCCGTTTATTGAGGTAGTGGATTCCGTCATCCTTATAAAGTTCCGCCACCGGCAGCAGTCTTTCTTCCGAAGTCGAAACCAGCTTCACTTGCGCTCCGATGGCTACCATCACAGGGGCGGAGTCGCTCGACTGCACGGCCCAGCAGCGCGGGCTGGAGGGAGCCACCCAGCAGATCTCGCCGTCCTTTTTCATGCAAAAGTTAATTCCCTTGCGCCACTCGTAGTTCTGGTCGTAATAATTGCAGCGCGTATCGAGCAGCAGGTTTCCTCCAATGCTACCCATGTTGCGCAGCAGCGGCGTGGAGATCAACTCGGCAGCCTTCGACACGGCCGGATAGGCACGCTGGATGCGGCGGTCCTCCGCAACCTCAGTCAGAGTCAGACCCGCCCCCAGGACCATTCCCTGCGCTGGCTTGCCCTTCATCGTGCGCAGTTGCTTAAGCTGTGCCAGCCCGATGACCACCTTCGGCACCTGCTGCCGGCGCTTCATATTGGGATAGAGATCCGTACCGCCGGCTACAAACAGGGCGTCAGGCCCTCCGTCCGACATCATGCGGACGGCCTCGACCAAAGACTTGGGTTGCAGATAGCGAAATTTGGGAAGTCTCAGCATTCTAAGTCCCGCTTAGACAGACATCTCTGTGGGAACAATGACGCACGCAGCAATGCCTGTCTTACAGCCCGCCGTTACACCAAAACAGGCTGCGGCCGTTCTACAGCCTTGCCGTCGCCGCCTTCATCCGGCGTTGGCACAAAAATCGAGGCGGGCATGTCACAGTGCGGGAATACAGTAGGCCCGTATCTGCCTTCCTGCCCCTTGGCCTTCGCCCGAATCGCTCTCAGAACTTTATCCGGTGTGATCGGAACCTCGTCGATGCGAACCCCTACCGCGTCATAAATCGCGTTGGCGATCGCGGGCGGAACCGGCAACTGCGGTCCCTGTCCGGCTTCCTTGGCCCCGAACGGGCCATTGGAGTCCCGATCCTCGATCAAATAGGTGATAACTTCACACATCTCCATTGTGGTGGGGCTCTTGTATTCGAGGAAAGAGGGGAACTTGTGAACCACGTTGCGGTTCCCGCGGTAGGTCATCTCCTCCATCAAGGCCTCCCCCAAGCCCATGTAGATACTGCCTTCTATCTGCCCGATCGCCAGCACCGGATTGATGCACTGGCCGATGTCGTGAGCCATCCAGATGCGGGGGACGACGACAACGCCAGTTTCGGGATTGACCTCTACTTCAGCCACCGCCGCGGAATAGCTGTAGGCAGGTGAAGGACCGACTCCAGCTCCCTTGAACTTTCCAGGCGCGGCCGCCGGCTTGTAAGAACCAACCGTGCCGAGCGTGCCGAACTTCGCTTCGGCAAGCCACACGGCCTCCACAAACGTCACGCCTTTCTCCGGATTCTCCATGTCGAAAACGCGGCGATCTGCAAAGAGCAGCCGGTCGGAGGGAACCTCCAATTTCGCCGACACAGCCTGGATCAACATCTCCCTGGCCCGCTCGGCGGCCTGGATAGCCGCGTTGCCGGTCATAAGGGTGACCCGGCTCGAGTAACTGCCGAGGTCCACGGGAGTTAGATCGGTGTCGGCCGTGACGACCCGAATGTCAAAGGGATCGATCCCTAGGACCTCGGCGACGATATAGGCCAAAATCGAATCGGAACCCTGACCGATCTCTGTTGAGCCGCAGAAGACGGTCACGCCCCCGCTGCGGTCAAGTTTCAACTGCACGCCCGAGTGCGGCATGCTGTTCCAGTAGATGGGAGTGCCCGCCCCGGTCATGTAGCCGCTGCACGCCAACCCGATGCCTTTTCCGTAGGGGAGTTTGCGGAAGCGTTCCCTCCACTTGGAGCCTTCCACGACCTTGTCGATGCACTTGCCCAAGCCCATGCTGCCGATGCGAAGCCAATTCACTGTCAGCGAATTGGACGGGACCAGGTGCTTCTTGCGCATTTCGGCCGGATCGAGCGCCAACTGCTCCGCGATCTTGTCCATTTGAATTTCCTGGGCGAAGCGTGGCTGAGGAGTTCCGTGTCCCCGTTTCGGGCCGCAAGGCGCTTTGTTGGTGAACACTCGGACGGCTTCAAACTTGTAGCGCTTGATCTTATAGGTCGTCGGTTGCAGCACCCCGGTGTAGAACGTGCTGGCCACGCCGTGGCCTCCGTAGGCGCCGCCGTCCAAAAACGTGCGATGGTGCATGGCCGTGATGGTGCCGTCCTTCTTAAACCCGGTCTTGGTGGACATGAGAACGGGATGCCGACCGCGATGGCAATAGAAGACCTCCTCGCGCGTGAGGCAGATCTTGACGGGGCGCCCCGTCATCATCGCCAGTTTCGAGACGATAATTTCATGCGCAAAGGGATCGCACTTTCCTCCGAAGCCGCCTCCGTTCGTAGTGGCGATGACGCGGATATGATTCTGCGGTAGCCCCAGCACTTTGGCGAGCGACCGGTGCAGGTAGTGCGGGTCCTGGGTGCAAGTCCAGAGCGTGAGCTTACCGTCATGACCAAACTGGGCCACACTGGCGTGTTGCTCCAACGCCAGATGTGTGCTGCCCTCATAAAAAGTGATGTCTTCCCGGATAAAGTCGGCCTCGGCAAAGCCCACTTCCACGTCGCCGAATTCGTAAACCTGTCTCCGATGGATATTGCCGTATTCCCCATATTCATGGATGCGAGGCTCAGGGGTGTCGAGTGCGGCCTGTATCGAGGAGATGGCCGGGAGGAGTTCGTACTCGACGTCAATCAAATCCAGCGCTTCGGTCGCCACATCTTCATCCACTGCTGCGACGGCGGCGACCGGATCTCCCATCATGCGGACTTTGCCAATCGCCAGCGGGTGTTCATCTTCGCTGACGGGCAGAGCCCCATATGGGATCGGCAGGTCTTTTCCGAGGAGCACCAGCTTGACGCCTGGATAGCTTTCGGCCTTGGACGTATCGAGCTTCAGGATGCGGCCGTGCGGAACTGTGCTGCGCAAAATCTTGGTGTACAGCATGCGGGGGAAGACGAGGTCGTCGGCATAC
>Ga0187780_10000308_pt1 | contig 37143 bp, 30 predicted proteins | sample 1015_Q2_SP10_20__FD_132429 | JGI IMG/M metagenome (GOLD analysis project Ga0187780, IMG submission 132429) | Tropical peat soil microbial communities from peatlands in Department of Meta, Colombia - 1015_Q2_SP10_20_MG | ecosystem: Environmental > Terrestrial > Soil > Wetlands > Peat | place...
GCTCCTAAGGGCATCATCTGGGCAACGGATCGGCGCAGATGAAGAACATCAGAGAAGAGCGCGGCCAGAGCGAACAGGATCCCGAGAACATTCAACCATAGAGGCGCGTGCAGCGGATCCGACTGCTCGCGGTTGTAGAAACGAAGTTGCAGGAGCACGGCCGCCAGTCCGATGGCCGCGACGATCATGACGGCGATAGGACTATAGAAGGCATTCGACCGGGTATAGATCACCACCACAGCCAGCAATCCACACAACGCCCCGGAGGCGATTACGGTCCAGCGGCGGGGCTGAGCTCCTTGCGCTCCGGAGGCTTCCGGCATGACTGCTCATTGTAACGAGAGTTGGCCAGGCTTGCGAGTGACAGTTGCGGGCCCGGCCACGAATTCGGTTCCTACTGCGGCATTGCGGCCGGGACCCATTCCGCATTCTGGACGGCGCCCCGTGTGACGGCATACAGCACCAGTTCCACGCGACTGGAAACGCCGACTTTATCAAAGATGTGAAACAGATATTTCTTCACCGTGTTTTCAGTCAGTCCCAGTTCGCGGGCGACATCGCGGTTCGTTAGACCGTCGGCCACCAGCGCCACCACCTGCTCCTCGCGCGCTGTAAGCAAGTTAAAGCCGTTGTTGTTGACGACCCGTAGAGACGGGACCTGAGCAACGGTTTCCACCAGGTATTCCAATTGCTGGTTGCAGATCCACAACTGACCTTCATGCACGCAATGGATGCACTTGCACAGGAGCCGGAAGGGTGATTCGGTGAAACAGAAGAGGCCGCGAGCCCCAGCCCGAAAAGCGTTTGTGACTGTATTCCGATTCGAGCTCTCAACCAGTAGGACCTTCCGTACATGCGGATGTGCAAGATGCAGACTGCGCATCACGCTCATGTCCTTCTCTGCGTTCATGAGCGCCACGTTGGTCGGATGGGCGGCGACCGCGGTCAGCACGGCGTTATGAGTCAACTCGCAGGAACTGACCCGGAATTCCGGACGGCGGCGTAGCGCTGAGGCAAGAAGCTGGCTTTGCATGTGATTGGAGTCGGCAACGAGGACACTAATGGCTTTCGAAATGGCGGCAGACGATCCCATAAGACCTCACATATGCTGAAGTTGAAGAATAGCCATGGGTGCAATTTCGGTCTGTGATGTTTCACGGCGTGTCGAGAATAATTAGTGTGGAAAAAAAGATGGAACTCAGGCTGTTCCCATTTTTGGATTCTGCGGAACTAATTCGAACAGTTAAGGAATCTCTTTCGAGTCGGCTGATTGATCTCCTGATGAGTAAGTGGAAGGGCGCGGTGATAATCCGCTTTGAGAGGGTACACGAACGTGGGATCAAGAGATTTTGTGGTGAAGGCCGGCCTAGCCACCTTGTGGGGGGGCACTTTCCATGTCTTGTTCCGTATTTCGACCGGGGATAATCTCCGAAACTGACAGGTTCAATCTTGCCAGCTCAACAGGGCAGAGCGAAGGAGGGCCGGGATGAAATCCGGAGCAGTTTGTTTCATCCTCGTCCTCGCCAACTATATCGTGCAGTTTGCGGTGTTCGCCGTTGCTCAACAACAGCCGTCGGAGACAACGGTTGTGTCGGTTGCGGCGACTGCGACCACGAAACCCGGAGCAGCGGACGGTACATTGGGTCCAGCCTTGACGGGGGTGCGCCGTCCGCTCTACCGGTTGCGATGTAGCGACGTAGTCGAAATCAACCTCACTTTCTCTCCGGATTTCAACCAGATCCTCACCGTGCTGCCCGATGGATATCTTCCATTAAAAGGAGTGGTCCAGGTATATGCGGAGGGCCTAACCGTGCCAGAACTGCAGGCCGAGATTCGCCAGGCTTATACTGGCGTGCTGCACGACCCGGAAGTCACCGTAGTGCTCAAGGATTTTGATAAGCCCTACTTCATTGCCGCTGGGGAGGTAGGGCGCCCCGGCAAATATGAACTGCGGGCGGATACCACGGTTACAGAAGCGGTAGCGCTAGCCGGAGGATTTACCCCCCGCGCCAAGCACTCGCAAATTGTCTTGTTCCGTCACATCTCACAGGACACGGTTGAAGCGCATGTGCTGAACGTCAAGGCGCTGCTCAAATCCCGAGAGTTGAGGGAAGACGCGCACCTACGTCCGGGGGATCTCGTCTACGTTCCGCAGAATGTAATTTCCAAGATTCGCCAGTTTTTGCCAGCCTCGAGCCTAAGTTTGTACGCCAATCCAGCCGGATTCTAGAAGGAGGATCGGACATCGGCAATGCTTGTGGCTCCTTAGAAAGTCGAGTAACAACTTTAGATGGAGAAAGTGGGGCCGATTTCGAGGTTGCCGCGGGGATCCTCTCCAACTATGCGTGATCTCGCGGCCGTTCTCTTTCGGCAGAAACGACTCGTATTGATTACTTTTCTCACGACGGCACTGACGGTGTTTCTGTACGGAGTGATCTGGCCACCCTACGAGTCAGAAATGAAGATCTTGCTGCGGCATAGCCGGCTGGATCCGGAAGTTGCCGCGATTCCCAGCCAGGCCGAGTTCGAACGTCAGCCGGTCACGGAAGAAGAGGTGAATTCCGAAGCACAGCTGTTACAGGACGACGAGATCCTGCGCCGTGTCGTTGAGAACGCCGATTTGATTTCCGAGGGGCGCTCATGGTTTTGGACCTTGTTGGGCGACAGCCGCGAGCGGCAGACCGACCGTGCCGTGCGGCGTATCGGCAAAAGATTAAAGGTTGAGCCGGTGCACAAGGCCGCGGTTATCGACGTGAGCTACGATTCGTCGGATCGGGAGCGGGGAGAAAAGGTACTCCGCACTTTGGCGACTGCCTACCTGGAGGACCACCATCAAGTGCATCGCCCCTCCGGCACGTTCAGTTTCTTCGAGCAGCAGGTCGAGCAATCGCGGCGAAGCCTGGAAGCCGGAGAGCTCCAGTTGATCGATTTCACTCGCGATCAAGGGGTTGTGGCGGCTACCCAACAGCGTGATTTTGAACTGCAGAAACTCAGCGCGGCGGAAGCTGATGCCGGCCAAACCAGGGTCGCGATCGCTCAGATTTCGCAGAGAATTGAAACTCTGCAGTCGAAGTTGAGCTCACTGCCCGAGCGCACCCTGACCCAGATCCGCAACGCAGACAATCCGCAGCTCCTCGAGAAACTGAAGTCCCGCTTGCTGGAATTGGAGCTAAAACGAACTGAGCTGCTGACCCAATATGAGCCTTCGTATCGACTTGTCAAGGAAGTCGACCAGGAGATTGCGGAGGCGAAAGAAGCGATTGCCGCGGAGGCGCAGGCTCCCATCCGCGATCAGACGAGCGACCTGGAGCCGAACCATGAATGGGCAAGGTCGGAGCTTATAAAGGCACAGGTTGAATCAAGTGCGTTAGGTGCTCATCTGAAAGCTGAAAGCTGGCTCCTTGCCACTTACCGCGACCGGGCCCACCAACTGGAAAAACATGCGATTGAGCAAGATCGGCTGGTGAATGAGCTGCAGGCCGCAGAGCAGAAATATCTCTTATATGTGAACAAGCGCGAAGAAGCCAGAATCGGAGACGCGTTGGACCAAGGCGGTATTCTCAACGTCGTGATTGCCGAACAACCGAGAGTCCCGGCGCTGCCAAAACTTTCTGCTCTGAGTTTTGCCGTTATTGGGTTGACGTTGGGCGTCGCTTTCGGCACGGGGCTTGCTTTCATGGCCGACTCTCTCAGCCCTGCTTTCAGGACCCCTGACGAAGTCAGGTTGTGTCTGCAAACTCCGGTGTTGGCATGGCTGCCACCGAAGGGCATCGCGAATACAGAAAGTGCGCAACGCAGGCTGCTATGAGCACCCTTATTGAATTAATGCCACGGATCGCTTCGGAGGCGGACCCGAGAGCCGCCTCGGTTGAGCTGCCGTCAGAAACGCAACTCGATGTCAGCGTATCCGATCGCAGCTCAATAGCGGAAGACCAGATTCGGAGACTGGTGCGGCAAGTGTTCGTGCACGGTGGCCAAAGGCGGGCACGGCAAGTCGTGTTTAGCCCCGCTGACGAGGAGACCGAAGTTGCCGATTTGTGCATGATGGTGGGCGAAGCACTCACCATGCAGGATTCAGGCACCATATGCGTGGTTGAGACGCTGCCCCGGGGTTGCACGGCTGGCATTCGCCCGATCGATCGTCCTCCCTCGCGTTTGCAGGGAAGTTTCGGCATTCTGCGGGACGCATCGCAACAGCTCTCCAGTCGCCTTTGGTTCATGCCTGGCGAAGTCTTGCTGGACGGCTGCGGGCCGCACTGGTCGGGATCATGGATACGCGGGCGATTGGCGGAGTTGCGTCTGGACTTTGACTACAGCGTGGTGCAAGGTCCCGCAATTGGAGTTCATGACGAAGCTGGTTTCCTTGGGAGTTTATGTGACGGTGTAGTGCTGGTACTGCGCGCGAATCGGACCCGCCGGCTGGTAGCACAGAGCGTTATCGAAAAGTTGCGGGTGGCGAAAATCCGCCTGTTGGGAGTGGTGCTGACGGAGCGCACGTTCCCGGTACCTGGGGCCGTCTACTGCAGGCTGTAGAGATGTGGTTGTGAATAACTCGGCAAAAGTGGAGCGGGACTCAATTAGCGGAGCTTTGTCCGACGGCAAATGCTCTCTGACCGAAGTCACAGGTCGACCCGCGATGGCCGCCACCCCATGGTGCGCTATTCAAACTCGTTACCGATTCGAACGCAAGGTCACAGCCCAGCTTCAACGCCAAGGCTTTGAGACATTCCTTCCCGTCCTGAAAGAGATCCACCGCTGGAGCGATCGTCGAAAGGCTGTCGATACGCTTCTTTTTCCCGGATACACCTTCGCCCGGCTGGACTTCTCGCCCTTGCCCCGTAAGGAGATGCTCAAAATCGGCGGAATCGTGGGAGTGGTTGAGTTTTCGGGAACCGCGGCGCAGGTCCCCGCCAGGCAAATCGAGGATCTACGCAAGCTGCTATCGCAGGACGTCCCTTGCGCTTTACATCCTTTCTTAAGAGCTGGGCAAAAAGTGCGGATTCGCGATGGTTGCCTTGATGGTCTCGAGGGGATTTTGGAGGAAGCGGGGCAAAAAAGTCTGGTGATTTCCATCGACTCCATCGAACGATCAATTGCGATCACCATTGAGGGTTACGAACTGGAATTGATCTAGGTGTCCTCCGCCCCAAGCCAAAACTTACCTCACCCTGAGAGCGTAATTCTGCCCTCGCGGTTGATTCCTGGGATGCCGCTAGGGACTGCCGTGCCGTCCGAAAGAAGAAAACTGATCTCGATACGCCAGTGGGCAGCGTCACCAAGGAACGAATGCCCGCAGCAGCCTTCTGCGGAAACGTGGTTCCCGAGACGAGCCCTGCAAGAAAGTCTGCTACCCGCGCCCGGGAAAGCGAGCCAGCGGTGTGCGCTAGCAACCAAGGTTGCAGCGGATTTCTTACTGATCGCGACCGGCTTTGGCATCACTGAGTTGCTGCCAGCGGTTCTGAACTCGCTGAGACACGCTCCCGCGCAACACACCTGCATTGTGTGTTGCAGCATTGGATCGCTCATGCTCTACGCGGTTGTCTTTACCCTGCTCGGCTACTCTGAGCGGCTTTACCACCCGGAGACGGCGCGACTGCCGCGGCAGCAAGCTTTACTTCTACTCAAGGTCTTCGTCTGGGCAACCGCGCTGATGAGTCTGGATTTTGTTGCCTCGCGACCTCTTCTGCCGACACTTTTGCGATTTGTTTCATCTGCGGGGCTTGGGCTGCTGTTCATGTTTGTTTACCGCCGCTGGCGACGAGGAGTGATCGAGAAAGTGACGCCCGCAAGAAGAACGATGCGGAATGTGCTGATTGTTGGTGCAGGGCAAGTGGGGCGAAGGCTGGCTCATTTGTTGCGTCACGATTGTGCTGCGGACTGCTCTGTCCGCGGTTTTCTCGATGAGAGCTTGCCTGTAGTGGGGGATGTGCTGGGACGAATTCAGAATCTTGCGGCTGTTGCCCGTAGGGAATTTATTGATGAGGTCATCATCACCGTTCCGCAACACAGCGAGGTCGCACGCAAAGCCATCTGGCAGGCGCGGCGTAATCATATTGACGTAAAGCTTGTGGCGGATCTTCACGGAGCAGACCCCGCGCAAACCAGGCTTGAGGCCTTTCGGGAGATCCCGATCATTACCCTTTGGGAAGAGCCGGTTCCACTTTTCCGGTTGCTGCTCAAGCACGCCGCTGATTTCTTTCTTGCGGCGATGGGTTTGCTGATCCTGTCACCTTTTCTGGCTGCCATCGCTGTCGCAATTCGACTGGACTCGCCGGGTCCGGTTCTGTATCGGGCGCCCCGGGTAGGCCTGAAAGGACGATCCTTCCTTTGCTATAAGTTCCGAACCATGGTGGAAAATGCTGATCAGTTGAAGGAAAAACTGCGTGGCCGCAATGAACGCCAAGGCCCATTCTTCAAAATGACAGACGACCCACGTCTCACCCGCGTAGGGAGAACCTTGCGGCGCTATAGCCTGGACGAATTTCCACAACTCTTCAACGTGCTGAAAGGAGAGATGAGCCTGGTGGGCCCGAGACCTCACCCCACGGACGATGTCCAGCGTTATCGATTGGAGGACCTTCACAGGCTTGAGGTTAGTCCTGGGCTTACGGGTCTATGGCAGGTGACTGCCCGGCATGACCCATCGTTCGAGCGGAGTATGGCATTGGACCGCGAGTATATCGGGCGCTGGTCGCTGACTACGGATTTCAAGATTTTATGCAAGACGGTTGGTGCAGTAGTGCGAGGTGACGGCGCCTGAGCATGGCCGTGTTCGACCAAGCCGCCACGGGACATTTCCGGCTAAGCAATGTACTCGCCGGGGTCTTTGACGCAGGTTTGCGGCCACTACATGCGTTGATAGTGGCACCAGCACTTGTCTTTCTCGTGACACTTGGATTGATGCTTTTTCACGCGCCGGACGGTCCGGCATTTCCTTATGACCGCTTCTCACTCGGAATGCTCGTATTTGTAGTGTTTCTGCGGGCGTGTGTGTTACGGAAAGCGTTTCATGTAGCCGGACCGGTCACGTGGCCGCTGTTTGTATTACTGATTCTGGCATTGAACGATGCTTTGGCACAGCCCTACCAGCCTGAGATCTGGAGCGTGCTTGCGGCCAAGTGGTTGGTGCCGTTTGTGCTGTATCTCATTGCGGCCAATATTTTTCCAGGCGAAGACAAACGCCGGCAATTTGAAATATTTGCGCTGGCCACATTCGCCTACCTCAGCCTGACTTCCATCTTCCTCGTCCTCGGTGTGAAAAGTTTTGTTTTTCCACGGTTCATCCTTGACGAGAGTCTGGGAATCCATGCCGGCCGCGCCCGTGGCCCCTTTTTGCAGGCCGTCGCCAACGGCGTTGCGCTGAATCTTCTCGGATTGATTGCACTGGACTCATATCGGCGGCATCGGCTGCGGGGAATGCTTGCGATCAGTTTAATGCTGATATTGCCGTTGGCGATTCTGGCGACATACACACGGGCGGTTTGGCTTTCGTTTGGTGTGTCCATTCTAGGAGTGACTTTGATTTCCTCCAGCGGCCGTGTGCGACGAGCTTGCCTGGGAATTATTATTTGTGGTGCGTTAGCTCTGATGGTCGTCGTTAACTTCACCGATCACCATCGATCGCTGAGCGAGAGGCTGCGGGAGAATGGGCCGCTGGAGTTCCGGATGGCTGTCTATGAGGCGGGCTGGGAGATGTTTCGGCAGAAACCTGTCTTGGGCTGGGGTGGGAGAAACATGCAAGCCGAACTATCGCGCCGGATCAGCGATTTTCGTCAGGAACAATATTATTTTCACAACACCTATCTGGAAATCCTGGTGCAGTACGGGCTCCTTGGGATCGGTTTGTATCTCTGGCTGGTAATCGATCTTTTCCGAGTGGGGCGAAGATGTGCAGCCGACCATTCCCCGACCGGCTCCTTTCCGGATCAGGAATTCCGGTCGTTGTGGCCCATTCTTCTGTTCGTTTACCTGATGAACGCAAGCTTCGTAGTGATGAATTACCAATTCGTAAACGGACTGCTTTTTGCCATGGCTGGGATGCTGAATGCGCAAAATCAGCGCGGAGAATCGAATGGCGAGTGTTGAAATGTGTGCCCCTCCGTGCAGCGCGGGCATGGCCGCTCCTCTCGGCGCCATACCATGTCAGCCCGGCAATGAGCCAATCTTGAGCGAGACTCTTCGCGGCGGAATATATCTGGCTGGTCGGTATGCGTTAGGGGTCATTGTGAGCCTGGGCAACATGCTGGTGATGACCTGGTGGATTGGCCCGCATGCCTATGGCGTCTTTGTGACGGCGATCAGCATGGTTGCCTTCCTTGCGGCCGTGGCACGCGGTGGAGTGGATACGTATCTGGTACGAACCGAGAAGCTGCCGGACGAAGTTGCATACGGGACAGCCGTTACGCTGGTTGTGGCCGTCTCCGGACTAGTGGCGGCGGTCGCGGTGGCGGGAACGTCGGCACTGATTCGCTGGTATGGGAATCGGGAGTTCGTCGCTCCCTACCTGTTACTGTTGCCGACCATACCCGTTACCGCTGTGACCGGTGTGCCCATGGCAAAGCTCGAGCGAGCCCTGAATTTCCGAAGGGTCGCTGCCATTGAGCTTTCTGGCCAGTCAATCGGTTTGGCGGTTGCCGCGGTGCTCGCATTGTGCCACGCCGGAGTATGGGCACCGGTTTTTGGCCAGATTGCCTGGCAAGTGTTCACCCTCGTGGCGGCCGCGATTTCCGCTTCGATGATGATGAACTTCCGGCTCGACCGATGCCGGGCCAAGGAGATGATGTCATACGGGATTGGGTTGACGGCCTCACTGCGGGTATGGCAGTTGCGAACGCTGGTGAATCCGATGCTCGTGGGACGCCTGGCTGGCGCCGAAGCGGTGGCGTTTGTCGCGCTCGCAATACGAATCGCAGAAGCGCTCGGGTCAATTCGCCTGGCAGCTGGCCGTATGGCGATCGCAGCCCTGGCGCGCCTGCAAAACAAGAAGCAAGAGTTCTGCAGAGCGCTGGAGCGGGCCTTGTACCTGCAGGTGATTACGCTGGGCCCATTGTTGTGTGGCTTCGCACTGCTCGGGCCGGCTATTGTACCGCGCGTTCTCGGTATGCGTTGGACACCGAGCCTGGCGCTTTATCCATTTGTCGCGGCTGGTGTCCTGGTAAATTCCGTTTACAATCTGCAGGCCTCAGCCTTATTCGTGGTGGGAAAGCAGTGGACTGTAATGCAATCCTATTCAGCACACGTAGCTCTGCTGGCCGCAACTACGCTCGTGCTCCTTCCCCGGTTCGGACTCGCGGGCTATGGCTGGGCAGAACTGATCGCCTGCGGTTCATATTTGACGATCCACCGGGGTCTTCGACATTGGGTCGTTATTTCTTACGGTGAGCTCAGGACCTGCATGGCGGTGTTTCTCACTACCTTGTTTTTGATACACGTGTTCACCTGCGCACGCCACATTTTCCGGTAAACACACCCTCAAACGTCGCGCATGCCAACGATTGCTTACCTGGCAAACATCTTCCCTTTGTCTGTCGAGCCGTACGTGATCGACGAGGTCCGCGAACTGCGGAAGCGTGGAGTAACTGTGATTCCTTGCAGTGCACTTCGGACCAGTGGTGATCTGAGTAGTGGCTTGAAGCATCTGATAGAGGAGACACTTTACCTTGAGCCATTGCGGTGGCGCCTGCTACTGCAAGCAACGTTTCTTTGCATCCGAGAGTTTTCCCGGCTCAAGGAGTTCTTCTGCCGGGCACTTGTAAAAAGAAGGTCCACGGAGCGGCGGCTTCCAGCGTTGGTCCACACTTATCTTGGGGCTTATTACGCGACGGCATTGCAGAGGCACCGCATCGAGCACATTCATGTACACCATGGCTATTTCGGTTCCTGGATAGCGATGGTTGCAGCGCGACTATTGGGCATTCCTTTCAGCATTACGCTGCACGGCTCTGACCTGCTGGTGAACGCGGCGTACCTCGACATTAAGCTTAGGCGATGTCAGTTTTGCGTGACCATCTCAGAATTCAACCGGCAGCACATTCTCACCAATTATCCTGGCTTGGATCCGAGCAAGATTCACGTGCGGCGGCTCGGCGTCGATAGTAGGGTGCGGGTGGCCCGGCAAGCCGAATCGCGATCGCAATATTCGCTGGTGAAGATGCTTGCTGTCGGACGGTTACACAAAGTCAAAGATCATGCATTCCTGGTGCGCGCCTGCCGCATGTTGAAAGACCGCGGCTTGCACTTCGTGTGTTCAATTGCGGGCGATGGCCCGGAGCGGCGGTCTCTTGAGGAACTCATTCGCGACCTGCATCTCGATGGCGAGGTGCGGCTGCTGGGAAAATTGCCGCACCACGAGCTCGACAACCAATATGAAGAAGCCGATCTCCTTGTTCTTACGAGCCGCAGCGAAGGAATACCGCTGGCACTCATGGAGGCGATGGCTCGCGGAAAAATTGTGCTCGCGCCGGACATCACAGGGATCCCTGAGCTGGTTGTGGGTGGCGAGACTGGCTTTCTGTACCAGCCGGGTTCGAGGGACGACTTCGTCTCGCGCATGGAATTGATCAGCCGCACGCGCTCCTCCCTAGACAGTCTGCGCCGCAGAGCTCACGAGCAGGTGTTTCAGCACTTCAACCGTGAGAAAAACCTGGCGGCGTTTTGCGAACTTCTCTCGCAAAGTCTTCGACGCGGGTCCAGCCCCATATCGACAGCAGCATAGAGGTGATCCCGTGAAAATCTTGTTCTGCAATAAATACAATTTTGCGTTCAGTGGGACCGAGGTTTATCTGTTCGAACTTATGGACCTGTTGCGCTCACACGGGCACGAAGTGGCCCTGTTCTCGATGCAGGATCCACGTGGAGAGAGCAGCCCCTACAACGAGTATTGCGTTCCCCACATCGACTTCAAAGACCCCCAAGCAGGATTTATTACTCGCGCCAGACTAGCAGCGCACGCGATCTATTCAACTGATGCACGCAGGCGATTGCGGGGCCTGATCTCAGCCTTTCACCCGGACATTGCCCACATCCGTAACATCTACCACCATCTCTCGCCGTCGATTCTTTGGGAGCTAAAAGCACAAGGCATCCCGATGCTGTATCACCTCAACGATTTCAAGTTGTTGTGTCCCACATACAACCTCGTCGCCAATGGACGTGTCTGCCAGCGGCCGTGCACGGGAAGGTACTGGAAGGTCCTGACCAACAGCTGCTATTCGGGTGGGCTGGGCGAGTCAGTTGTCCTGGGGGCAGAGGCGTATGCACACTATTGGGCGAGAACTTACCAGAAATGCGTGGATCACTTTCTTGTCCCTAGTCAATTCGCCAAACAGATGCTGGTTCAGAACGGGCTCAACGCACCAAAGATCACGGTTCTTCCGCATTTTCAGGGAGTACCGGAATCGGTGTCGCCGGCAGCACGGGAGGCGCCAATTCTGTACTTCGGGCGTTTGTCGCCGGAAAAAGGAGTTGCTGACTTGGTCCGGGCGATGGAGTTTGTCCCTGACGTCCTGCTAAAGATCGCGGGTGAAGGGCCGCAGCGCTCGGCTCTGGAACTGCTGACTCTTTCACTGAATGCGAGGAACGTGGAATTCCTCGGACAGATGGGACCAGAAGAGTTGGGCAAACTGATTGCGTCGTCGCGATTCACGGTTCTGCCTTCGCGAGCCTACGAAACTCTGGGCAAGAGCATCCTGGAGTCGTTTGCCCAGGCGCGAACCGTGATTGCCTCAGATCTGGGATCGCGCCGCGAGTTGGTTCACGACTATGTAACCGGACTGCTGTTTCAAACAGGCAACATCGAGCAACTCGCGGGAGCAATTTCCTACCTAACCGAACGGCCCGAACTGGCCGTGCAGATGGGACTCGCCGGCCGCCAGTTTGTGCAGAGCTATCACTCACCACAGAAGCACTACGAAGAACTGGTGGGCCTGTACGAGCGCTTGGTCGTAGAAGGCCACTCGCGGCAGGGGCCTGCAAGTAAGTCCAAGCCAGTCCGGGTTGCCTTCATCGGAGGACGCGGCCTTATGTCGAAGTACAGCGGAATAGAAACGTACTATGAGGAAGTGGGTCGCCGCCTCGCAGAGATGGGTTTTGAAGTTACGGTGTATTCTCGCACTTTTTTTACGCCTCGTGTGCAGGAATACAAAGGCATGCGAGTGGTTCGTCTGCCCACGGTTCGGTCGAAGCACCTGGAGACTCTGATCCACACATTTCTAAGCACGATTCACGTGATGTTCACAGACTGCGACATCGTGCATTATCACGCGCTGGGACCAGCCCTGTTTTCAGCACTTCCGCGGCTGGTCGGCAAGAAGTCGGTTGTGACCGTGCAAGGACTGGATTGGCAGAGAAAGAAATGGGGAAGGCTGGCGTCCGTCACGCTCAAACTGGGCGAGGTGGCCTCCGCGCGACTGCCGGGTATGACCATCGTCGTCTCCAAAGAATTGCAGAACCACTACCGGATGCGCCACGGAGTGAATGCGAACTACATTCCCAATGGCGCCGTGATGAGGAATAGAAGCGACGTTGCAACGATTCTGCAGTGGGGGCTGAAACCCGACGATTACATTCTCTTCCTCGGCCGGTTTTCGCCTGAGAAGAATTGTGACTTGTTGATCGCGGCCTATGAAAAGGCTGGCATTTCATTGAAACTTGTGTTGGCTGGGGGCTCCAGTCATACCGATTCTTACGAAACCCAGTTGCGTCGCTGCGCGAGCGACAACATAATGTTGCTGGACTGGGTATCGGGCGCACAGCTTACGGAGTTACTGACCAATGCTGCCTTATTTGTCCTTCCATCCGACTTGGAGGGGCTCTCACTTGCCCTGCTCGATGCAATGGGGGCCGGGGTCTGCGTGTTGGCCAGTGACATACCGGAAAATCGGGAGGTCGTAGAAGATGCGGGATTCACCTTTCGCACGGGCGATGTCGATGATCTCGCGCGGATGTTGGGCTTACTGGCATCGGACCCGGAGGTACGAGCGGCCGCAGGCCGTGCAGGACAAAGAATTGTGGAAGAGCGTTATCTCTGGTCACGAGTCGCGCAAGAAATGTGCCGTTGCTACGAGAAACTCAGCGGTCGCAGCATAGCCGTGAAGGATCAGCCCGGCTCGGAGCAGGCAGAAAAACTCCACCACGTGCCGTAGTACCTTTGCACAGCGCAGATCGCCATGCTCGTCCAGCCCAGGTGAGCGCCGGAGGCGGCCACACCTTTTTTACCGCGCTGGAAGTATAATCTCCCACTCGACATGACTTATCCCTCACTGGTAATCGCCTTACTTCTTTGTGTCGGGTGTTCCGCATTTGCTCCAAGGGCATCTGCTGACGCGGTTGACGATTACGTCCAAAGCGAACTGCAACGGCAGCACATTCCCGGGGTTTCGCTCCTCGTGGCGCGCGATGGCAAGATCGTTCGCGCGCAGGGATATGGCTTGAGCAATGTGGAGCTTCAGGTTCCCGTCAAGCCAGACACCATTTTCCAGTCAGGTTCTGTGGGCAAGCAGTTCACTGCGACCGCGGTGATGATGCTGGTCGAGGAGGGGAAGATTGGGTTGGATGATCCGGTCAGCAAATATTTCAAAGGCGCGCCTGCGGCGTGGAACGAGGTTACGATTCGCGAATTGCTAAGTCACACTGCCGGTTTTACTGACTATCCCAAGACCTTTGATTTTCGCAAAGACTACGCGGAAGCGCAGTTGCTGAAGATCGTTGAGGGAATTCCCCTCGCATTCCCGCCCGGCACGAAGTGGAGTTACAGCAACCTCGGGTATCTGACGCTTGGCATCGTGATTCATCAGGTCACGGGTGAGTTTTACGGCGACTTTCTGCAGCAGCGCATTTTCAAGCCGCTGGATATGACGACCGCGCAGATCATCAGTGAAGCGGATATCGTCCCCAATCGAGCGGCCGGATATCGGCTGGTGAAAGGAGAATTGAAGAATCAGGAATGGGTCTCGCCGACATTAAACACTACTGCCGACGGCGCGCTCTATTTTTCGATTCTGGACCTCGCCAAGTGGGACGCAGCGCTGTATACCGAAAAACTTCTCAAGCGTTCGAGCCTGGATCAGATCTGGACAGTCACGAAGCTCAAAAACGGCGAACCGAACTCAGGCCAATATGGATTCGGCTGGTTTATTCTGACGAAAAGCGGACATCGCGTGCTCGACCACGGAGGCTCGTGGCAAGGCTTCAAAAGCCATATCTCACGCTACGTCGATGACAAGCTGACTGTGGTGGTGTTGGCGAATCTCGAGCAGGCCGACCCGGGAGTTATTGCCGACCACGTGGCAAAGATGTATTTTTCGTCTCAAGCAACGCCTTAAGCCCCGCGTCTCTTCAATCGCGGGAGCGCTCTCGGATATGAGTCAGGCATCGCCGTCAGAACTGATCCATAGTCCTACCTTAACGGGCGCTTCGCTCGTTTGCATGATCCCGACGGAAATCCAATTGAATTGTGGCAACCTGCGGAGTTAGGGTCTGCCAACGTCCCTGCGTTAAAAACCTGCCGTTGCCGAAAACGGTTTCGCGCCGCACTACTGCGTTGTATACAGCAATCGTGGGATCAACTTTTGTCGCGTGTCGGGCTGTTGTAAAGAGGCAGACGAGCCGGGCAATTCTGAATGTCTAGTTTTTGCGGAATCTTTCGTAGCCAAGGGCGGTGAGGCGAACCACCCCACGGATCTGTTCTTCGAGGTAGCCGTCGTTTCGTAGTTCCGCCATGGCGAGGCGGGCGAAAGAATCGTCCAGAATGGGTTTGGGCAAGGTTACAAACTGCTCAGGGTCTTGCTCGTAGCATTGGGCCAGAGTGTTAAGGAGCTCGTTTTGGACCATTTCCTGATACATAACTCCCTCCCCATCCGAATCGTATGTTAGGACTTCTGCAAGAACTGCGGAATAGCTCCCGTAGGCCATTTAGCTGGCCCGTTGGTAACTCAGTAAGCACAATAAAATCTGTGCCTTACAAACAACACCTCAAATTATCACTGAAGCAGCTGAGCAAGCGCTTGAAGCAAAGGCTGGGAATCTTTCGTGAGGCGTTCCTTTTCCAGAAAACCGGCGGCGCCATCCGCCACAAGTTTTTCTTCGTTTCGCTGAGAAAGGCTGGTGAGCACCAGAACAGGAATTTTCTTGGTTGACGGATCTGCTTTCAGGCGACGCAAAACCGATGCGCCATCAAGCTTGGGCAGGAGCATGTCCAGCAGGATGAGGTTAGGGACCTTTTCTCGCGCCGCGCGCAACGCCTCCTCGCCATCACCGGCCGTCACCACGCCGTAGCCTGCCCTAGTCAGGGTCCGCTCCGTGGCAGTTCTGAAAAATCTGCTGTCATCTACGATAAGGACGGTTTTTGCTGCTAATTGAGACATGATCGACGGACCTTCGCTCGAGGCTTACTCATTGTGACACAGAGTCACCAGTTGTGCTTGTGACAACGGTTTAACGCTGCGTTGGTATCTTATAAAATAGATCTTTCTCTGACCAGCGATCATAGCTAGCGTGGATGCGAAACCCGCCATCAGTGGTTCTTTCGCACCAGACCCACGCGGTTCGTGGGCGGCAGATGCAGTTTTCGTTTCGTCGAGCGAATGGGCGGGTGCAGCTGAGACCTGGCGCCACAAGATCACTGCAACCATGAAACTGCCTCACAATAATAACGACAGGAATTCATAATGCCTCAATTTGCCAGCAAAAAGGGTGTGATCGGAATTTTGACCGGCGGCGGAGATGTGCCCGGGCTGAATCCGGCCATCCGCGCAGTCACGATTCGGGCTTTGCGGGAAGGTTACCAGGTCGTCGGCCTTCGCCGCGGGTGGGGCGGGTTGGTCGATATTGTCCGCGAGCACGATTACGACAACAGCGACAACTTCCAAATCCTGACAGAAGAAGTTGTGAATCGCGCAGGACGAACCGGGGGAACGTTCCTGCACAGCTCGCGGACCAATCCTGCCAAAGTGAAGAAATCCGCCATACCGCCCCATCTTCAGCTGAGCTATAACGCCGAAAAGAATGATCTGACGGCGGAGGTGCTCAAGAACCTGGAATGGCTGGGGATGGAGTACCTGATTCCGATTGGCGGCGACGACACGCTGAGTTACGGCGTCCGGCTCTATCAGGAAGGAGTGAAAGTAGTCGCCATTCCCAAAACGATGGACAACGATGTTCCGGGAACCGACTATTGCATCGGTTTCAGCACAGCAGTGACTCGCACCATTCAAATGACGAACGATTTGCGGACATCGGCTGGATCGCACGAACGCTTTCTGGTGCTGGAAGTGTTCGGCCGCTATGCTGGCTTTACTGCGATGTTGCCCACTATGGCAGGCGCGGCCAACCGCTGTGTGATACCCGAGCACAGATTCGACATAGAGCGGCTCACTGAGTTGCTGGTTGCTGATCGTCGGCACAATCCGAGCCGCTATTCGGTTGTCTTGATCTCCGAGGGTGCAATGTTTGAAGGCGGCGAAATGGTTTTCGAGAAGGAGACGACCGACGCCTACGGTCACAAGAAGCTGGGTGGCATCGGCGATCTCGTCGGGGAGAAGCTGAAAGAGCTCTCACCCAAGTACAGCAACGGCAAAACCATAGACATCATCAATCAGAAGCTTGGTTACCTCGTGCGGTGCGGCGATCCCGACGCCATCGATTCGATCGTGCCGATGGCCTATGGGAATCTCGCCTTGGATTTGATTCTTAATAAGGTGCACGGCAGGCTGGTGGTGTTAAAAAATGGGCGCTACGATAATATGCCGATCGATGTGGTGATCGCGTCTAAAAAAGTCGTAAATGTTAAGGAGCACTACAACACGGAACGTCTTCGCCCGCATTACAGCAGCTTCGAGATGAAGCCGCTATTTATCATGACCAGCGAATAGCTGATCACTTTCCCTGTTGCTCAAAAACAAACTGCGCTTTCTTTGCGGTCTCGTGCTGCTTTCGCAGAGCGCGAGCAACATCTCCCAGTGGTATCTCGGGCCGCGGCGGCAGTGGCACTTCCGCGAGCGGTATTTCGCCACTTGCTACGGTGATGGTGCTGGCCCCGTCGATGAGACTGTGCTCCGATGCCATCGGGCGGAACGTCGCCTGTTGCTCATGGGTGGTCATGTCGTAAGGGCGGCTCATCACTGGGGAGCCGAGCGATCCACCAATCGATTGCCCTAGCGCGGCGGTAGTGCAAAGAAGGCATGCTACAAATACGGCAGTTTTCATAACCTTAGTCCTCAGAGCGTGGAATCAGGCAGCTTGTGAACTGCTTCCCTAACCACCACTCCTGCTTTGTGTGGGAGCAAATCCTGTACCAAAGTTGTTGCGGCGTAACACTAGGTTCTACAGTGACCAGATCAGTCCCTGTGCAATGTTTTGCATAGTTATGGAGGTTGCCTTTGATCGTGTTTCAAAGATCGGCCCGAGCGTCATTCAAATCTGAGGCGTATTGCACGAAGCAGGATCGAAGAGACCAATGGCAACTGTGTTAAGCTGCTAGCCCGCGCCGGCAAGAGGAAACGGCGCTTTCTTCGGGAGTGTGAGCGAATCCGCGCGAGCATCGGTTGTAGGCCAGCGTTATCTGCCGCGAGACCGTGAGAGCTTTCTCGACGCGCAGCAGCGCAATCGTCGCGCGACCTGGCGCATTTCTTTCTTATGTTTGATTGCGGCCGTGGTCATGGGCATCCCTCTAGCCCTGATCATTACACCGTTGCTCTATGCAGTTTTGCTGATCAGCGCGGACATCATCAACTATTTCTCGCCGCTGCCGCCCGACTTTTGGCAACTCGCCAGCGAGTTTGCGCGCTTTGGAGTCGTTGCTCTCAATTGGCTTCTCCAGCACAAACCCGCTGACCCTCAAACCCTGGGAATCGGAGCTGCAGTCATGCTGCTCCCGGGAGTCTTGCTCTCAGTTTCGCTGTGGCTCGGTGTCAGTCTGCTGTTCCGGCGCAATGGCGTTGGCGGTGCGCTCCTGGCCCTCAATGCACGAGAGCCCAATCAGAATCAGCTCAAAGAATTGCAACTGGTAGACGTGGTTCAGGAGATGGCAATCGCGGCTGGCGTGACGCCGCCTCGTGTGATGCTGATTGATTCCCCGGGAGCCAACGCCGCAGCGATCGGGAGTTCACCTGCTGATGCTCGTGTCATCGTGTCGCGCCGCTTGCTCGACGATCTCAGCCGCGATGAACTCGAAGGTGTACTTGCGCATTTGCTTGCCTCGATCGGCAACGGTGACTTGCGAATCGCGTTCCGCATCACCGCAGTTTTTGAAACCTGCGGACTGCTCGTGGCAATCGTGAACTCGCCATTTGGACCCAGATCGCGGAGTGTGCTGTGGCGCATCCTTCGCTACTGCTTTGTCAGAGGTGAAGATAGCGGCGCGAAAGAAGCGGCTGCCGTGGCAGACCTCCTGGCGCGCAACGTCACCCTCGATAGCGACGACATTGACCAATTTTTCGATTCCGCTGGGAAGAAAAGATCGCGGCTTCGTGCCATTCGCAACTTCATTTTTTCCCCGATCTTTTTCACCAACACTGCGATGAAGCTCTCGCTGTGGTTCTTCTCGTCGGCGGTGCTTGGGCCGTCAATTGCGCTGCTCTGGCATACGCGGCAGTATCTTGCGGATGCCGCGGCGGTACAACTTACCCGGAATCCGGACGGACTGGCGAACGCATTACAGAAACTCAACGAGGAACCCGGGGAAGTTCCCGGCGGGGATTGGGCATCACACCTGTTCATCGTGAGTCCGAAACGCAGCGACCACAAGGTTTCAGGCGTTGCGGATAAGTGTCAGCAACAAGTCTTGGCTCAAGCTTGGGCGGCTTCGCAACAGGAAACAGGAACAACAACCGTGCAAGCCGCGCCGGCGGATTTTCGGCCCGTGCAAGGTGAATTCGCCAACACATTTCGCGCGGCATTGGCGGGAGATACGCAGGCGAGAGTTCGTCTCCGCGCAGCCTACCAGGCAGTGGCGGCCGCTGATCCTGCGTTCGCTGCGCAAATGCCGAACCCCGATGACTTCTTCGGCGCTCGCGAGGGGGATGCTGTATCGATCGCTCGGCTGCGAGGACCCCGGGCTGCAGTCATGCAACGCAAAACACAAGCACAAGACGATCAGGCTTCCAGCATTTCGTCGGTCAGCATGCTGGGTTTCCATCCCTCAGTGAAGCGAAGGCTGAAACGTCTGACGCGAATGGGCGCGCACGTCGAACTTGCTGCGTCAAAATCCAAGGCATGGATCGTCTTACTCGTGCTGGGGGTGATCTTTGCTCCTTTATTCCTATTGCTGATCGCGTTGTTTTTGCTTCTCATTGCGATCATGACTATGGCAAGCTTAGCGTTTCTTGTAGTTTGGCTAGCGGTTATTCACCAGGTGTTCATGCTGTTGCCGCACCGTTAGCGGAGAGGAAGAATGGAGGTTTCACCGGGGCTAGTTGCGCTCGCAGTTGCAGTTGCGGCTCTGTTGTGGATCATCGCTGCGTTCAACGGCTTGGTCGCGTTACGAAACCGGGTTCGCAATGGCTGGGCGGAAATTGATGTGCAATTGAAGCGCCGCCACGATCTGATTCCGAATCTGGTTGAAAGCGTGCGCGGTTACATGCAGCACGAGCGTTCGGTGTTTGAGGCTGTAACCCAAGCGCGTTCCCAGGCAATAGCCGCCGGGGGCGACGTACAACAGCGGTCGGCGGCCGAATCTGTGCTTACAACCGCGCTGGGTCAACTCTTCGCAAGGGTCGAGAACTATCCACAATTGCGCGCCGTCGAAAGCGTTCAGCTTCTGCAGGAACAACTGACGTCGACCGAGAACCGCATCGCATTTGCGCGCCAGTTCTACAACGATGAAGTAACGAAATACAACACCGTGCAATCCACCTTTCCCCGCAGTCTTTTTGCCGGACTACTTGGCTTCTCTCCAGCGTCCATGTTCACCGCGCTGGATGCTGATCGCGCTAACGTGCAGGTGAAGGTCTAGCAGTTTCAGAGAGGTCTTCCAGTTGGTATCTGATCACTAATCAAACGGCCAAACTCCGCCATAGTGAAGAATCACAGGTCGGGATATACTCTGCGCATGCAAATGCGGCGGCGGGGCGGTCTGGCGTCGCTTTTCGCAGTACTGGTGCTTTGCGTGGCCATGGTTTACGGCGCCGCCTCCGTAACGAATCCTTGGGCTTTTCATATCGGTGGGCGCTGGACACCGCTTTTGTACTGGTCCGGATACGGCACGCTGGCTACTAAAAACGGAACATATCCTCTCTACATCTCTTTCTTTCCGTCGGCCCATTTCTCCCGGCTTCATCTCGACAGCTTGCGTCCGACAGGGGGAGTGCAAGGCTCCGGCTGGCTGTGCAGCTCCCCGGGTGTGACGCAACACTTGAAGCTGAGCGGCACCATTTATGGTGGCTGGAGCAGCACCGTGGGAAGCGTCATGGACTTTCGCCTGCTCGAACCCAAGATCTTCGACGTTGGCCAACGCAGGGGCTTCTTCAATCTCTACGGGCGGTGGCAGGGACCACAGCTTATTATGGATGATCGTGGGGAGCCGGGAAGTGCATTCCGGTCTGGTCTGAAGATTGAACACGCATCGGTAACTTTCGCTTGGGGTCCTTACTCGGATTTCAAGGTAAAGTGCGCAACCGCGACCATCAACGCCACTCATCGGTGATAGAGGAGCGACGACATCGAAGAGGACACTTCCGACCACATTTCTTCTGCCGAAAATTGCCAAATCTCTACGACTTCATGCCACCGCGATTTTCTGCGTCTGCACCACTGCTCCTATGATTCCTGTCACCTAAGTTTACCCTGCGTCGGTGGCAAAGCACGGGTAACAGAGATTTTTCGCTAGCAACCTCACTCGCCCGCAACCCCTCTCCTTTCGTTGACTTGATCTTTCCCCGCACGTAAGATTTGCGCAATGATCGGACAGACCATCTCGCATTACCGCGTGCTACGGAAGCTAGGCAGCGGCGGCATGGGTGTGGTCTATGAGGCGGAAGACGTTACCTTGGGTCGTCGGGTCGCACTCAAATTCCTGCCTCCCGAGTTCAGTTCCAACCAAGAGGCACTTGAGCGTTTTCAGAGAGAAGCGCGCGCTGCTTCTGCACTGAACCATCCAAACATCTGCACTATTCACGACATCGGGCAACAGGAGGGTCATTATTTTATTGTGATGGAGCTCCTCGAAGGTGTCACGCTGCGGGATCGCATCGCAGGCAAACCGCTAGCTATCGACGACCAGTTGGAGGCGGCTGTAGGGATCGCCGAAGGGCTGGAGGCCGCTCACGCACGAGGCATCATCCATCGCGACATCAAGCCTGCCAACATCTTTATCACCAAACGCGGCACCCCCAAGATTCTCGACTTCGGCCTGGCCAAAGTGGCCACGGACCAGCACTCGCCTGCTTCTCTCGGTGTGGCGCCGACGGTGATGAATGAGGTCCATTTGACTAGTCCAGGCACTGCCATGGGGACAGTTGCCTACATGTCGCCAGAACAGGCATCGGGGGAGGATCTTGACGCCCGCACCGACCTGTTTTCCTTCGGTGCGGTTCTCTACGAGATGGCCACTGCGCGTCCGGCCTTCGCGGGCAACACTTCGGCTATGGTATTTGACGGCATCCTGCACAAGGAGCCGGTTTCGGTCGTGCGGGTGAATCCTCAGTTGCCCGACCAAATGGAACCGATTATTAACAAGGCGTTGGAGAAGGATCGCAAGCTCCGCTACCAGAGTGCTTCTGACATGGTTGTGGACCTCAAGCGGCTGAAACGCGCTATCGAGTCCGGCAAGTCGAGGCCGGCTTCGGTTGCCACGCCAATTCCACGAGATATAGCTGTACAGCAATCTTCGTGGAAGCGAAAGCTGGCACTTTCTCTTCTGGCGCTGGCCGGAATCCTTGCTTTGGCTTATCTCTTCCGGCCCAAGCTTCCCCCGCCGCGCGTCACGGGATTTACCCAAATCACCCATGATGGCCAGGTGAAAAATGTGTTCGGAGCAGTCTCGCCGGTTGTTCTTACCGACGGCGCGAGACTCTATATACAGGAGGCGGTGAATGGGCGTTACGTAATCGCTCAAGTCGCGGTTTCAGGTGGTGACACGGCACTCATGAACACGCCTTTTGCCAATGTTTCTCTGAACAACATCTCTCCCGACAAAACAGAACTCGTGGTGGGAAGCTTTACGGGTGTGGAAATCGAGCAGCCGCTTTGGGTGTTGCCAATAATCGGCGGTAGTCCAAGACGGTTCGCTCAGGTTCCAGGTGAAGATGGGGTGTGGATGCCAAATGGTAACCAGTTGGTGGCCCACCAAAACCACCTGATCGAGGTGGCCCAAAGCGGCCAGTCGCGCAATTTCGTAGATTTACCGGATTCCTATGCAACGTCCTGGTGGCTTCGCTGGTCCCCTGACAATCGCAGCCTTCGTGTGAGCGCCGGAAATTACTCATGGAATGCAATCTTTGAGGTGTCGGCAGACGGAAGCCACCTCCACGATGTGCTTCCGGGGTGGCAGGATGCTATAAATCCCTTGCAAGGCACCTGGACTCCAGATGGCAAGTACTATCTGTTTCAAGCCAATCGCGGTAGTCGGTCGGATATATGGGCGATGCGCGAGAAGGCTGACTTCTTTCACAAAGTCAATCGCCAACCGATTCAACTGACCGCGGGACCGCTCAGCTACCTGGTGCCCCAACCCAGTCTGGACGGAAAGAGAATTTTCGTGGTCGGCGTGCAGCCCCGCGCCGAACTCGTCCGCTTTGACATAAAGTCGCATCAATTCGTGCCTTACCTGGGTGGCATTTCTGCAGGCCAGGTCAGCTTTTCCAGGGATGGTCAGTGGTTGGTATACGCCTCTTATCCGGAAGGGGAGATCTGGCGCAGCCGCATTGACGGTAGTGAAAAACTACAACTCACGCAGTCCTCACTCGGAGCGGGTTCTCCTACTCTGTCTGCCGACGGAAAACAGATTGCCTACGTTGGGTGGGACCCAGGTAAAGGTCTGCGGGTATATGTCATTCCCGCTGACGGTGGGAGCTCCCGCAACCTTGGCATAGAAACAGGGGCCGTGGAATGGTGCGGCAAAGGCAACTCGATAAGCGTCATAAGAAAGACAATCGATGTCGTCGATGTCGAGACATCCAGAACTACAGTTATTCCGTCTTCCGAAGGTCTATTCCGCGCACAATGTTCGCCAGATGGAGAATATCTTGCGGCCGTTACTCAAGATGGGCAGAAACTCCGGCTTTATGAGTTCGCCGCCGGGAAGTGGTCTGAACTTGCTAGTCAGAACGTAGGCTTTTTCCAGTGGTCCGCCGACAGTAAATACGTTTATTTTGATACCGGGTTTAGCAGAGAGCAGGCAGTGTACCGTGCACAAGTTGCAAGTGACAAGATTGAACAAGTCGCTGACCTGCAAAACTTCCGTCGCGTTGTGGAGGCTTGGCTATCCTGGATGGGGTTGACGCCCGATGGTTCACCCTTACTTATGCGCGACACAGGCAGCCAGGAAGTGTACGCCCTCGACTTCGAAGCGCCATAATTCCTCACTCATCGACCTGGAGTGTCGGTTGCTCCACCGACATACACCGTTGGAATATCAACACCACCGAGCAAATTTCAGGCGGGCGGTGGCTCGTTCCTTCCGGTGGCCTCGCTCTCGTCATCTGAGCTCCCCTAACCATCTCAGGGCGGATAGACTCGGCATCAAGAAGTACTCGCCGCCCCGGAGCACGTTGAACGTCTCGATCCCGTGTACGAGTCGTCTGACCGGATATCTTGGAATAGTGAAGTTCGCTCCTTCTTCCTGCCGCCCGATGATTGGGTCACGCTCACCACCGATCCCGATGAAATTGCCGTCATTGATCTATTCTTGTTGTAGGAATTCGATGGTGTCCATCGCCTTGGCGCTAATGAACAGGAAGTAGGCCCCGCGCGGCACCTGGTCATCTGCTTCGGAAAGGGCGTTCTTTTCGTACGGTGGCCCATACGTAGTGCCGCGCCTGATTACGCGATGCAGATTGACGTCAGTCAACCGGGTAAGTTTTGTGTCGCGCGGGTTCATGCGCCGAATATGGCATCCGAACGGAGCCTGCCGGCCACGCGGATCGTTGGAATAATTGAAGTCGTTGTTCCGGTGCGGGTCCGCGCTCAGTGCAGGGTTGTCGACTTCCGGGGCCAGCGTTAACGGTGCACCGCTACGCCACCGACCGACAAGCTTCGCGGCGAGCAGTTCCCGTTCTTGCTCGGTACTTCCGGGCCAGACCATTTCGCACTACATCACGGTGGGAAGTTCATTCGGCAGATCAGGTCCTGGAATCTTGGATCAGAGCGCAAGGGATCAACTTTCGGCTCGACCTTGAGCATGACCAGCGCCCTGGCCCGTTCCTCGTATGCCTTTTCGAGCCAATCAAGGGCCTGATTCCGATCACCTAAACCTAGACAGACCTCTCCGATGCTGTAGGACGAAACATATGATCTCGCTGACTGGTCTTTGAGTTGGCCAAGGATTTTCTGTGCTTGCGCTTTATCCCCTGCTACACCATAGGCGTGTGCCAGGAGTGCAATGTAAAGATGGCTTCCTCCAGAAATCTCACTCGCTGCCCGGAGCTCGGTGATGCCTTCCGAAAAAAGGCCCTGCTGCAAGTAGGCTCCCCCGAGCCAGGCGTGCCCCGGCACGAAGTGTTGATCCATCTCAAGAGCTTTTCGCAACTGTTCAATCGCTTTATCGTACTGGCGCGCAAAGTAAAAGCACCATCCAACCCCAGCATTGATGATCATCGATAGTGGGTCGAGCTCCTGAGCCTTTTCTGTCTCTGCCATCCCTTCTTTGAAACGTCCCATCGCGGTAAGAAGATCTCCGTAAATAAGGTGGCCTGTCGCATAGGCCGGGTTCCGCTCGACGACCCGATTGAATTCCTTCTCGGCACCCGACCAATCCCAATCGTAATAGAGCTTGACATCGGCCAAAGATGCTTGGGCCTCGGCCAGTGCGTCGTCAATTTCGAGGGCCCTCAAAGCCGCTGCTTTCGCTTTCGGATAGGCATCCCGTGGAGCAGCGTAAGCGTAAAAACCGAGAATGTTGTAGGAGTCGGCGAGACCTACGTAAGCCAGTGGGTAACTCGGGTCCTTCTCAATCGCTTTCTTGAAATGCTCGATGCCCTTCTTCACTCCATCCGCCGTCCTTTTGTTCCAATGGAATCGGCCGCGGAGATAGTCCTGATAAGCCTGTGCGTCGTACGTGGGCCTCTTGCTCAGACGCTTTCTCTCATCGCCCGTCAGGCTGAGCTGCAATGTCTTGGAAATCTCATTCGCGATCTCTTCCTGGACTGCCAAGAGATCGGACAGTTTTCGGCTGTACTGCTCACCCCAAAGCCGCCACCCATTGGCCACGTCCACCAGTTCGGTCCCAATCGTCAGGGAATCGCCCCGCTGAAGCAGCCTTCCAGTGAGCACCGTGCGGACGTTGAGTTCATTGCCAACCTTCTGCGGATCCGCCACTCGGCCCTTGTAGCGGAAAACCGTGCTTCGTGCCATGACGCGTAGTTTCGGCAAGTGAGTGAGGTTGCCGATGATGCTTTCGGTGATGCCGTCACTCAAATATTCTGCGTCTGGGTTGGCGCTCGCGTTTTCGAAGGGCAGAACGGCGATCGAATCAAGCGTTTTGCGAGACCGCAGCGCGCGTGAGGTTGCTCGACCGGAATCGGTATCGCGTTGCAGTCGCAATAGATCCGCGCGCAGCTCCGCCGCTGTCTGATAGCGCAGGTTGCGATCTTTTTCCAGAGCCTTGTTGATGATCTCTTCCAGCCTGGGCGGAAGAGCAGGATTCAACTCCCGCGCCGGGACAGGCCGACGATTGAGAATGGCTTCGTGCAGCTCAGCCGCGGTTTCCTGGCGGAATGCCTGCTGCCACGTCGCCATTTCATAAATCACAAGGCCGCAGGAAAACAGGTCGGAGCGGGCATCCAGTTTCTCGCCGCGAATCTGTTCGGGCGACATATACGGCACAGTGCCCATGGCCAGACCAGTAAGCGAGAGGCTCAGATCATGCACCGACGCCGTCTGCGACTCTTCATGGCGGGAGCGCTCGTGGTCGCCGACATCAGTTAGCTTTGCCAAGCCAAAGTCCAGAATCTTGGCTTCGTCCCGATTCGTGATGAAGATATTCGCCGGCTTGATATCACGGTGGATGACGCCTTTTTCGTGAGCGGCGGCCAGACCGTCCGCGATCTGAACCGCCAGCTTCAACAATTCCGGCAACCCAAACGCGCCTGCTGTCGCGGTTATCCGGTCCCGGAGGGTCTGGCCTTCCAACAATGTCATGACAATGAAGGGCTGGCCTTCGTGCTCTCCGAATTCGTGAATGGTGCAGATATTGGGATGGTCGAGCGCGGATGCGGCGCGCGCTTCGCGCTCAAAGCGCTCCAGAGCTTTCGCGTCGCTGGCGATTTCCTCCGGAAGAAACTTGAGGGCCACGCGGCGCCCAAGTTTGAGGTCCTCTGCCTTGTACACCACCCCCATGCCTCCGCCACCCAGCACCTCTAGCACGCGGTAGTGAGAGACTCTCTTGCCACTTAGGCTTGAAGCAGACGGTTCCGGCACCGGTGCAACCACAGCGGATGGTGGAGCGGCCGGGATCGCATCCAATCGCTCGACCGACACCACCAGTCGATAGCCGCGGCGCGCCACCGTCTCGACGTATTTTGGATCCTCGGCCGAATCTCCGAATACCTGGCGCAGCTTATTGATGGCTGTGTGAATACTGTGGTCAAATTCCACCACAGTATCGTTTGGCCAAAGCTTCTTCTGGATCTCCTCACGGGTGACCAAACCACGATGTCGCACCAACATCAGCAATATCTGAAAGGGTTGTTCCTGAAGACGGCGAGCTTTCCCCTCCCGATCACGCAGCTCGCCCGTTTTCAAATCAAACTCGAAGGCCCCGAGCCGCATGCGCTCTGGGAGGGCGGTCTCCATAGTAGCTAATACCTTGATGCGGAAGTTTACCACTGGCTCCGGGGCGGCACATACAACTTCCACAGCAGTCGCTTTGGTGGCACGGAGTGTGCCCAAGAGTCAGGAAGCCTCGGGCTAATCCACTTCGCTTCAGCCGCTGAGCCGGATGAGACTTAGTTGAGCGCCAAATGAGCGCTGGTGCATTGTCCTGGCCGGCGAATTAGGACAAAGATAAGCCCCAACGTGGGGCCACCAAATCAAACGAGGAGGATTTATGAAAAAGCAACTGTTTGCGCTGCTCGGACTGGGCCTGCTGCTCTCCGCCGCATCGGCCTATGCCCAGACCATGGCCTATGCCCACACCATCAACCTAAAGGTGAATGTCCCTTTCAACTTTGTCGTAACGGCAGAAACGCTGCCTAGCGGCGAATATACGATTCGATCTGAACCCAATGTCGAACACGCCCTGAGCATCAACGCAGCGGGGCAAAAGTCGAGAGTCTTCTTGGCAACACCGTCCCTGTCGCTAAAGGGCATGAAGGCCTCCCAGCAGACCAAGCTGGTTTTCACCCGCTATGGCGATCAGTATTTCCTTTCCGAGATCTGGATGGCGGGAAATAGCGTAGGGCAACAACTCCCGAAGGGCGGCCGCGAATTGGAGATGGCGCAGAACAACACATTTCAGCAAGTGGTAGTTCTGGCGGAAGGGCACTAGGGCAGGCTGCCAGCATTTCTCAGCTCGCGTGGGGCGAGATCGGCTCCGAGACAAGAAAGGCCAGTGAATCCGAATATGAAGAGCTGATCGCTCAAAGACACAGTAGAGCGTATGAAATTCTAAAATGGAAGAACCAAATTATCACGATTGAGCGAACATACACCGGAAGAACCGGCAGATTTTCTGCTGAGATGAAAGTCGTGGGATGCAACGCTTTCTACGTGACACTTTCCCAGGCAGATATCGTTTGGTGGCGTCAGGAATTGCTGAATGCGCGATGCTCCGAGATGGACGGAGCGGTAACGATATGGATCAGCCAGATTCGACTGCAACCGAGTACGTTCGCTCGGAAGACACGCGCAAACACAAAACCCATATGTTTGCTTCATGGCCTTTGCGACGGTGGCTCACGCGTATCCCTTTAGCCTTAATTTCATATCATGCGAACATCGACAGGCAAAAAGACAGCTGCTGACGTATTGTATTCACGGTGCACTAACGCATTCACAATTGCTTCTCGAACTGCGCCTTCCCACGGATATTCTGAGACACTGCGCCGGAGAGAGCCCTGATCCTTTCAGCGCAAGGGATCTTGTGATGGCTTTTTCGCTTTGCGCAAGGCTCAAGCGTAACAAAAATTGTGCTCGCGGACGTGTCCTGGGTGAATGCAGACTTCTCCAAAATTGAAAATTCACCATGATCACCACTTCCATAAGCACCTCTAACCGCTTCATTCGTGGTAAGGATCACGATCCGTCGGCGCTCGAAGCGTTCAGAGGGAAACGCATCGCCGGACATCGTTACCTTACCGATCCCGACGCGGTCTTTACGCTGGCGGATGCCGGAATCATCAAGACCGAGGAACTCGGATCGGATCAGGTCGCGCGCGGAGGCAGGAAGTGAAGCCTCGTCGACCGCCAGGTAAACGGTTTCAAAGGTATCTGGAACGAGGAATCGAGAAGCGCGATCTTCAGTCCTTAATCCTGGATGAAGACCCGGTGCCCGTTCTGCAACAAGACCATGTGGCGAGCCGGCAGCATGATTCGAAGCTGGTAGCGCCGGTTTCAGCGAAGGCCCATCAGCGTCTGGAAAGGAATCGAACGGCGGCTGGCGTGTGCAGGGCTTATGAGACCCATGTAGTAAAGCGAACCATCCAGCGCCTCAGGTCGAGTGCTGTCTTTGATGAACTTCAAGCGGAAGCGAAATGGCGATGGGCTGAAGATCTCGAAAAAGCTCTTGAAAAGAATCACTTCCATTATGAATCCAGAAGTAAAAGATCTCGTCCTTCGCGTTCACACAAGGGTCGAAAGCGCGAGGCCAACTAGGTCTCGATCACGCGATCTCTTTGACTCGCAACTGCCAAAATGGGCGGAGCACGCGCTAGTAATTGATTGCGAGACGACCACGGAAGAGCTCGGACAAAAACTAAATTTCGCGTTCTATCGCAAATGCAAGCTAATCGATGACGAGTACAGAACAATTGAAGAGGGCATTGTCTTTGCCGACGATCTCGTGAAGCGTTTTGGTGAAAAAACACTTAATTTGCTTCGGAAATTCGCAGCCACTAACGGCCCAGACACTATCTGCGGTCGCTTTGCGAAAATGCAGATCTGTTCGCGCTCGGAATTTGTGAAAAAAGTGTTCTTCCCGTCGGCGATTCTGAAGAACGCGGTAATCGTGGGTGCTAATCTCGCATTTGATCTGAGCGTGCTCTCAATCGCATACCACGAACATAAGACAGAAAACGGCTTCTCCTCAGAATTAGCTGCTCGCTACAAGAGACGCGAACAGAAACGTTATCCCCGCGTGCGAACAGTTCCGAAGAACTCGCGAACGGCGTTCTTCGATTTGTCTGAGTGGCACAGGTCCTTACAAGTGCGGTCGGAAGAATCGCGCGAGATTTCTCGATGTTCTGACATTTGCGTTCGCGATGCGAAATACGCATTACAGCCTGAAATCTGCCTGCGGGAAAGACGGTTGGAACGTTGCAGGCAAGCTGGATCACCAACCCACAGGGAAAGTGACGTTGGAAGAAATCAAATATTGTCGTGAGGACGTTGCAGCAACACTCCGACTACTGAACGCACAACGCCAGGAATTCGAGAGTTTGCCGATTGATCTTAAACCAGAACGGTCGGGTGCAATCCGCTGTTTTCTAAAACCCCACTCTGGATTACGGGCCCAGATCTTGCAAACGCTGTCTTGCATAGTCATCGCATAAAGATCGTTCGCGCGATTCGGCTCGTTCCCGTTGGCGTTCAGAAGGGACTAAGAGCAGTTACAATTGGCGATCGCGTGATTGATCCGCGACGGGAAAACCCATACGTGACGTGGGTTGAGCTCAAAGAAGTTTCATCCGGGCCAACTAAACAATTTATTAAAGTCTTGCTTAACTCCGGTGTTTATGGGCTGGCTGTCGAACTCAACTTGAAACGCTACAGCAAGAACAGGCCGAAGACGATCCGTATTTGGGCAGGCGACAAAGAACTGCCTCCCATAAAGGACACGAAAGCTGAAATTCCCGGCCAATGGTATTTCCCGTGGATTGGAACTCTGATAACGGGTGGCGGACGGTTACTGCTCGGCATTTTAGAAAAGGAGGTTACAAACGCGAAAGCAAGCTTCTTGATGACCGATACCGACAGCATGGCGGTTATTGCGAACGAACACGGAGGATTCATTCTGTGTCCGGGTGGACCGCACAAAATGTCTGATGGCAGAGACACGGTAAGAGCACTATCACGTTCGCAAGTGGAAGAAATCACTGAACGAATGCAAAAGCTCTCGCCTTACAGCGCAAAGATCAAGTTATTGAAAATCGACAAAGCCAATTTTGATCGCAAAGGTAAACCGCATCAACTATTTGGGATCGGATATTCCGCAAAGCGATATTGTTTGCGCACGAAAAAAGAAATCATTAAACCGAGCGAGCACGGGCTTGGGCCGTATTTCGTTCCCGCATATAAAGATGATGAACGATTCTGGAGGCCCGACGATTGCTTGAAAGACGATGTCTATCTCCGTTGGGTAAAAGAACTATGGGAAGTTGTTCTGGGAGTGCGCAAACGACTCCCAAAGTGGGCGAATTACTACTCGATGCGCAAATATGCGGTAACTACGCCCAATATCCTCACGAAATTGCGGCGTTTGAATCGCGATGCGGCAAAACCGTACTCGTTTTGCATTGGACCAATTGCCTCATTTGGAGGCGATACGAAAGTAGCGGCGTACTGCGAGAATCCAGAGCTTTGGCAAACTTGCGAGTACATCTCGTTGAAAACTGGTCAAAAAACACGTTTGAGCAGCCTTGCACAAGATTGCGAAGGCGACGAAAGCTTTGTAATCGATGATGTTCCGCACAGACTGAAGCACGTGATCGGGAATTATTCGAAATCGATCGAGCATAAGAGCCTCGCACCGGATGGCTCAAAGTGCACGAGCGAAACGCGAGGTTTATTGCGAAGACGCCCAATTAGGGCGAGCGGCGTATTTCATTGGATTGGGAAAGAAGTCGATCGCGGCACGTCAACTGACCCCGAATACTATTCCGACGAGCCGCTCACTCGATATGGAAAAAGCGGGTTTCGCTTTCCCGAGATACTGAAACATTATTCCGCTAAGCAAATCGCTGCGCGCACAGGATTGTCGGAGAAAACGATTCGCGACGCGAAAAAGAACGAAACGCGAATTCAGGAGAAAACAGCGGTGAGATTGATATGGTGCGCACGGGTTATTTCGCAGACCGGAACAGTGTGTGCACGCCTGCAGCGCGAAATGCAGATTTCATGAGATTGTACGCGCGTTGACAGGAAATGCGGGAAGTCAGAAATGCGAGCGGTGATTTCCGAGTAGCATAACTCATCACCGCTCCTTCCTCACTTCTGGCTTGTTGCGACGCGACGTTTCAATTCTTCACACCAGTTGAATACAACGTTAATTTGCGTAGCCGCCTCCTCTCCCATCTCACTGGATTTGAGCATCAAGAAGCGCTGGCCATCGCGCGAGACATCATAGTTCGGAGTGGTTGCAGGGGACAACAGGTACGGTCCCTCGAATATCATGCGAGGCTTGGCCGTCGTGAAACCCGCCTGCGTAGAGATTTCAACGGACATCATCTTGCGTCCGTCACGATAGAAAAGCTCTCGTCCGGTGGGGTTCCAAACTGGCTCGGTACCTCCGTCTGTGGAAATTTGCCACTTCCCGCCTGGACCCGGATACGGCTGGACGTAAACTTCGTAGCGGCCCGATTCATTTGAAATGTAAGCCATCCAGTGCCCGTCTGGAGAAAACTGTGGGATGCTTTCCGTGAATGGCGTACGCAGAAAAGGCTGTGACTGGCGATCCTTCAGCCGCAAAACCCAGAGGTCGTATCCGGTGGTCGGATTTATTTCGCCATAGGCCAAAAGTTGGCCATCGGGTGACATAGACACAGGAAAATGGACGAACTCACTGTTGGTTAAGCGCTCCAACCCGCCGCTGCCGTCGGCATTTTGCCAATAGAGATTCGGGGGCCCGTCTTTGTTGGATTGAAAAGCGATGCGCTTACCATCCGGAGTCCAAACTGTATTGAGGTTAAGAGTCCCGTCGAATGTAAAGCGAGTCAAGGTTTCCCGGGAAAGATCGTATAGCCAAACCTGCGACTCTTGCTCCGTAATTGCCACACCTACCTGTTTGCCATTCGGGGAAACCCGAGGGAATACATAGGCGCGCGCGGGGGCAGCCAAGAGTTGCTCTTCTCCACGGCGATTGACCCAGACCAGCTTGCGTTGATCTGAATATGAGGCTCCGGAAATATAGACCAGCGTTCCCGTATCGGAAATGCTGTACTGAGCGGCGCCGCTAGTTGTGGAATGCAGGACGCCTTCCACGACGGGGACTGCCGCGCCCGTTATGGTTAGACGCTGAGGATCGAAAGGCGTAGCCACCAAGTTTCCCCCTTGCACATAGAGCAAGTGACCCGAGGCGGCATAGCGAGGATGAATGACACCTTTCACAAGGGTTCGCCTTTCAGCGGTGCCCACGGTTTCGACAACAAGCTGTCCAGTATTCCAATTAAAGGTATTTGGGCCGGCGGCGAACAGCAGGGCTTTGCCACCGGGCATGAACTCTGGTCGGCGATGGCTGACTTCCCCTTTTTCGATCTTGGTCAAGGGCTGCGGCACGCCTCCAGCTTCCGACACCTGCTGGATCGTCGAGACCTGCAGCGGCGAAAAGGCAATCGTTCCCAAACTGCCCCAACTAGCCCCAAAGGATTGTGCGGCATCGCTGAGGGATACCGCTGCGCCTCCGGTGATTGAAATCTTCTTTAGTTTTTGACCCGCAAAGAAACCCAGCCATTGGCTGTCTGGAGAGAAGAAAGGATTAACAGCCCCCTCAGTGCCGGGAAGTGGGCGGGCTTCGAGGCTATCCATTGCTCGCAGATAAATCTGTTGGATGCCACCCTGAACGGCAACATACGCGAGCTGCGTGCCATTAGGCGACAGAGCCAACGCCGCTTGATTCAGTCCAGCAAGCCGCTGCCCAGGCGGCAGAGTAATCATAGTCCGACTGACGGGGAGCGGCGGAGCACGCTTCTCGTGCCAAACCACAAAGCCCGTGACAGCCGCCAGAAGAAGAGCCAAAGCACTCCAGAGAGCGGCTGCGAGCCAACTCGCCCCGAACTCTTTCGCTGGGGCTGTGGACGGTGCTGAGAGTTGGGAACCACCTTCGGCAATCCACTTCAACTCACTCGCCAAGTCACTCGCACTTTGCCAACGTTCTTCAAGAACTTTCGCTAGGCATCTCTTCACAGCGTGATCGAGCGAGGGCGGCATCATAGGCTTAACGGAGCTAATCGGAGCTGGTTCTTTCTCCAAGATCGCGCTTGCCACGCTCAACTGGCTCTTCCCTCCAAACGCCTTCAGCCCCGTCAGCATCTCGTATAGCACCGCCCCCAGGGAAAAAATATCGCTTCGCGGGTCGACTTCTTTCCCCTCAACTTGCTCTGGCGACATGTATTGAAAGGTTCCGACTATCGTCCCTTCTTCCGTCATCGGAGAGCGTGGTGTCGCCTCTGTGAGCGTCAGGGCGCTCGCTAGCGGCGCAGCCGGTTTGGCGAGGCCGAAGTCGAGAAGTTTCGCGCCGCTCGGAGTGAGCATGATGTTGCCGGGCTTCAGGTCGCGATGAACCACACCGCATAGATGCGCCTTATCGAGCGCGTCAGCGATTTGCGCACCGTATTTCAGCGCTTGTTCGAAGGGCAACGGCCCTTTCTCCAGGCGCTTCGCTAACGTCTGGCCTTCGAGACACTCCATCACCAAATAGTCGGTTCCATCTTGATGGCCTACGTCGTAGAGCACGCAGATGTGGGGGTGATTCAGGCTGGAGATGGTTTTGGCTTCGCGCTCGAAGCGCTCTTTGCGAACGGGATCCGCGCAGAATTGCTCGGGGAGAATCTTGATTGCGACGCTGCGCTCAAGCCGGGTGTCACGCGCGCGGTACACTTCGCCCATTCCTCCTGCGCCGAGCGACGACTGAATTTCATACCGCCCGAGTTTGGTTCCAGGAGACAGGGCCATAGGTGCGTGTCATTATAGGCTCATAATTCTGCCCAACAACACCGCTCGTTGACTTGTCGTACCAGCAGTCCTAACATTTCAGCGCAATGATTGGCCAGACCATCTCCCACTACCGCATCCTCGAAAAACTCGGGGGAGGCGGAATGGGGGTAGTCTACAAAGCTGAAGACATTAAACTGAACCGCTTCGTTGCCCTGAAGTTCCTTCCCGATGATCTTGCCAATGACGCACAGGCCCTCAGCCGCTTTGAGCGGGAAGCCAAGGCTGCCTCCGCCCTGAACCACGCGAACATCTGCACGATCTACGAGATTGACGAGTCCGATGGGCGAACCTTCATCGCGATGGAACTGTTGGAGGGTCAAACCCTTCGGCACATGATTTCCGGGAAGCCGTTGGAGATCGACACGGTGCTTGACCTCGGCATCCAGATCGCGGATGCCTTGGACGCGGCACACTCCAAAGGGATCATTCACCGGGACATCAAGCCCGCGAACGTCTTCGTCACAAATAGAGGTCAGGCAAAGATTTTGGACTTCGGCTTGGCGAAGGTCACGCTCAAACCTGAAAGCGTTGCTCTGAGTGCCCCAACCATCGAGTCCGAGGAACATCTGACAAGTCCCGGCAGTGCATTGGGCACTGTGGCTTATATGTCCCCGGAGCAGGTTCGAGGGAAGGAACTCGACGCACGTACCGATCTTTTCTCCTTCGGAGCGGTGTTGTACGAGATGTGTACAGGCACGCTACCATTTCGGGGCGACACGTCGGGTGCAATGTTTGATGCGATTTTGAATCGTGCGCCAGCGTCAGCCGTCCGCCTGAATCCAGATATTCCAGCAGGGCTTGAGCACGTCATCAACAAAGCACTGGAGAAAGATCGAGACGTTCGCTGTCAGGCTGCCGCCGAGTTGAGAGCCGATCTGAAGCGGCTGAAGCGGGACACGGAGAGCGGGAAGAGCGCAGCTACCGGGGCTGCCTCTCCAGTCGGTCGGAAGCGAAACCTCTGGCTTAGAGTCGGTGGCCTACTTGTTGCGTTGGCGGGAATCTTGGGGGGTGGTTATTACTGGCTTGCCGCGAAGACCACACCGTTCCAGAAAACCGAAATCACACAACTAACCACCAGCGGCAGGGTGACGTTAGCGGCCATCTCGCCGGACGGCAGATACGTGGCGTATGCCACGGGTGAAGTTTCGTTCGTGGGTGGGGAAGCTATCGGCTGGGAACCTGTGGACAGGCAAACTCTTTGGGTGCGGCAGGTCGGGAGTGGAAGCGATGTACAGATTGTCCCTGCCGCCGACGTGCGTTATGGCGGGCTGACTTTCTCACGCGACGGAGACTTCCTTTATGTTACGCAGGGGGAAAGAAGTGGCAGTTCACTTGGAGTCCTCTACAAGATGCCCGTGCTGGGAGGAACTAAGAAAAGGCTGATCGCCGATGTGAACATTGGAAGGTATTTTGTTAATCCGGTGTCGCTTTCCTCGGACGGGCAGCGGGTAGCGTTCCTGCGGGACTCCCAAGCGGGGAACGAGACGGCACTGATGGTAGCAAACGAGGATGGCAGCGGAGAGAAGCAACTGGCCGTTCGCAAATGGCCTAACGACTTCGGAAACAGCGTTGCTTGGTCACCCAACGGAAAGACCATTGCCGTGGCGGTTGACAACTTCGAAGCAGGTGTCACGTATGCGACTTTGGTTGAAGTGTCCGTCCAAGGCGGGGCAGAGCGCCCTCTAACCCAGAAGCGGCGGCGTTCGGTTGAGGATTTAGCATGGGTTCCTGACGGCCGGGGGTTGGTCGCCAATGCCGCAGAGCAGCTGGAGGGACTGGCACCAATCGTGTACGTCTCGTATGCGAATGGTGAAGATCGCAGGATTACCAGCGATTTGAACTACTACGGCAATGTCAGCGTAACTGCCGATTCCCGCGTTGTAGCGACGGTGCAAATGGAATGGCCGTTCAATGTTTGGGTCGCGCCTATGGCGGCATTGGATAGTGCCAAGCCGATCACATCGGACGGTCGTGGGGACTGGCCGACGTGGAGCCCGGACGGCGGGGTTGCTTATTCTAACTATGCGGACGGTAACATCTGGCTGATAGGACCAGATGGAAGCAATCGGAAGCAGTTGACATCGAAGGCTCGTGGCTTCAACCCTCGGTTTTCACCAGACGGCCATTACATCGTTTTTACTTCGGACGCCTCGGGGAGTGTGCAGATTTGGAGAATGGACAGCGACGGCAACAACCCCAAGCAGTTGACCGACAGCCCGTTTCAACTGGTGTCGCGCTCGGACTGTTCGCCGGACGGAAAGTGGGTGGTTTATAGCAGGTGGGGCTCGGAGAAGGGAGTCTGGAAGGTCTCCATGGAAGGCGGTAATGCGGTTCGGCTGAGCGATACAGATGCACATGTTCCGACGGTCTCGCCTGACGGGAAAATGGTCGCTTACTCCTACGAAGACGCTTCGGCAAATCCCCCGCGTGGAATCGCAATCATGGCGTTCGAAGGTGGGTCGCCGACGAAGCGTTTCGATATTCCGCATGGAGAACTAACGGCCTTCCGGTGGGCCGCTGACGGTCGCTCGCTTCTTTACAGCAAAAGCGAAGGCGGGGTCTCGAACCTCTGGAGCCAGCCGATTGCGGGAGGGACGCCGAAGCGGATCACAAATTTCAACAGCGAAGAGATTGATGATTTCGACGTGTCACGCGACGGCAAACGGCTCGTTATGAGTCGTGGCACGCCAAAACAGGACGTGGTGCTGATCCACGATGTCAGGTAACGGACATCCTGTCCTCAGGCAAGCCAAGGCCGAGTACGCGAAGCTGCAATGACGGTCTCCGCTCAGATTGAATAACATACATATCGTGACACGATCTACTTCGTGCAAGCTCCCTTTGCTCGAATTTTGTCAACTGTTACGGGCGCGAGAGGGATCAATGCGCTCGCAGCCGCATGAATAC
>Ga0187780_10000309_pt1 | contig 37032 bp, 31 predicted proteins | sample 1015_Q2_SP10_20__FD_132429 | JGI IMG/M metagenome (GOLD analysis project Ga0187780, IMG submission 132429) | Tropical peat soil microbial communities from peatlands in Department of Meta, Colombia - 1015_Q2_SP10_20_MG | ecosystem: Environmental > Terrestrial > Soil > Wetlands > Peat | place...
AGCACGGCGGGTTCGAGGTGGAGAAGCGGAGAAGGATGAGCGACGAGGCGTTGCGGACGAATACGCGGGAGCGAGTGTGGGAGTACCAGGTGAAGGGGTGAGGCGGAGCGCAGGGCAGCGAAGCGCTGCGGCTGCGGCGGTCGTAGAAGAGGACTCAGCGGCACTTGGAGCTAAGGCTTTGATTGGATTTGTGAGGTGAGAGGTCGTCGCGGCAAAGAGCGGAGGAGAGCATGGGTATGAAGGCGGAGTTGGCGTTTGACGTGTGCTGGGAGGTGTATCGCGGGGCGCGAGAGGTGCTGGAGACGAAGCGCGGTGTCGGGGCGATGGATTGGCACCAGGGGTCGAAGTATTTGTGGCGTCCGGACCTGCGGCCGAAACTGAAGGATTGGGTGGCGGACTTCGCTCTGGCAGGGCAGGCGGCGTTAGGGGAACCGGAGCGGGCATCGCGGATGGTGATGTTCCGCTTGTATTACCTGGGGCTGGCGGAGTATGCGCGCGCGCGGCATTTTCTGGGGTTGAGCGAGAGGAGCTGGGTGAATTGGTCGGAGGAGATTCGGCGGAGGTGCGGGGAGGAGTTGTTGCGGCGTGGGATGTTTCCGCCGAGGAGATACTTTCGCGGGGAGGAGTAGAGAGTTCACCAAAGAAGGCACAGAGAGTCGGAGTCAGAAGAGAAGGAGGGGGTCGGAGACACGGAGGAGTTTGCCGGCTTGAGTGGAGGCGACGCGGGTGTTGGTGGAGAGCCGGTAGAAATGGTCGAAGCGGGCGCGGGGCGACCATTCAGGGAGCGTGGCTTCGCGCTGCTGGGTGAAGCGCTTCTGGAATCCTTCGATGACGACACCTGTGCAGGGATCGCGCGGAGGAACCGGGCAGCGCGCACAAGGATTGCTGCCCTCAAAAGCCACTTCGCCAATCGTGAAACGCACGGCACTGCGCTCTTCTTCACCGAAAAGGCGGTCTTCCCAGAATGCGGGGACGCCTTCGAGTTCCAGCGAGGCCCGGAAGCGCCAGCGGACATTTTCCGTAGAGAGGCCAGGGAACCAGCCGGCGACGGCTTCGAGGGAGGCGGTAGAGACGATGGTGGGGCCGTTGGCAATGGTGTCGTCCGGGAAACCGCCCTCGGAATAGCGCACGATGATCTGCTGCTCGAAGAAGACGCTGAACCATTCGGCGGCTTCGTCGTGTTCGCCGGGGAAGGCGAAGGTCATGGGAGGGATGCGCCGGCGGTCGGTGGGGACAGTGAGAGTGACGGAAGCCAGATCGGGTGAGTAGTTGGCGCGGATGTGGTGGATGAGCGGCGTGCGCTTCCCGTTGACCCATTTGCCGTCGACGGAATAGAGGGCCCAGGCGCGATCGAGGGCGAGTCCGCCGGAGGGGGAGATGCGGGCTTCGCGAACCTCGATGGGATCGAGCGACTTGATGGGGTGAAGGCGGATGTTGGTGAGCCTGGGGGTCAAATTCGGCACAACGAGAGTTTAGCAGAAGGCGGGGGTTTTGGCGGTGGCGGGCCGGAGGAAGTAATCGGTAATCGGATATCAGATACAGAACTTCGCGGACTCTGTTTGGAATAACGTGTTAGGACATTTTCCGCAACCTGAGAGACCATTTCCAGGCAAACAGGTAGGAGAGCTGACGAGCGCGGAGCGCTGCGACACCGAATGGAGTTTTGTTGGTTGCGCTTAGGAAGTGGCCGAAAGCGCGCGCGCTTGTGGAACAAAGCTGCGAGAGGCTGTGCCACTTTGGGGCGGGACGTGAGCCTCCGCTGCGCTGCGCAGCAGGGAAGAGTGAAGTCTGGCGACGGAGCCTCCCGCATAAAACGCGATGGAGATTTGGTCGGGAGAGACCGAATCGGGAAACTCGGTGATCGCCAGGACGTCGTAGTTGTCTTCGGTGAAAAATGCATCGACCAAGGTGCCGCCGAGGGCCTCAATGGGACCGCGGATGGCGCCGAGCGGATCGACGGGGTCATGCAGCAGGGAGTGTCTTGCGGAACTGGTGAAACTGATCTGGTGCGAGAATCGGGACATGGGGATGCTTTCTGGGAGAAGGGCGGGTTTCGCCAGTCTGAACGTGGTGTGTGTGGGTGTCAAGGCAAAAGTCGATGGAAGAAAAAGAAAGAATTCAGAAATTTCTAAGAGGAACGAAGATTTCCATTGACAGTACTTAACGATGTGATATACTTACTCCCGTAGAAGAGTGTATCCGAGCCCCGGCAGGTTGCCGGGGCTTTTTGTTTGTGGGCCAAAGGAAGTCGCGGTCGGTTATTGGCGATCAGCGACCGGCGATCAATCATCAGTAATCGGTGATCGAGGAGCCGGCATAACCCTTCGCAAAGGCTCAGGGCAAGAAGCCAGCGCTACATGGAAGTAGGAAGAGAGAAACCCAAGAGCCCACATGCAAAGGCGGCATGTGGGGCGCCCAAGAGAAACCCAAGACCCACCTTCAGAACCCTTCGCAGAAAACGCTTAGGGCAAGGACGAAGGTGGGGGAGTCGGGCACGGAGCAGAGAAGAAAGAGTAAAACCCGCACCCTTAACGAGCAAAGGGTGCGGCACCCGGCCGCTGCAGGGCGTTTGGCAATCACGAATGAAAAAGTGTGAGGCATTTTATCCGAGCAGCTCAAGACCGCGCAACAGGCCCTGAACGCAGCCAGCACGCGCCAGGAAAGCCGTAACACCGCCCTTCAGGAACAGATTGCCGCGCTGCAGAAGAAGCAGAAGACAGTGCAGAAACCAGGGGATATTTTGCAGGCTTTGCCGCAAGTGCTGCCGTTGCCGGAGCCGCTCGCTTTGGAGCAGCCTCAGCCGGCGGGGCCAGGCAAGGTCGATGGCAAGGCCAAGCCGGGGGCGCCTAGCCCGAGGGTCGTTCTGCCTGTGGACGACCTGAAGCCGCTTTACGACTCCGCGGTGGCCTGCAAGGAGTGTCAGGTGGAGCTAGCCGCCGCACAGGCCAACCTCAAGGACGAGCAGGCCAAGACCGCCGCACTGAGCAGGGAACGGGACGATGCCCTGCGCGCTGCGAAAGGCGGTTCGGCTTTGCGTCGCGTGTCGCGCGCGGCGAAATGGTTTTTGATTGGCGCGGCCGCGGGCGCTGTCGCCGCAAAAGTTGCGCGTTGAGTTTGTTCTTCTGTCCCAACCCGCCAGTTGCCTCCGTCCCAACCCACAAAGCAGGTCCGGCTGGCGCACCCCCCGCGCCACCCGGGAAGAGACCTTAATATTCGGAAGCCCCTCGTGGATCCCCAAAAAAGGAAGGAAAAGCCAAAGAAAGAGCTTGACAGTGTGTCCTATAAGATATATTATGTTAACTACTAAATCCGTCTTTTCCGCCCTCTTCTTCCCCCGTCAATCCAAGCCAGAATCGGGCTGGCTCTTCCCTCCCTCCGAATACTGTCCCCACGTAAAGGGCGACTCTTGCGAGTCGCCCTCAACACGGTGCGCGGTTAGTTGCTCGGGCCTTTGGCCGCCGCTTCTGCTTCAGCCATTCTCTTACTCATCTCTGCCTTAACTGCATCGAGGTTAAAACTCGCGCCGCGCTGCATCGGCGGGTAATCAATGAATGTTTGGATTTCCTTAGCCACCAACTGCTGAACGAAGACGAAGCGCCAGAACTGGTATTTGAACCAATCAAAGTACTGCTGCGCCCCGTCTTTTGTCCCGTTGCTGGGCCAGCCCGTACGTTCAAATGGATCGAGGCGCAGGTTCGTAATGTAAGGAACATCCGGGTGCGTTTTTTCACCTAACCAGCCTTGCGGTTGGTCGATGAAACGGAACTTATAATCGTCGATGCGCACTGCTCCGACGGTGCTTTCGCCAAGGTAGAAGATTTCATGGCGCGCCGACGGACCTTTGCCGGTGATCGCGTCCATCTGATTGTAACCATCCAGGTGGTTCTTATAGGTTCGGTCACCGATGGTTTTCCCTTTTAATAGCTCCTCGGTGATGTTCGGATTCCCGGCCGCGGCGACGAACGTTGGCAACCAGTCTAGCCCAGAAAAAATCCCGTTCTGCACTGAGTCGGCTGGCACATGGCCAGGCCACCGCAAGATGCACGGCACGCGGAAGCCACCCTCCAGAACCGTTCCTTTCGATTGAGCGAACGGAGTCTGTCCGCCATCGGGCCACGTAAATACCTCTGTACCGTTATCCGTCGAGAACACCACAATCGTATTCTCTTCTTCGCCTATGTCTTTCAGTTTTCTCAGCACGATGCCGACGTCGTCGTCGAGTTGCGCCATACCCGCTTCTTCTTCGGACCAGCCGTTCTCCGAAGTGCGCAGCGCCTCATATTTCGGGGAGAGGTGCGTCACAATATGCATGCGGGTGGGGTTAAGCCAGACAAAGAACGGCTTATTGTCGGCCTTGGCCTTGTCGATGAACTTGATCGCCAGGTCCCGAATTTCGTCATCCACAGTCTCCATGCGCTTGGGATACAAGGGACCAGCGTCTTCGATTCTCTGTTTGCCTATTGGGCCCCAACGGGGCATTTCCGTCTTATCGTCCTTGTCTGTGGCCCAACAATGCACCATGTTGCGCGGTCCCACCACGTTCAAGAGATTCTGCGGATAGTTCGGATGAGCTGGGTCCTCCATCGCATCCAAGTGATAGAGATAGCCAAAAAATTCGTCGAATCCATGAACGCAGGGCAGAAATTCATTCTTGTCGCCAAGATGATTTTTGCCGAACTGCCCGGTGTCATAACCCATCGACTTTAAGATTGTCGCAATGGTTACCGCTTCGGCGGGCAAGCCGACTGAGGCGCCTGCTTGGCCGACAGTGGTCATACCTGTGCGGATTGGTAGTTCACCAGTGATGAAATTCGCACGACCTGCCGTGCAGCTCGCTTCGGCGTAATAGTCGGTGAACAACATACCTTCTTTCGCCAGCTTGTCGAGGTTCGGCGTACGCCCGGCCATCAATCCCCGGTGGTACGCGCCGATGTTCCACATGCCTATGTCGTCGCCCATGATAAAGACAATATTTGGTTTCTTGTCTTCCGCCTGCGCAAAACCCGCAGACAGAAGGAAGACCAACCAAAGCAAAACTCGAAATACACCATTCCGCAGTCGACAGGAACGCATATCGAAAGACCTCCTCGTTTTCTATCTGATGGGCGGAGTGTACTGCGCCGTTTCCAGGAGCCGTGGCGGTAGATTGGGAAGCGGAATCGGCGCGCCGCGCATTGTAGCACTCATCCGGCAATGGACAAATCTATCTCAGCTTTGGCATCAGCTCCCGATTAACGCGAATATTATGTTAACTGCGAAATGGGGCTCGTTCTCCTAAGGTTGCCGCAAGGTAGGCCCCCTTCCCCTCTGGATATCTGATCAAGAGCGCACAGGCTGAAGCCTGTGCTACAGGCGCCGGTGAAGACCGGCGCCTACAAAAGACGAAGTCAGACAGACTGCGGGTTAGTTTTTGGGGGCTTTGAGTTTGGCGACCTCGAAATCGAGGTATTGCTGGAGGGCGTGAGGATCGGCGCCGGTGAGGGGGCGCCCATTCACGAATACTGTGGGCGTGCTTCGGACGTTCAGTAATTTGCCATTCTCAAGACTGGCATTGACCTCGGCGGCGGCCTGGGGGCTGCTCAGGCAGGCTTTGAAGGTGTCCACATTCAGGCCGGCGCGGCTGGCGAAGTCGCTCATCTTGTCATAGGCGTCCGTGGCGGAGATCAGCTCCTGATTGTCATAGATAAGGTCGTACATCTTCCAGAAGGCCTTGGGGTCCTGCTGGTAGGCGCAGCGGCCTGCGAGGGCCGCGGTACGCGCCCAGGGATGGACTTGGTCTAGTGGAAAATCCTTGAAGATAAGTTTGGCCTGGGGATACTTCGGCAAGATGCCGCGCACGGCATCATGGAAGTTGCGGCAGACGGGACATTCGAAGTCTCCGTATTCGACGATGGTGATGGGGGCGTTGGGATTGCCGTACACGGGCGCGCCCTTCAGGTCGAACTTCGCGACGTTGGCGGCCAGGGGATCCGAAGTCAGATCGCTGACCTCTCCCCGGATGAGGTAATGGCCATCGGCGGTCACGTACATTTTTACGGTGTCACCGCCATCCGGGCCCTTCACGTCGATGGAGACCTCCGAGATTCCGGACGTGCCGAGTGGCTTCGGGTTTCCCACCGCCAGCGTGTAGTCCGGGCCGAGGGCGTAGTAGTTGCGCAGAAAACTCTCAATGGTCTTCTGCTGCTTCCCTGCGGGAGCTGCCGCGGGCTGCTGCGCATGGGCGGAGCCAAGAATGGCCGAACAGGACAACAAGGCGATCAACATCGGCTTCAATGTGGTTTTCACGCGGGTCCTTATCTGGTTTGTGGATTTTTTCATGGATTGAATCGCTGGGCGATAGGAAACGGCCGCCCAAATCCGAACGCACGAGACGTAATCTTCAGCCCGGGAGCGGCCTGTTTGCGCTTGTACTCGTTGCGGTCAACGAGCGCCGCGATGTTGCGCACCAGCTTCAGGTCGAAGCCGGTCTCCACGGCGATCTCCTCCGGGCATTTCACTTCTTCAATGTAGGACTTCAAGATGCGATCCAGAACCTCGTAAGGCGGCAGGGAGTCCGTATCCTTTTGGTTGGGACGCAGCTCGGCGGAGGGAGGTTTCTCGAGAGTCGAGCGAGGGATGACTTCCCTTTCGCGATTGATATATTGGGCCAGCTCGTAGACCATCAGCTTCGGCACGTCGGAGATGACCGCGAGTCCTCCGGCCATGTCGCCGTAGAGAGTGCAATACCCTACCGCGTTTTCCGATTTGTTTCCGGTGCTGAGGACCATGGAGCCGAATTTATTCGAAAGCGCCATCAGATAATTGCCGCGAATGCGCGCCTGAATGTTTTCTTCGGTTGCATCCGCGGGACGGCCAGCAAACGCGGACGCCAGGGCCTGCTCGTAGGACTCGAACACCGGCGAAATGGGCAGGCTGAGGAACTCGATCCCGAGGTTGTGCGCCAGAGCTTGCGCGTCCGTCCTGCTGCCTTCGGAGGAGTACGGACCCGGCATGGACACGCCGAGGACATTGGAGGCCCCAAGCGCGGCAACGGCAATCGCGGCCACGACGGCGGAGTCCACGCCGCCGCTCAGGCCCACGATGGCCTTGGAGAAATTGCATTTGCGCACGTAGTCGCGGGTGCCGAGGATCAGCGCCTGATAGGAATAGGCGATCTCGTCGGAGGGCTGCTCATGGATATCGCCGTGTCCGGTGACGGTGTCGAACAGGACGATGTCCTCTTCGAAGGCCTTTGCCTGTGCGGCGATCTTCCCTCCCGCAGATAGGGCGGTGCTAGCGCCGTCGAAGATCAGGGAATCGTTCCCGCCCACCTGGTTCACGTAGATGACCGGGCGGTGGTGGTGGAGGGCAATCGATCGGAGCATGCCGAGGCGCAGGAAGCGCTTGTCGATGGTGTACGGCGAAGCGGAAATGTTGATGAGCACGCTTGTGCCCTGTGACACCAGTTCCATCACCGGGTCGCGCGCGTACATGGGGGAGGCCCAGAAGTTCTTGTCGTTCCAGACGTCCTCGCAGATGGTGATTCCGAGCTGCTCCTGGCCGAGACCGTAGACGTATTGCTTGTCGCCAGGCTGGAAATAGCGGGATTCGTCGAAGACGTCGTAGGTGGGCAGGAGCATTTTCGACTGCTCGAAGACCACGCGCCCTTCGCAGATGAGGGCCGCTTTGTTGGCAATGGACTTCCCTGCCCGATGGTGGTCCGGGTCGACGTTCCCGGCATAGCCGACAATCGCCGGGATGGGCATTTGCGCGGCGATGCGAGCCAGGGTTTCCTGATTGCGCTCAATGAAGGAAGGACGTTCGAGCAGATCCAGCGGGAGGTAGCCACAGATGCAGAGTTCGGAGAAGACAACAAGGTCGGCGCCAAGCCGTTCGGCTTGCGCGGCCAGGTCCAGAATCCGCGCAGAATTCCCAGCAAAATCTCCCACAGTGGGATTGAATTGGGCGAGCGCTATCTTCATCCGGGTTGCAGATTAGGATAAGTGGGGATGCCGAGGGAATGCAAATGCGGGGGTGGATGGTGGTTCAGCAAGAAAAGAAGTAATCAGTAATCCGTTTTTCAGACCGGAGCGCCCCGGCCCTAGGCAGTGGGTCAGTTTCCGGTTTGCCTGTCATGCGTCCAGTGACTTCGATTTCCTTGATCCGTGCTCAGCTTGACCTGAAAATCAAAGAACTTTAGGATCAACGCCGATGTCCGATTCCGACCCGCTCCCCGGAAGTAGTCTCTCGCACTACCGCATTCTCGAGAGAATTGGCGGTGGGGGAATGGGCGTTGTCTACAAAGCGCAGGACACGCGGTTGGATCGGTATGTCGCGTTGAAGTTCTTACCCGAAGACCTTGTGAGCGACGGCCACGCACTCGAACGGTTTCGGCGTGAAGCCAAGGCAGCTTCGGCGCTGAACCATCCCAACATCTGCACAATTCACGACATCGGCGAACAAAACGGCAGAGCGTTCATCGTTATGGAGTTTCTTGAGGGCGCGACCTTGAAGCACCGCATCGCAGGGCGGCCGATGGATTCGGCGACCATTCTCTCCATTGGCATCGAGATCGCCGATGCCCTGGATGTCGCCAATGCGGCCGGGATCGTTCATCGTGACATCAAGCCAGCGAACATCTTCGTCACCCGGCGTGGCCGCGCCAAGATTCTTGATTTTGGCTTGGCAAAGATTCCGACTCCCGACAGCGAAGCAGCCACTCAATCCGTTGACCTGCAACAGCTCACCAGCCCTGGCACGGCGGTCGGAACGATCGCTTATATGTCGCCCGAGCAGGTCAGGGGTAGCGGCCTCGACGCACGTACCGATCTGTTTTCCTTCGGAGTCGTGCTCTATGAAATGGCAACTGGCACACTGCCATTCCGTGGCAGCACCTCTGGTGCGATCCTCGCCTCCATTCTCCATCGCGCTAGTACGCCGGCAATTCGGTTGAATCCGGATATTCCCGCCAGCTTGGATCAGATTATCAACAAGGCGCTGGAGAAGGACCGCAATCTCCGCTACCAGAGCGCGGCTGAAATGCGCACCGACCTGCAGCGCCTCCGGCGGGATTTGGAGTCGGACAGGGTTTCGCTAGGCGATGACCAAGAAGGACCCAGCGCTTCCCTGGGCGCGGAGATCACGAACCAGTTAATCGAGCACCAGTTCACACTTACGGAACGCGTTTGCCGCAAACTCGACCGCGCCACTCTCGATCCTCGAATTATCGGCGATCGTTTGCGCTATGTAGACAACCAGGTTGGCTCGGATGTTCTGGTCTTCTTTCTTCATGGACTCGGTCTTGATCACGAAGACTTTGAGCCGATCCTCAAGCGTTTGGCGTATCGCGGCCTAAGTCCCACGCTCTACGGATGCGAACCGGATCGTCGCAGACGCATCTCCCTCTCACTTGCGGATCATGTGGTGATCTTGCGCGAGTGGTTGTGGGAAATCTCTGAACAATTCCAACCCGAAATAATCGTGATGGTCGGCTTTTCGTTGGGCGCGGACATGGGTTTCGAGCTGCTTTTGGGGCCAGCTGACGAGCCGGCGCCGCGCATTGACGCTTTCCTGTCGCTGGAGTGCAATTTGTCCCTCGATACCTGCTTTGCTTCGCGGGTTCTGGCAGGGATTTCCCCCGACCGTCCGGAAGTATCAATTGCCGATCTGAAACGGCTGGGCGACTCAGCCGCCTCTTTGGAAGACTGGCTCAACATGCAAGACTATTTGGTGAAAGTGCTGCGCAAGTTCCAGGGCGATATTGGCGTGTTGCAACGAGCTGCCGCCGATATTGTCCGTCCATTCAGTGAAAACCCGGGATTCGAAGTGTTTGCGCGATGGTTCAAAGGCGCGCGCCAGCGCGTGCCGACGCTGCGACTGGTTATCTCGAACGATTCCAGCTATCAGGCTGCGCTGGCGCATTTGAAATTACAAAACCTCGACAATGGCATCCTCGGAGAGGAATTCCCGGAAGACATGATTGCTGTATCAGGGAGCCCAGACCACTTTGGCTTGATGGCGGCGCAACAGGTCTTGCGCCAAGTGGACGAGCTTGTTGCCGAAACGCGCAAACGCCGAAATCTCTCAGGCAAGCGTGGCTAACGGCTTTCCTTTCACATCCGATTACTATTTCTTGCTAAACCTAACCTGAGGTTGTTGCGATTCTGAACGATTGTCGGGTAATCGGAAACTGACACAAGCGAAGCGGGGAGGCTAGGTGGCGGTGGCGGCGGTGCGTTGGACGAAGGTGGTTTCTTCGGTCAGATCGAAGGCCGCGATGGCCCGCTCCTGGACTTGGGCGCAGACCTCGTTGATGGCATCGACTCCCCAATCCTGTGGACTAATCCGGTAGCGCAACTTGCGCTCTCCCGGAGCCGTCTGAACGATTGCCAGAATGGCGTCGGCTACTACTTGCGCATCGGCGTTCGTCGCGGAAAGGCGCCCGTTCACTTTTTCTGTGATCCGGTTGGCTGCGCCGTAGGTTTCTGTCCTCGCCGTGTCCAGCGCGGTGACCATGTTTCCGAACACGGCGGTCTTGTAGGCACCCGGCTCCACGATGCAGGAGTCAATTCCCTGCTGGGCGAGTTCGTAGTGATACGCCTCGGCCATGGCCTCCAGGGCGAATTTGCTGGCGCAATAGAAACCGAATCCGGGAATCACGACGCGGCCGGCGCCGCTGCTGATGTGCATGAGCAAGCCGCTGCGTTGCTTGCGCATATGGGGCAGGACGGCGCGGTTCACGCGCACCGGGCCGAGGAAGTTGGTGTCCATCTGATGGCGCACCTGTTCGAGCGTGGTGGCTTCGGCGAGGCCCGCCACGCCGTATCCGGCGTTGTTGATGGCCACGTCGATGCGGCCCGCTTCGGCCACACAGGCATGCACGGCACGATCCACGGAGTCCTCGTGGGTGACGTCCATCTCCAGAATGTGCAGCGGGAGCGATTCGGCGGCCGCCAATTCGCGAAGTTCGCGGGCGTTTGCCGCGTTGCGCACGGCCGGGTCGCGCATGGTGGCAAAGACCGTGTAGCCATGACGCGCGAACGTCTGGGCCATGAGCTTGCCGAAGCCTGTGCTCGAGCCGGTAACGAGGACAACCTGCCTGGGATCCATAAGCCCTCCAGTTTTGGGACGGGCAGCTATGGTGAACCGCCAAGCCAGTTGATGTAAAGGCCTGTCACGAAAAGAAAAAGGCTCCTGAATTCTCAGGAGCCTGTAAGAGAGGTCGTGCCGGCAGGTTGCGGGCTATTGGGTTCCGCGGCGTCCGCTTAGACGCTGAAGGAGCTGCCGCACCCGCACGTGCTCTTCACGTTGGGGTTATTGAATTTGAATCCGGCGCCTTCCAGCGTCTCGACGTAGTCGATTTCGACGCCATCCAGATACATGGAGCTCATCTGGTCCACGGCGACCTTGAGCCCGTCGAAATCCACGACTTCATCGGTCTCGTTGGTCTGATTCTCAAACGCCATGTGATATTGGAAACCGGAGCAGCCACCACCGACGACGGCCACGCGCAAGGCGACCGGGACGGGGCTCTGCATATTCATGATTTCCTTCACTTTGGTGGCAGCAACCGGCGTCAAATTGATCATAATTCTTCTGGCCTCCGCTGGCAGCGGTAAGCTGCAAGCAATTATCAAATTCAGTATAGCATAGTGCGCGGGTAGAACAACGCGGTGTGCGAGTGAACAGTAATTATTGATCCCCTTTAGTTCGCGCCTGCGGTGAGCGGTAATCAGATATCGGTTATCAGTGATCAGATATCAGATATCACGAACCCAGCCGCACGCGACAATCTAACGCGCTCCCTTAAGATAGATGCAATATGAGGTAATAGGTTGCCCGCGTAAGTGACCCTGTTGTTTGCGCCTCACCTCTTTACATTTCCATACGTCCACATCTGGATAACACCCCTGCCCCGCGTTTACATTGGACACCAGGAGCCCCCCCATGCAGGAAGAACCTGAACCCTCGGGACCGCATCACAATCACGCCCCGAACGAGGCAGCGCCCGCGCCCGCGGAGACCCATGCCCCTGAACCCGCGCAACCAGCGCCACCTGAGAAGATCTTCACTCCTCCCGCAACAGGAGAAGTTATCACCTGCTCTCAATCCAAGATTACCTACACGATGGGAGAGCAAATCGGAGAAGGCTACTTTGGCATAGTCTACGGGTGCACCGACGAATGGAACAACCAACTCGCGGTCAAAGTGCTGAAGCCCATCTTTCCCTACGAGCAAGTGCTAAAAGCAGCCCACGAAGAAATCCAAAAGCTCTTTGTCGTCCGCCACCCTTTCATCACGTACGTGTACGACGCCTTCGAGTACCGAGACACCTTCTATATCATCACCGAACGCTGCCACTTTCCTCTTGACGTTTTATTTAAGCTGGATTGGTTTAATGGCTCCTTCTGGGTTCTCCCAATCGCCCACTGTCTGCTTCAAGCCATCGACCTAATCCACCGTGCCGGCTTTGTCCACCAAGACATCCATCTTGGAAACGTCTTTGCAACTACCGCAAAGGACGAACTTACGCCTGAACAGTTCGGGGCTACGCAATTCAAACTAGGCGATCTCGGCGTTGCCAAACTCATTACCGAGGTTGACGCAGCGCACACTCGAGGCTGGATGTTACCACCCGAGGTGATCAACCCGGCTGCCTACGGAAAGGCTGACCACCGGATAGACATCTACCACGCAGGCCTGCTTCTTCTTCAATTGGCACTAAACAAGCAACTGCAGTTCACGGCAGAAGAAATTGCGGCAGGAAAACCCCGCGAACTCGCCCTTGGCCTGCAGCCCCCACTCAACGTTGCACTCGAAAAAGCCTTGCGTCGCCGCGTACACCTTAGGACCCAAGATGCGAAGGAACTGTGGCGCGACCTAAACTCGCCTGCGCCAACTGCCGAATCCTCAGTGGAAATTGCCTCGCGGCTATCCCCACCGCCAGCCCCTCCGTCCACTGAACCATCTCGCGACCCTGACCTCTAGGAAACTCCCGCACGTCCCTTCTTCCCTGACACGAACTTTCACACCAGTGGATGCCACGGCTGGAGACCGGCTTGCCCTTTTGGGAGGGGCGCGATACTCTGGCTGCGAATCGTGGCACGACAGCGATGACACCCCAATTGGTCGAGGTCTCCTCTGAAACATAAAATTACTCTCCTGCCTGGCGAAGGCATTGGTCCAGAAGTCTCCGCGGCGGTTCGCCGCATTCTTGACGCATCCGGCGTGCAGATCGAATGGGAAGTGCTGGAGGCGCGCGCGGAACACACAGACAAAGGCACAACCGGGGCCGAGGTGCTGAACACCGCGGCCATCGAGTCGGTGAGGCGCAATCGCGTGGCGCTGAAAGGGCCGATGGCAACGGCCATCGCCGGCGGGGCGCGCAGCGTGAACGTGGCTCTGCGGAAGAGCCTTGAGCTTTACGCCAACCTGCGCCCGGTGAAGAATCTTCCCGGCGTGAAGTCGCACTTTGAAAACGTGGACGTGGTTATCGTGCGCGAAAATACGGAGGATCTTTACTCCGGGCTGGAGCATGAGGTTGTGCCCGGAGTGGTGGAAAGCCTGAAGATCATCACGGAGAAAGCGTCCACGCGCATCGCGAAGTTTGCGTTCGATTACGCCCGGCGCACCGGCCGGAAGAAGATTCACGCCATCCACAAAGCGAACATCATGAAGATGAGCGATGGGCTGTTCCTGCGCTCGGTGCGCGCGGTGGCGGAGAAATATCCGGAAATCGAGTACAAGGAACTGATCGTCGATAACGCGTGCATGCAGATCGTCATCGACCCGCTGCAGTTCGATATTCTGCTGCTGCCGAACCTGTATGGCGACGTGATGAGCGACCTGGCGGCCGGATTGGTGGGCGGGCTCGGGGTCGTGCCGAGCGGGAACATTGGCGATGAAGGCGCGATTTTCGAAGCGGTACACGGCACTGCGCCAGACATCGCGGGCAAAGGGATTGCCAATCCCACCGCGCTGCTGATGAGCTCGATCCTGATGCTCAATTATATTGGGGAGGCTTACTCCGCGGACCGCGTCGAGCAGGCGCTGTGGACGGTCTATCGCGAGGGCAAACACCTGACACGCGACCTGGGCGGGACGGCGGGAACGCAGGAGTTTGCGGACGCGGTGATTGCGGCGCTGCCGCGAGAGAAGCCGCCAGCTGCTAGCCATTAGCTGATAGCCGAGAGCCTGTTTCGTGGAAGCGGCGGCCGCTTCAGAAGCTCGCCATGATCGTAGTGCGTGAGGCTGCTCGCGCATCCAATAGCCTGACAATGCGCAGATTCATGAAGCTTCCGTTCCTGCTGCTGTTGACAGTGTGCCTCGTATTCTCTTCGCCCCTTCAGGGTACGGAGCTGAAGGCCACGACGGCGGCGGCGTTTCAGCATTACGTCGATGTGACCGAAGCGCGCATGCAAACGGAACTGGCGGATCCGCAGCACTTCCTGTACTTCGATTCCCTTCCCGAGGCGCAGAAGCAGGCGATGGTGGAGCGGCTACGGTCCGGACAGGTGGTGGTCCAGACGCTGCGCACGACCGAGAAGGGCAAACCGATTGAAGTGCCGGACGGGCTGGTCCATCACTGGATGGCCATCGCGTTCCTGCCCGGAGTCACGCGCGACCAGGTTGTGGCCCTCGAGGAAGACTATCCGCGGCATCCGCAGATTTACGGTCCCGATGTGCAGCAGGCGAAGGTGATTTCGCAGACGGGGCAGCATTACACGGTCTATTTCCGGTTTTACCGCCAGGCGATTGTGACGGTGGTGTACAACGTGGATTTCAACGTCGAGTACGTCCTGCCGGACGCCTCGCGCGCCTACAGCATTTCGCATGGGACGCGCATTGCCGAAGTGCAGGACGTCGGCAAGGCCGACGAAAAGGAACTCCCGATTGGAAACGATCACGGGTATATGTGGCGGCTGAACCTCTACGCGCGGTATCTGGAGAGGGACGGCGGCGTGTATGTCCAGATCGAATTCCTGGCGCTGAGCCGCAGAGTGCCCGCGGTGTTTGCATGGCTGGTGAATCCGTACGTCCGCGCTATCCCCAGGGATTACCTGACACATTTTATGATTGCGACGCGGAAGGCGTTGCCGGCGACAACGGGGGTGGCGGCGAATTGAAGGCGGCGCTGGCAGGGTTGGGAGTCAGTAGAAGGCAGGAACGGGGATTTCAGAGAGTTCACACGGAGAGTGGGAAGAGTGGGACACAGGCTAAAGCCTATGCTAGGTGGCCGCTACACAACCCCAAGACCCACCTTCGAAGGGCGAAAGTGGGCCACCCGAAGAGTGAAGCGAAGAGCACAGGCTGAAGCTTATGCTACGGAAACCCAAGAGAAAAGCGCCGGGCCCTTCCCTTCGTCGGGACAGGCTAAAGACCGGCCACTACAACAACCCCAGGACCCACCTTCAAAGAGCGAAGGTGGGCCACCCGCGGGAACGAGGGTGGGGCACCGGTAGAAATCACATTGAGTGGTGCTGAAAATCACTGCTAAAAGGTGACTTGAGCGGTAGACGAGGGTGGTCGGCAGTTCCCTGCTCACCCGTCCCATCACACTGCCGTCCAGAGGAGCGTTTCAGGCTCCCTATGAGCGCACTGCACGAGTCGCATCCTTCCCATACCCAACGGCCAGTCCCACGCGCAGCCTGCCCACAGGGCTTTCGCCCCGGCGCCGCTTTTGATTCGTTCCCTCTGAGTACGAGCATAAGGAACTGACGAGACGGACGGAGTGGTGATAACGGAAGGGAGAATGTCCAATGGTAAAGGATTCCTTGAAGATTGTGGACCAACGAACGAACGCGGAATTCGAGGTGCCGATTTCCAAAGGCACTATCCGGGCCATGGATTTGCGGCAGATCAAAACAGGTCCAGACGATTTTGGGATGATGACCTACGACCCGGCCTTCATGAACACCGCGTCCTGCCAGAGCGCGATCACGTTTATCGACGGAGATAAGGGCATCCTCCGGTATCGCGGCTATCCCATCGAGCAACTGGCCGAAAAATGCACTTTTCTGGAAGTCGCCTACCTGATCCTGCACGGCGAGCTCCCTACGGAAACCCAGCTGCAGAACTGGGTCAAGGAAATCACTTACCACACCATGCTGCATGAGACGACGAAGCGCTTCCTCGAAGGCTTCCGCTACGACGCTCATCCCATGGGGATGTTCATCAGCACGGTGGCCGCTCTCTCCACGGTGTATCCGGACGCGCGGAATATCCACGATCCCGAAAAGCGCAGATTGCAGATCGCCCGCCTGATCGGTAAGGTCCCCACGATCGCCGCTTACACCTACCGCCACAGCCTGGGATATCCCTATGTCTATCCGGAGAACGATTTCACCTACAGCGAGAATTTCATGAACATGCTGTGGCGCATGACGGAACCGAAATATAAACCCAACCCCGCTCTCTCTCGCGCGCTGGACATCCTCTTCATTCTGCACGCCGACCACGAGCAGAACTGCAGCGCAAATGTGATGCGCGCGGTTGGCAGCTCGCAAGCCGACCCCTTTGTCAGCGTCGCTGCGGCGGCCGCGGCACTTTCCGGCCCGCTCCATGGAGGCGCAAACGAGGAAGTCTTGAAGATGTTGGATGAAATCGGCAGCAAGGACCGCGTCCCCGCGTATATCGAGACGGTCAAGGCGGGACACGGCAAGCTCATGGGATTCGGGCACAGGATTTACAAGAACTACGACCCGCGCGCCCGGATCATCAAGTGGGCCGCCGACCAGGTGTTTGCCGCGACGGGGAAAAATCCGAAGCTGGAAATCGCGCTTGAACTCGAACGGATCGCACTCGAAGACGAGTACTTCATCAAGCGCAAGCTCTATCCCAACGTGGACTTTTACTCGGGTATCATCTACCAAGCTTTGGGATTCAAACCGGACATGTTCACTGTGTTGTTTGCCATTCCGCGGACAGTGGGCTGGCTGGCGCAGTGGCAGGAGATGCTGGAGGACCCGGAGCAGAAGATCGCGCGGCCACGCCAGATTTATACCGGCTACGCGCAAAGGGACTTTGTGCCCATCGAAAAGCGGACGGAAAAGACGCTAACCGCGAAGCATTAGAGAGATAGCCCCTAAAGCCAATCCACGGGCTGACAATTCCTTTGCTGTCCTGCGCGGGCGAAAAAGCGCACCTGAGAAATTGCGCGATATCGTCTCGTCGTGCAGACCGCCCACACAAAACGATTGTATTCAGTCCCGCTGGGACGTAGGATGCCTGGCCATGGCTAAAGCGGCGATGGCAAAACAGGCTCCTCTCGAAGGCGTGTTTGATGACGTGTCCCGCATCCTGCAGCGCTATTCCCCGCCCTTCCGCACCGACGTGCCTTGCATGAGCGGTGGGAAGAAATCCTTCCAATTGACTGTTCCGAAGCCGGTGGCGGTTCCAGGGGCTTACGGCGGGAAGCCGGTGGATTTGCAGTTTGCGGCTGTGATTTTGCAAAAGGATTTTGTGGGATTTTACTTGATGTGCCTTTGTATGAATGACCCGATGAAGAAGAAGCTTGCGCCGGGACTGCTGAAATTGCTGAAGGGCAAGACGTGCTTCCACATCAAGAGCATCGACGCGGGGTTGCGAAAGGATATTGAGGCCGCGCTCGATGTGTCGGAGAAGGCTTACCGTGAGCGGGGGTGGGCGTAAGGAAGTTCGCAGTAGCCTTTCTAGGGGCCGCCGCCAAAGACAAGGACGCACAGGGGCCATCCAAAGTTCGGCCCCTACAACTTCTTGCGCTGCGCCTCTTGTTGTACATTGTCACCAAAGAATCGGGGTGCAAACAGAATGCACTTTCTACTGAACCATCCACTGTTGGTGTTTCTGATCACTATTGTGGTGCTTTGGGCTTCGGCGCACGTGGGCGCGGCGCTGCGCAGGAGACGCATGACGATGGAAGAGGCCGAGCGGGGTGACTATGGCGTGATCCTCGCGGCGATCCTCACACTGCTAGCCTTGATTATCGGCTTCAGCTTTTCCATGGCCAGCACGCGTTACGACCAGCGCAAGAACCTGGAAGAGGAAGAAGCCAATGCGATTGGCACGGAGTATGTGCGGGCGGACTTGCTCCCTGCCGCCACGGCCGAGAGGGTTCGCGCCTTGCTGCGAAGCTATCTGGATCAGCGCATTTTGTACTACACCTCGCACGGAGGCGATTCGTTGAGCCAGATCAACGCCGCTACAGCCAATCTGCAAGCGCAGTTGTGGGACGCCGTGAAAGCTCCTGCGGGCGCGGAACGCAGCGCCGTGGAGGCGCTCACCGTTTCGGGAATGAACGACGTGCTCAATTCGCAGGGCTATACACAGGCGGCCTGGTGGAATCGAATCCCCAAGGCAGCGTGGGGGTTGATGTGGGTCATCGCGATCTGTTGCAACGTGATGATCGGCTACTATATGAGGCCTGCGGACCGGAAAGGGATCCGGTTTTTCGTCATGCCGGTGATCATTGCTGTGTCCTTTTTGTTGATTGCGGATATCGACAGCCCGGGCACGGGGATAATCCGGGTCCAGCCGCAGAATTTGACCAGCCTGGCGAGTTCGCTGCAGCCAAAGTAATCAGATATCGGTATCAAATATCAGAGATCAGATAGCGACCGCAAGAGCGCTGGCATGACCCTTCGCGAAGGCGCAGGGCAAGAAGCCAGCGCTACAATTTTCAGTTTCGGCGGGAAAACCCAAGACCCACCATCAGAAAACGAAGGCGGGCACCCAAAGAAGTTCCCGGTTGTCCGTCTACAGTTCGCAGTTCCCGAGAAGAGAGATTCATCGCACAAAAACCATGCGATGAAGAAGAGTGCCTCGCTTCGCTCGGAATGACGGTTTTGCATGCGGACAAGATATTTCGTGCCCTTACGAAGAAAAATCACACAGGCTGAAGCCTGTGCTGCTGGTCACTTCACAGGGTTGCCGTCGGGGTCGATTTTGTGGACCTCGCCGATGTTCAGTTCGCGGATGCCGGCTTCGACCTTGCTCATGTCTCCGACAACGAGCCAGATGAGGTGGCCGGGAAGGATGTATTCCTTCGCAGTGTCATTGGCGATGGTTGGGGTTACGCCGAGGACCTTTTCGGTGTAGGCATTGTAGTAGTTCTCCGGCAGGTTGTACTGAAGGATGTTGCCGTAGGCGCCGGAGAGCTGCTGCACGGTTTCGAAGCTTCCGGGCAGTGACAGCGTCGCGTCGGTCTGCTCGTCCTTCAATTCTTCGGAGGTGATGGGCTTGTCGCCAACGATGTTCTTGTACTCGGCGATGAGCTCCTGCACGGATTCCTTGGTTTTGTCCGTCTGCACCGGCGAGAAGCTGACAAACGGGCGTTCGCCAAGAGCGGGAACGAGCTGCGAACGGACGCCGTAGGACCAGTGTTTGTCTTCGCGGAGATTCATGTTGATGCGCGAGCTGAAGTTTCCGCCAAAGATGTCATTCACAAGTTCAAGCGGCACCTGGTCCGGACTGTTGAACGGGGGCGCGAGCTGCGCCGCGAGGATCAGGCTCTGGCCCGAGCCGGGACGGTCGATCAGATAGACTACGTCCTTGGGAGGCTCCGGCACTTTCGGAATATTGATGGTGGGAACGTCGCCGGGCTTCCACGACGAGAACAGATTCTCCAGCTTTGGCGTAATCTCAGCCAAGGTCGTGTCTCCGACAATCAACAGCGTTGCGTTGTTCGGCTTGTACCAACGTTGGTGGAACTTTGCCAAATCCTCGCGCGTCATCTTGCTGACGGTGGCGTCTGTGCCGAGCCCGGTGAAGGAGCCCGCGTACGGATGGCCTTTGCCATAAAGAAGCGTGGGCAGGACGCGGAACGCCATCGCATTGATGGACACTTTCTCGCGCTGAATCGCAGCCAGCCGCTCCTTTTGGATGCGCTCAAACTCCTTCTGTGGAAACGCCGGATGAAGGATCAGGTCCGCGTAAATCTCCAGGGCCTTATCCATGTTGACCCTCAACGCGTTGAGATTGACTCTCGCGAAGTCCAAATTCGCGTTGGCGTTGAAATTTGCGCTGAGCGATTCCAACTCTTCGCCAATTTTCAGCGAGTCGCGTGTTGGAGTTCCCTCTTCCAGCATGCGCTGGGAAAAGCTGCAGGTTCCCAAGGCGTCCGTAGAGTCAGAGGCGAAGCCAGCGTTCACGATTAACGAAAAGTTGACTACTGGCGCGGTGTGGCGCTCGGCCAAGACGATCTTGAGACCATTCTTCAGCGTGGCCTTCTGCATCGGGGGAAGACTGAGAGACATGGCCGAGCCGAGAGCGGGCGGCTTCGAACGGTCGATGGGCGCCGTGGTCTTCAGGTCGGTGGGATACGGCTGAACTTCCAGGACGTAGTCGCCATCGCTCAGCCACTCGACGGCGGCTTTCCTAACGGATTCGGCGGTCGCCGCCTGAACGCGCTTCAAATAGGATTTGTAGCAGTCCGGATCGCCGGCAAAGCTTTGGCAGCTTGCCAGGATGTCGCTCTTTCCGCCGAACCCGCCGATGCGCTCCATGATGCGGGCGTAGCGGCCAAAGACTTGGGTCTTCGCAAGCTGCAGCTCTTCTTCGGTGGGACCGGTCTTCAGAAATTTCTGCAACTCCTCGTCCGCTTCCTTTTCCACTTGCTTCAGGTCCACGTTGGGTTTCGCGGTGAGCGTGAAAGAAAACTGGCCCGCGATCTCGTAGTTGGAATCTTCGGCCGTGGCGTTCGTGGCGATCTGATCCTTATAGACAAGCCGCTTGTACAGGCGTGAGGTCTTGCCCTGGCCCAGCGTATTCGCGGCGAGATCGAGCAGCGCTTCGTCCGGCGAATCGGTTTGCGGAACGTTCCACACGCGATACAGGCGGGCCTGCGGCACACGATCCTGCACCCAGCCGCGGTGCGTGCCCGTGCGCTTGGCGACCCACACTTCCTGCTTGGAAATCGGCGGTCCCGGGGGAATGGCGCCGTAGTATTTCTCGACTTTTTGCCTGGCTAATTCCGGAGTGATGTCTCCGGCGAGCACCAGGGTGACGTTGTTCGGGCCGTAGTAGGTCTTGAACCAATCTTGCACGTCGGTGAGAGAAGCCGCGTCCAGATCTTTCATGGAGCCGATGACGGTCCACGAGTAGGGATGGCCGGCCGGGTATGTGTTTTCGGTGATGAGTTCCTCGCTCACGGCGTAAGGCTGGTTTTCGTCCTGGCGCTTTTCGTTTTGCACGACGCCGCGCTGGAGGTCGAGTTTCTTCTGGTCGAGCACGGGAAGCAGGTGGCCCATGCGGTCGCTTTCGGCGAAGAGCACGTAGTCCAGCATGGAGGTCGGCACGTTTTCAAAATAGTTGGTGCGGTCATTGTTGGTGGTGCCGTTCAAGTCCGTGGCGCCGATCTTTTCCATCTGGTTGATGTAGGTGAAATCGAAATTCTGGCTGCCGCTGAACATCAGGTGTTCAAAAAGATGGGCAAAGCCGGTCTTGCCCAGCTTCTCGCTTTTGGAGCCGACGTGATACCAGGTATTGACGGCGACAATCGGGGCCTTGTGGTCTTCGTGGACCAGCACGGTAAGGCCGTTCGCGAGGACGAATTTGGTGTACGGAATGTCGGGAATGGGAATCTCGGCGCCCTTTGCGGCGGGCGCGGTGGTTTTGGGCTTTGGTTTGGGAGCGCTTTCGGTTTGTGGGAAGGCAGGGACACTACTGACGACGGCGGCGAGCGCGACAAGCAGACTCACACGCATACGGCGGACTCTGAGATTCACGGTGTTCTCCCCTGAGCGAACTTGATCTTCGGCGCGGCAAAACAACGTTAGACGGAAGGAATGGGGATTGGTTTCGAGTGCATGGCCCCAGTCGACCCGTATTTTACCTAGTCGGTAATACGGATGCAAAAAAGGGGTGATTGATGGAAGGGGGCTGAGAAGGGCGGCCGGCCTCAGAAGGCGGCCGCTACAAGGGAACTTTCCAGCGCGATTTGGGGAATTTGTTCTAGAAGTCGAGGAAGTCAAAAGGAAGGAACAACATGAACATTTCGTCGAAATTCGGCCTGGCGATCCTTGCCCTGGCGCTAAGCTGCGGGCCCATTCTCTCTCAAGATGGACCGCAAGCGCCCCCCGCCGCGGAGCCTAACGGCCCCGGTCGTGCGATGGGACCTGGTGGACCTAATGGAGGGCATGGCCAGTGGAGCCAACGGCGAACGGGTTTTGAACGGGGCCAGCGCGGGCCACGCGGTGAATTTGGCCTGTCGCGCCTCCTGAGCGATCCGGAGATTCAGCAAAAGGTCGGCGTTACTCCGGAACAGGTGGCCAAGATTCGGCAGCAGGAATCGACGTTCCGGAAGGCAGAGATTCGGCAGCGCGCCGATCTGCAGGTGAAACGCGTGGACCTGCGCGATTTGCTGGCCGCGGACAAGCCGGATCGCGCGGCGATCGATGCCAAGCTGCAGGACATCAGCACGTCGCAACTAGCGCTGGAGAAGTCGCGCGTGAATTTCCGCCTGGACATGCGGGACGCGCTGACGGCCGATCAGCGTGAAAAGCTGCGCCAGGCAACGCGCGACCGGTGGCAAGGCAGAGGCCGTGGAGGACACCGCGGACCCGCCGCCGACAACGGAATGGGCCCCGATGAGCCTGGGTTTGGTCCGCCACCTGACGAGCCGGGCGAAACGCATCCGAGTGAATAGGTCGTCAAACGACAGTTCACAGTGCACAGTTTCGGAGGGGAAAAGAGCGAGGCATAAAGAGAGCACAGGCTGAAGCCTATGCTACAGGGCCAGTGGCAGACCAAGGCAGGAAGAATCAAACTTGCGGCACGTACCTCCGCGTCCTAGAATCCCGCGAGAGGTGAAGCATCATGGACCGTCGAGCATTTCTGGGAGCGGGCGTGGGCGCAGCCGCTTCCCTTTCCGCCGCCAACGCGTGGGGAGATCCAAGCGGAACTCTTCCGAAGCGTCCTTACAAAGACGGCATCGAGCTTTCCATCCTGGCGATGGGCGGGATCGTCGTCTGCAAAATGCCGCAGGAAGAAAGTTCGCGGCGCGTCGCGAAAGCGTTTGACCACGGCGTGAACTATTTCGACTGCGCGCCTTCGTATTTCGACGGCGAGGCGGAAACCAAACTCGGCGAAGCGCTGCGGCCTTACCGCAATCGCGTGTTCCTGGCAGAAAAGACGATGAGCCGCGACGCGAAAGGAGCGCAGGCGGAATTCGAGCAGTCCCTGCAGCGCTTCCACACGGACCATGTCGATCTCTACCAGTTCCATGCGGTCGGGTCGATGAGCGATGTCGATAAGATTCTTGCTCCCGGCGGCGCGGCTGAGTTTTTCTTTGCGGCCAAAAAGGAAGGCAAGGCTCGGCATCTTGGATTTTCCGCGCACAACGCCCCGGCAGCCCTACGGTTGATGGAGTCGCTGGAACTGGACAGCGTGCTCTTCCCTGTCAATGTGAACGCCTGGGAGAACGGGGGATTTGGCCCGCAGATTCTGGCGAAGGCGAAATCCAAAGGAATGGCTCGCATGGCGCTGAAGTCACTGGCCTTCGGCAAGTGGCCGGCGGATTTGAAAGAGAGCGACAGGAAATACGCCAAGTGCTGGTACGAACCTATCGACGATCCGGAAATGGCGGCGTTGGCCCTGCGCTTCACACTGAATCAGGAAGTGACCGCCGCAGTGCCGCCGGGGGACGAGCGCATTTTTGATCTGGCGATGGCCATTGCGGCGGGCCCTCTGCCTGCGCTTTCGGCGGCGGAGTTGAGTGGGTTGAAGGAAAAGGTTTCCAAATTGGAGCCGGTGTTCCGGGTTTAGGAAGGGTCGGCCTTAGAAACGCAGGCCGTGCAAGGGTAAGACGCAAGAGCGGTGGCATCAATGCCGGCGCTACGTGGCAGCTCGCTTCCTGCGTAAGGGCAAAAGCAACCCAAGAGGCCACATGCAAAAACGGCATGCCGGGCACCCGAAGAGAAAACACAAGAAAAAAGCACGGATTTAAGAATTCGCCAATGCAAGCCCCAAGAGCACAGGCTAAAGCCTAGGCTACAGGGGCCGCTGCGCAGGCTAAGAAGGGCCGAGATTTCCGCACCGCTCGGCCCCAAATCAGCATCCAATGGAGCTAGGGGGAGGACTTATGGAAGGAATAGTACTGCTTCGTTGCACCTAGTATAGAGGTTCCAAACCCAAGATGTGGCGCGCGCCCGTGACATAGCTGCCTGTTTTGTTTCGCTTCGCACTTCCCACCCGCCCTCTATCGCGAAGCTCCTAATTAGTGAACGCCAGATTTTCTTCGCGAACATACGAGGCTAACGACGGTGCAAATTCACCAGATCTTTCAAGCTTGGGGGAAAATTCTCACCGGCCAGCCCCCTGCCCTTTCAATCGAAATCACGCGCGAATGCCCGCTGAAGTGCCCCGGCTGTTACGCATACGACGACTCGCATCTTGGCACCGGCCGCACACTGCGCGAGCTGAACGACCGCAAGGGACAAGCCCTGGTGGACGGTGTGCTGGAAGTGGTGGACCGGATCAAGCCCCTGCACCTCTCCATCGTTGGCGGAGATCCGCTGGTGCGTTATCGCGAACTGGAGGCGCTGGTGCCTTTGCTGCTTCACCGCGGGATGCACGTGCAAATTGTGACGAGCGCGTTCCGGCCAATACATCCTACGTGGGCAAATCTGGAGCGACTGCACATCGCCGTATCCATCGATGGGCTGCAACCGGAGCACGATGTTCGCCGTGCCCCCGCCACGTATGCTCGTATCCTGAAGAACATCGACGGGCAGAGGGTCACCGTCCACTGTACGGTTACCGGCCAGATGATGAAGCGGCCCGGATATTTGGAGGATTTCCTGAAATTCTGGACGCCCCGGCCGGAGATCAAGAAAGTTTGGTTTAGTTTGTTCACGCCGCAAGTGGGCGACGATCTGCCGGAGATGCTCACTGCGGAAGAGCGCCTGCGCGTGATTACGGAGCTTTTGGAGCTGCGCAGACGATTTCCCAAGCTGGATATGTCCGAACGGGTGATTCGACAGTTCGCGAGTCCGCCGCATGCGCCGGAAGAGTGCGTATTTGCCAAGACGACGCAGACTGTTTCGGCTGACCTTACGACGGAAATTACTCCCTGCCAGTTTGGCGGAACGCCGGATTGCGCGTCTTGCGGGTGCATTGCGTCGATGGCGCTGGCGTCATTGGCGAACTACAAGCTCGGCGGTTTCTTGCCACTCGGTTCCATATTCAAGACGTCCGTGAAGATCGGAGCGGCGTTGTCGTCCGAGGAGCCGCGGCGTCCGAATTATCCCGGCGCTAATGTTCTTCCCATCCTGCAAAGCAAAGGTAACGCTTGCACCAACGAGCAGAGTCCGACGAGTTAGCACGATTCGAAGGACGTTTCCGGAGAAATACAAGAGCCCACATGCAAAAACGGCATGTGGGGCAGGGGGCGTGCTGGCATGAAAGCCAGCGCTACGCGTCAGCAAAAAGAGAGAAAGAACGAGTCCTTCCTGCGTCAGGATGAGCTGAAGACCCCGCCGCCACAAAAGCAGAAGCACACAGACTGAAGCCTATGCTACAGAAACCGATCTGAAGTTCGGCCACTGCCGACTCAAGGCACCCTTTTCCCGTGCTCAATTTTCTGGCACGATAGTGCTAATCGAGCTAGCCATGCGCCGCGCTTCCTTCTTTCTTCTCCTTCTTCTCACTGCTCTAACCTTTGTGACTATTTCCCTGCTGGCGCAGGAACCCGGCACCTCGCAAACTCCGAAACCGCCCATTCATTTTGTTACCACCCAGGATGGTGGGGTACACGAAGTGCTGCAGAGCATCGTTGTTCCGCCCAAGGCGGGCGCGCCGTTTACCCTCACGCTTGAAACGGAATGGGAACGCCAACTCCCTGAAGGTGGTCACATCACTTTCGTCAATAAACGCCGCATTGCCCGGGATGCGACTGGGCGCGTCTATCAGGAGCGCTGGGCACTCATCCCTAAGAACGACCCTCGCGTCCAACCTGTCATGACGATCATCCAGATAGCAGACCCTAACGCCCACACTCGCCACGACTGTTTCTTCCTCCCGAAGACCAACACTTGCGAGCTTCTGTCTTATTCCGGCAGCACGAACAACGTTTACAGGCCGGAGAGTCCGGCTACTGGGCCGCTGCCAGGCGATGAAGGCACGGCCCTGCACGAGACTTTGGGCAAACAGTTCATTCAAGGTGTGGAAACCGAAGGCACCCACGACACCATCATCTACAACCCCGGCGTTTTCGGAAACGACCGCAAAGTTACCTTGGAAAATGAATTCTGGTGGTCCCCCCAACTCGGCCTCAATCTTCTTTCGATTCGCAATGACCCTCGCATCGGCAAACAAACCTTCACCGTTACCAGCCTACTTCTCGGCGACCCCGATCCCGCTCTCTTTCAGCTTCCCGCGGGCTTTTCCGTCGTGGACCGCCGCCAGACGCCTCCGCCACCACCCGAGGCCACGGTCCCTTAGTCCTCTCTGCTCCGCGTGTCTTGTGTGGCTTGAAAAACCGGTCAACTCGAGTGACGGGAGAGAGCCGTCTTCTGTTTCTTGACAACCGCTTGTGGCCGCCGTATAGTTAAATGGCTGTTTAATTACACAGAGACTTAAATATCGATGAGCGGCAACAAGACATTCCGGGCGCTGGCCGATCCGACACGGCGGGAGATCCTAGCGCTTCTGCGACATGGGGAGATCACGGCAGGGGCGCTGGCGGAGAAGTTCGATATGACCAAGCCGGCCATGTCTCACCACTTCAAAGTTTTGAAGGACGCCGACCTGATTACCAGCCGGCGCGAAGGCCAGCAGATCTGGTACGGCCTGAATACCACGGTGGTGCAGGACCTGATGGCCTGGGCCATGGAATTGGCCGGTGACGGCAAGAAGAACAAAGGAAAGAGATCATGAGCAGGAACTACTATCTGACGGGCCTTTTGCTAACGGCGGCATTGGCGATGGCCACGGTAGTGGCTTATCCGCACCTGCCGGCCACGATTCCGACGCACTGGAATCTTCACAATGAGGCAAACGGTTACAGCCCCAAATGGATGCTATTCGTTCTGGGGCCAGGTTTCATGGTCGCCATGATGCTGCTCATGCGCGCGCTGCCGTGGCTCTCTCCGAAAAACTTCGAAGTGGATTCGTTCCGGACGACGTATCTGCAGATCATGCTCATGCTGGTTTGCATGGCCGCGTATTTTCAGTTGCTGGTGCTGTGGGCTGGACTGGGACACGCGATGAATATCGGCAAGGCGATTGTGGGTGGTGTGTGCCTGGTGATTGCGCTGCTCGGGAATCTGATGGGCAAGGTGCGCCGGAATTTCTACGTGGGCATCCGCACGCCGTGGACAATTGCCAGCGAGCGCGTCTGGAACGCGACGCACCGCTTCGCGGCGAAGACGCTGGTCGCGGCGGGCCTGCTCGGGCTGCTCTTGACCGCGATGGGATTGCAGGGCCTGCCGGTCATGACCATTCTTCTGGCCGGAGCGCTGGTTCCTGCTATCTACTCGCTGGTTTTTTACAAGCAATTGGAGAGACGGGGCGAATTGTAAGCGGACGAAGGAGGGGGGAGAACATGAGGATGATTCTGGGGCGCTGCGTGGTGGTGGCGGCTCTGAGTGTGGGATTCGCGGCGGCGTGTTGGCCGCAGGCTGCCGTGCCATCGGTTGCCGGAGACTGGCAGGGCGTGCTGGAAGCAGGCGGGGCGCAACTCCATCTGGTGCTGCACATCACGCAAGGGGACAACGGTGCGCTGAAAGCCACTTTGGATAGCGTGGATCAGAACGCGAACGGAATTCCTGTCAGCGCGATTACGGTGAAGGATTCAAAATTAAACATGACGGTCGATGCGGTTCATGGCACGTATGAGGGCGTGGTGAATAAAGACGCCACGGAAATCAAGGGTACGTGGGTCCAGGGACAGCCGCTGGACCTGAATTTCAAGCGAGCTCCTGCCGGGGCGCAGAAGGAGAAGGTGGCCCCTTCCGATATCGACGGGGCATGGCTGGGGACGCTCGATTTAGGCGCGATAAAGCTGCGAATCGTGTTTCATATTTACAACACGGCGGACGGCTTGCATGCCACCATGGACAGCCTTGACCAGGGAGCGAAGGGCATACCTGTTACATCGGTGACGCGCACCGGCTCCGCGCTGAAAATTGAATTGAAGCAGCTGGACGGCGTCTTCGAAGGAAAGATCAGCGACGACAAGTCCAAGATCGACGGCACGTGGACGCAGCACGGCTCTTCCAAACCGCTTGCGCTCGCGCCCGTGAAGGACGCGACCTTGCTCGAATACAAGAGGCCACAAAATCCCGCGCGGCCTCTTCCCTACCGCGAGGAAGAAGTTTCTTACGAGAACAAAGTGCAAGGAGACACGCTGGCCGGCACGCTCACGATTCCACCGGGCAAAGGACCGTTCACGGCGGTGCTGCTTATCACCGGGTCCGGCCCGCAGGATCGCGATGAGAGCTTGATGGGACACAAGCCGTTCCTGGTTCTCTCCGACTGGCTCACCCGCAAAGGAATTGAAGTGTTGCGCGTCGACGATCGCGGCGTCGGCAAATCCACCGGCGTGTTCGGCACAGCCACAACCGCCGATTTCGCGACGGATGTGGAAGCGGGCGTGGCGTTTTTGAAGGCGCGGCCGGAAGTGAATCCGAAGAAGATCGGGCTAATTGGCCACAGCGAAGGTGGAATCATCGGGCCGATGGTGGCCGCGCGGAATGCGGATGTCGCTTTCGTCGTGATGCTGGCGGGGTCTGCTGTTCCGGGTGATCAGATTCTGGTGGAGCAAAAGAAGTTGATTTCGGAAGCCGGGGGCATGAGCAAGGAGGAAGCGGAAAAGCAGGCTGTGGAAGAGACGGAACTTCTTGCCATGGTCGTCAAGGAAAAGGGCAGTCCAAATCTGGAAAAGGACTTGCGCGAGAAGCTGGCCGCACAGATGAAGGATGCCGAAGTGGGAGGACAAGTCAGAGTGCTCACTTCCCCATGGTTTCTGTATTTTTTGGGCTACGATCCGGGACCCGCGTTGCGGAAGGTGAGCTGCCCGGTTTTGGCTCTAAATGGGGAGAAAGATTTGCAGGTTCCACCGAAGCAGAATCTTCCCGTTGTTCGCAAGGCGCTGGCGGAGGGAGGCAACAAGAATTATGAAGTTGACGAGTTGCCGGGGTTGAATCATCTCTTCCAGACTGCAAACACGGGCTCGCCCACGGAGTACGCGTCTATTGAAGAGACTATGTCGCCGGTGGCGATGGAGAAGGTCAGTTCGTGGATTTTGAAGTTGCCGTGAAGAAACGAGGGCAGGCGACGGCAAATCCAAACAAACTCAAGATCCACCTTCAGAGAACGAAGGTGGGGCACCCGGGCGATCTACGGCGTGAGCGAGGTGCGCAGAAACTCTAAGGAGCGCTCTCGGGCCAGGGCGGCGGAATGAGGTTCGTAGTCTTTGCGCTGGTCGCAATTAAATCCGTGGCCCGCGTCGTACAGAAAGACCGGAAGTTCCGGATGGGCAGCGCGAATCTTTTCGATTTCCGAGGATGGGATGTGCGCGTCTTTCGACCCGAAATGCATTAGCACCGGACAGCGCGGCTGTTCCTGAGCGAACCGCGCGATTTGCCCTCCGTAATAGCAAACGGCAGCAGCGGGATGCAGGCGTGTGGCCGCCAGCCACGTCAGGGTTCCGCCAAAGCAAAACCCCACAACGCTGACTTTTTTTATTCCGGGCATCCGCGCGGCGTGATCGATGGCCGCGGAAAGATCCAGAAGCGCCTTTTCGAAGCCGATCTTCGACGCCATCTGCATGCCGCGAGAAGCGTCGGAGGACGTATACCCCAACTCGACACCCGTTTCCACGCGATCGAAGAGCGCGGGCGCGACCGCCGCGAACCCCTGGCTCGCATAGTCGTCGGCCACGGAGCGAATGTGTCCGTTCACGCCGAAGATTTCCTGAACGACGACAATGGCCGCGCTGGCGGGAGTTTGTGGCTCCGCGAGGTAAGCATCGAGGCGGTGTCCATCCGAAGCGGTTAATTTCAGGTGTGCGCTCATAAGGGAAGCAGTCTACACTGAAAAACATTTTGTTTCCGGCGGTCCGGAGAAAAGGAATTGCATTGGGAAGGGGTCTGGCGCTAGGATTTGCGGAACTTGGCCCCCCGGAGGTATCCATGAAAGTTTCGGAACTGATCGGGTCCCGCAAGGAAGTGTATTCCATATCCGAAGAGACGACGGTAATGGACGCGGCGAAGTACCTGCGCGAAAAGCAGGTGCGTTCCGTCGGCGTCCTTGACGGCACGGGCAGACTGACCGGCGTGGTTTCGCAGAGCGACATCTCCGACAAGGTGGCGGCGGAGAACAAATGCCCTGCGTGGATGAAGGTGTCCGAGATCATGAGCCGCGACCTGCTGACCGTCAGCCCGGAAATGACGTTTGAGGAGAGCCTGCGCGCGATGGAGCAGCACGGCGTGTATCACCTGCTGATTCTGGACGCGCAGAACCGGTATCGGGGAATGTTGTCCGTCAGCGACCTTCTGAAGGTGCTGGCTGCGGATAACAAGGGACGGGCGGACCTGCTGGAGTCGTATATGTTCCCGGCGCGGTGAGAGAAAGAGTGGGAAGAGTGTAAAGGTATAAGAAGCACAGGCTAAAGCCTATGCTACAGGGGGCTATGGTTTCGCGGAGGCGGGGGCCATGTGCTCCTGGGAGACTTTGGCCAAGACTTGTTCGCGGACTTCTTTCGCGCGGACGCCCGCCGGACTATTCGGGTCGAGGGCCAGATAGGCATTCAAGTCTTCCAACAGCGCGGGATAATCCTTCTGCTGCAAATGGATATTCGAAAGCAGGCGATAGACGATGGGAGCGCTTGGCGCCAACCGCTTGGCTTCCTCGGCGGAGGTCTGGGCTTCGAAGAGGCGATCTTCTTTCAACAGAGCCCGCCCGAGTTCGTAATGCCCAAGCCATAGATTCGGATTCAATTGGAGGCCATGGCGAAGGGACCTTTCGGCATCCGGAACTTTTCCGGTATCCAGCAACAAGGTACCAAGTCCGATATCCGCCTCCGGATACTTGTTTCCGCTCAAAGCGATTGCCTTGCGAAAGTCTTCTTCCGCTCGAGCATTGTCTCCAACGTTCATCTGCGCGACGCCTAGTTGATAGGCGGCCTCGTAGTAAGCGGGGGCGAGTTGCAGGGCCTGTTGAAATTCAACGCTTGCCGCATGCGCGTCTTTCGCCTGATAGAGTTTTTTGATCCCGGCCTCCATGTGCTCTCGTGCGTTCTCCGGCATGGAAAGCTCGTGAGTAGACACCGTCTTCGAAACCGTAGATTCCTGTTTCTTTACGAGAGGCTTCAGGCAGAGCGATAGGGTCTTATCCGAGGTCATCGAGACGTCCACGTCCAACGTCAGAGTCTCGTAACCGGGCGCCGAAATGGTCAGAGAGTACACAGAGCGAATTAATGATCCAAAGCGGAATTGTCCCGCGTCGGTGGTGGTCTCGGTTTCGATCAGCTGATGCTCTTCATTCATGAGACTTACAGTCACGTTCTTGGCGGCAGAGTACTCATTCTCGAAGTAGACATTCCCGGCAATCGTCGCGGCCTTTTGGGCGTAGCTTGTCGAGGGAAACAGCAGGCAGGAGAGAAAAGCCAAAGGAGCGATGCGCCGGAACATGGCAACCTCCGGACGGGCCGGTTGGCGGGAGTATACCATCGGGGATTGTTTCAGGGGCCAAGAATCGTGTGGGGGGAGTTTCCCTACGGTGCCACAGTCTCGCGGGCGCCCGGAGTGCGGGAGTGTCGCACCTATGGCGCTTTTTCTTGTTGCGTTGGGTACCCAGCCCTGTCGGGCTGCGCTAAGTTCTGTCGTGCCAACGGCACTTGGGACTGGTTGGTTGGCTAGACAGCGACGGGCGCGGAGCGGGTCTCGTCGACGATCTTTCCGTCGAAGAGATGTACGGTGCGCTCGGCGTGATTGGCGTACCGCGGGTCGTGCGTGACCATGCAGATGGTGGCGCCGCTGGCGTGAATGTCTTTCAATAACTCCATGACGGAGTCGCCATTCTTCGAATCGAGGTTCCCGGTCGGTTCGTCCGCCAGAAGGATCATCGGATCGCCGACCAGGGCGCGCGCCACAGCGACGCGCTGTTGCTGACCACCAGAAAGCTGGGCCGGATAGTGCTTGGCGCGATGGGCCATCTGGACGCGTTCCAGAGCGTTCTGGACCTTTTCCTTGCGCTCGCTGGAAGCCATACCGCGATAGGTCAGGGGGAGCTCGACGTTCTCGTAGACGGTCAGGTCGCCAATCAGGTTGAACGCCTGGAAGATGAAACCAATCTCACGGTTGCGAATGCGGGAGCGGTCGCTGAGCTTGAGGCTTGCCACAGCCTGGCCATTCAACGAGTAGGCTCCTTCCGTCGGCGAATCCAGCAAACCCAGGATCGCCAGCAACGTGGACTTCCCGCAGCCCGAAGGACCTGCAATGGCCAGGTATTCGCCCTTCTTGATCACCAAGTTGATTTCGTCCAACGCATGCGTCTCCAACTCATCGGTAAAGAATACTTTGCTGACCTTTTGCAGGTTGATCAGCGTGTCATTCATCGTCGACATGTTCCAAGCCTCCACTCTGGACTTGCGAAACCCTATGCTCAGCTTCCCTGCTGGCAGGCCTATCCCTAGCTTAGACGTTGCGAGCCGGGGTGCGGTCTTTGCACACCTTCGCTGGCTCCTGTCTTGTTATACGCTCGAACCCACCGCCAAGTTCCCTGCCCCAGCTTACCGCAAGCGGATACGGTCGAAGGCATCCATGGCGGACATGTCGGAGAGTATCACCTTGTCTCCGACCTTGAGTCCATCCAAAATCTCGACGGTATTCACGGAGCTTTTGCCCAGTTTGACGTTCACACGCACAGCTTCGTTGCCGTCATCCACCAACTTGAATAGGCCAATCGTGGAATCGGACTGGCCATGGACCGGCCGACCCACATAGAGGACATCCTTGAGGTTCTCAAGCTCAATTGTGCCGTCCACACTGAGGTCGGGACGGGAACCCTGTGGGAGGGCCTCGGTGATCTGGACGTCGACGGTAACGGTGCCATTCTGGACCGAGGGGTCCACGCGCGACACGACACCTTTGACGATGCCGTTCCGAGTGTCGATGGAGGCTGGTTTGCCGGGGACCACATCCTTGGCTTGCGTTTCCGGGATCTTGATCACGGCTTTGAGCCGCCGCGGGTCGGCCACCCGTGCCAGGTTTGTCCCCGGCGACACACGCTGCCCCACCTCCACGGGCACAAGCTGCAGAACTCCCTGAATTCCAGCGCGGACGTGGAGGGCGTCCAACTGGCTGTGCTTCAAGTCGTAGAGGGCCTTCTGTTGATCGACGTGAGATTGCTGCGCCATCAGGCGCGCTCCGGCGGAATCCTCGGCGTTCTTGGTCCGCTCTTCCTCTAGTTGCAGACGGATGGCCAGTTGCGCTTCCTTTACATTGGAGAGCTTTTCGTTGACTTCCGCGCCGAGGCCTTCGGAAAAGAGCTTCTGGTCGACCTCGTGCTGGATCTTTGCCTGTTCGTAGTCGCTGCGGACTTGCGCCTCTACGGCCTTCTGGTTCATCAGTTCGCTGTTGATCTGAACTTTCAAGTTCTGATAATCGGCCTGAGCGGCTTTCAATTGGTATTCCGCGTCCAGCACATCGCGCTCGAGCTCCGGATTGCTCAGCTCCAGAATGATGCTCGATGGCTGCACGGTTGCCCCAGGATGAAGGACAATTCGTTCCACCCGCGAATCGGTTCTCGCCGGTATCCAAGCCACCGCGTCATCTTCCGGCTCGAGTGTGCCGATGCCGCGCACGTCGCGCACCATCGGGCCGCGCTTCACTTCATCGGTCCAGATGGTCGCTTTGTCCACGGAGGGCGCCGCGGGGCGAAGGCGGGACACGCCAAACGAAACTCCCGCGAGCGAGACGACGGCAATCGCCGCGTAGACGATTCTTCGTATTTTTTTGGCCCGTGCATTGGATGGTCGTTGTATGTCCATAGGTTCGCCTCTCCTACTCGTAGCGCAATGCAACCATGGGATCAACGCGCATTGCGCGCCGCGTTGGGATGTAACACGCCAAGAGCGTGACAAATGTCATCAGAAAACCAGCAGCCAGAAATGTGACTGGATCGGCCGGAGAGACGCCGTAGAGTTCGCTGGCAAGCAACCGGGTGATCACGAAAGCGGACGCGAGCCCCAAAGCGATGCCGAGGAAGGAGAAAATCGCGCCCTCTTTCAGTACCAGCCAGAGCAGGTCGCGCGCGGTGGCTCCCAGGGCCATGCGAATGCCGAATTCGCGAATGCGCGTAGAAACTAGGAAGGACAGAACGCCGTAAATGCCGATCGCCCCGAGAACCAAGGCAAGCGAGGCAAAAGCGATGAACAGCGTGGTGGTGGAAGCGGAGGAGGAAATGGATTCAAAGAGGACCGCTTGCATGGGCTTCACATCGCTGACGGGGGTCTCGGCACCCAGACTGAGAATGGAGCGGCGAAGCGTGTCCTGGACCTGGGATTCCTCCAAGCCCGTCTGAACAACCAGACTCATATCCGAGGGAACCCGTCCACCTTCCAGCGTAGCCCTTTTGTTGTACGGAAGATAGATGGTGCCATTGATCCAATCGGGGACGCTTCGCTGCATGTCGTAGGCGCGAACATCCGCCACCACGCCCACCACCGTTCGCCACTCCTGTTCGCTGCTTAGACGAATGTGCGTCCCCACAACATCCTGGCCGGGCCAGAAGCGCCGTGCCGTGGAGGCGCTCACAATGACTACGGGAGGGTCGCCTGCAGCATCCGCCGAGGTGAAGCCCCGGCCCGCGACGACGGGAATCTTCATCACGTCGAAATAACCCGGAGTAATCACGTCCATCCAAAAGAGCGGCCCGTTTTCTCCGGTAGGGACAACCTGGTTCTCTATGTCCAAGGCTCGCTTGGCGACCCGGCCGCCGAGAGGAAGGGTGTTGACGAGAGCGGCGGAGGTGACACCCGGCGCCGCTTGCATCCGCTGAAGCAGATCGTCGTAAAAAGAGATGCACCGCTGAGCATCACTGCAGAATGACTCGTTGGGAGTAACACGCGCGGTCAAAAGGCGGACGGTGCGGAAGCCCGGATCAACGTGAGAGAGACTCCAGAAACTGCGGATCAGCAGTCCTGCCGCAACAACAAGCAATACCGCCAAGGCAATTTCCGCGACAGCCAGGGCACCGCGGAGGCGGTGAGAGACTGCGGCGGCCGCGCCGCGCGCGACCGAATTGAGAGTCCCGGCAAGCTCGCTGCGGGACGATTGCAATGCGGGCGCGATTCCAAACAACAATCCAGTAAGGATGGACAAGACGCCGCTAAAGAAGAGCACGCGCCAGTCAATGTGAGCTTCCTCCAAGCGCGGCGTACCCGCCGGAAGCGCAAGCTTGAGTAACTGCAGGCCCTGCGTGGCCAGCAAAAGCCCGAGCAGGCCTCCGAGCAAGGCAAGGAGGACGCTTTCGGTAAGGAGCTGGCGGATGATTCGACGGCGGTCCGCGCCGATGGCGAGCCGCAGGGCAACTTCCTTTTCGCGCGTGCCCGCGCGGGAAAGGGCCAGATTCGCAACGTTGACGCAGGCGATCAGGAGTATGAGGCCGACGGCACCGAGAAGAAGGACGAGGCGAGTGCGCACATCACCGACCATCTCATGTTTGAGCTCTACGACGCTGATATCCGCATTCCACGCTTTGGGCATCGGCCAGGGAAACAGCGCGAAGACGCCGGACTGGAACAACCGGACTTCGGAACGGGCCTGGCCCAAGTTCGCGCCTGGATGCATGCGACCGATGAGAGGCATGAAATCGCCGGCCCAGTAGGCAACGGTGTCGCTGGGGTCATTGTGCAGGGGAATCCAGACCTGCGTTTTGGAGGAGGGAAAGCGGAAGTCCGCAGGCATGACGCCGAGAACCTGACGGCTGACTCCTTCGAGTTCGATCGCGCGGCCAACGACGGAAGGATCGCCCCCGAATCGCTGCTGCCAGAGAGAGTGGCTAAGGATGACGTAGTTGTCGTCGCCGGCCCTGTCCTCTCCGGGGCGGAAGTATCGGCCGAGTTCGGGCCGCACTCCGAGCACCATGAAGAACTCCGCGGAAACCAGCGTGCCGGAAAGGCGCACCGGTTCCCCCTGGTGCGTCAGGTTGAATTCGTGGCCTTCGTGGTAGGAAGCGACGTCTAGCGATTTGACCTGATCGCGCAAGGCAACGAATGCGCCTTTCGGGTAGGTGCCGGTGAGGCTGACGAGATTCTTCGGCTCCGGAAAAGGAAGGGGCCGGAGAAGAATGCTGTCGACCAGGCTGAAAATCGCGGTGTTCGCGCCGATCCCCAGAGCCAGGGTTAGGATACAAACGAGCGTGAAGCTGGGATATTTCCGGAGCATGCGGCCGCCGTAACGCAAGTCCTGAAAAAGCGTTTCCAGCCAGGGCAGGCTGCGCTGCTCGCGCGCGGATTCCAGTGCTTGCTGCGTGCCGCCGAATTGCACGAAAGCGCGGCGGCGCGCTTCTTGCGGAGACATGCCGGCGCGCAGGTTCTCTTCGATTGCCAGGTCAAGATGGGAGGAAATCTCGGCGTTCAACTCGCCATCGAGCGCGTCGCGGCGGAAGAGAGCCGTGAGTTTGAGAATGAGTTGACGAAGACGACTGCTCATGGGTGACCAGCCTTCTTGACAAAGCGAGACAGTTCCTCAGGGGCTAAAGCCCATTTCTTGGTGTTTCTGATGTCGGAGTTGAAGCTCCGACCCCCGGCGCCAAGCACTCTCGCTGAGAGTTCAGGATCGAGATCAGGGAAAGAGAGATTCATCGCACAAAAAGCGCGCGATGGAGAAGAGTGCCTCGCTCCGCGGACTTCGCTCGGAATGACGGGTACTTCCTGGGTTTCTTTCACTTTTGCACTCTTACACTTTTGCACTTCTTCTGTCTCTCTTCCTACCAACTACTCGATACCGACTGACTACTGAACACTGACCGCTTTCCTTACTCACTCGCTCCTCAAGGCAATGGCAGGATCGACCCGAGTGGCGCGAAGCGCGGGGAAATAGCCTGCGAGAACGGCCACGGCCACAAGAAGAA
>Ga0187780_10000310_pt1 | contig 37007 bp, 35 predicted proteins | sample 1015_Q2_SP10_20__FD_132429 | JGI IMG/M metagenome (GOLD analysis project Ga0187780, IMG submission 132429) | Tropical peat soil microbial communities from peatlands in Department of Meta, Colombia - 1015_Q2_SP10_20_MG | ecosystem: Environmental > Terrestrial > Soil > Wetlands > Peat | place...
CCGGCGACGGCGCGCCATCCTCCCCGCCGCCGGTGATCGGGCCGCATCCACCGATCTGGCGCTTTAACAAACCGACCCAGGAGCAGCCTTTCCCGCGCAGCACGCCGTCGCAGGCGGTGTGGAACGACGGCAGCTGCTGGAGCCAATGCGGTGCCTACTGTGCCTGGGGCCTCAACCAGTGCCTCTATGACGACGCAACGCAGGGCAAGTGCGTGGTCAACACCGACTCGTGCGACCTGATCTGCCAGCGCGCCTGCCGGACCGACGGTGGCCCGTTCCTGCCGATCGATTAAAAAGCGGGTTGGCGGAAGGGGTGAGATTCGAACTCACGAATGGGTTGCCCCATTGCCGGTTTTCAAGACCGGTGCCTTAAACCGCTCGGCCACCCTTCCATTCGTGCCTGAATACACCAAGGCGCATCAACAGCAACCGACGGCGACGGCGCGCTGCAATTGTGGCAGCCACAGCTTTGCCGCCGAAATGCCAAACTCTCATGGGAACCAAGTGTTTACCACGCCGGAGCGGCAGGGACCCGGTACTGGGTCTCGCGTGGTATTCTGGAATTTCTTCTCGACGGGGTGGTGAGAGGGATGGGCGGATTCGGGGGCATCTGCGCTTTGCGCCGTTGTGCGGCTGTGCTCGGTGTGATCGCCAGTGCGTTGACGCTCGCGAACTGCGCCGGCGGCAACATGGCCGGCCGCATCGATCCCCGTTATGGCGTTGCCTCGAGTGCCCGCGTCGTCGAGCCGGGCCAGCCCGTGCCGAAGGGCGGCGGCGTCTATCGCGTCGGCAAGCCCTATACGGTCGCAGGGCGCGTCTACACGCCTGAGGAAGACAACAACTACAGCACCATCGGGCTGGCTTCGTGGTACGGCGACGACTTCCACGGCCGCTATACGGCCAATGGCGAAATCTACGACATGAATTCCATCACAGCGGCATCGCCCACGATGCCGCTGCCGTCTTATGCGCGCGTCACAAATCTTTCGAACCACAAATCGATCGTCGTTCGCGTCAATGACCGCGGCCCCTATGTCGGCGATCGTGTCATGGACGTATCGTCGCAGACCGCGAAGATGCTCGGCTTCTACGGCAAGGGCGTGACCCGGGTGAAGGTCGAATATATCGGCCGCGCACCGCTCACGGGCTCCGATGACGCGAAACTTGCCTCCACCTTGCGCGATCATGAGGGCGCGCCGGTTGGGCAGGTGCAGGTGGCGTCAGCAGATGCTAACAGCTTCGCGCGCACATTCTTCGGCCCGCGGCCGATGACGCCGATGCGCAATGCGCCGACGCCGCCTGAGCGGCCCTATGGCGCCATGCCTGACCAGCAGGCGCAGCCGGCTGATCAGGGCGCGAGCGTCGAATTGGCCGCTTCGTCGCGGTCTGAGGTCGTCCAAGCGCCTGTTTCGGCCTATGCGCCGGTGCGCTATGATGGGGCTACGGGCTTCGGCCGCGGCCTTTACTGAGCCGCAAATCTCCGCCAAGAACGGGTATTATTGAGGGTAGAGACGCTCGCGTTCGGGCGTGCGTTCGTCTGCAAGAGTATTGCGATGGCTGCTTGGCGTTTCCGGTTTGCAAGTCTGTTGACGGCGTTCGCCGTCGGCTGCGCGCTCGCGGCCGCACCGGTCGTTGCGCAGCAACCGAAGAAGCCGCCGGCCAAGGCCGCCCCGCAGCAGAAAAAGGACGAGCTCGGCCTGCTCGCGCCGCATGCGATCCTGATCGAGGCGAAAAGCGGCAGCGTCCTCTACGACCATGATCCGGATAAGCTGATCTACCCGGCGAGCCTCGGCAAGCTTATGACCGCCGAATACGTCTTCCATCTACTCAAGATCGGAAAGATCCAGCTCACCGACGAATACGCCGTCAGCGAACACGCCTGGCGAACGGGCGGTGCGCCCTCGCACAGCTCGACAATGTTCGCCGCGCTTCACAGCAAGGTGCCGGTCGAAGCGCTGATCAACGGCATGATCGTCCAGTCGGCAAACGACGGCGCGATCATCCTCGCCGAAGGCATCGCGGGCAGCGAGACGGAATTTGCCGACCAACTCACCCAGCGGGCGCGCGAGATCGGTCTTGAGAAATCGACTTTCGCCAATTCAAACGGTCTGCATGATCCGCACGAACAGGTGACGACGCGCGAACTGGCGATGCTGGCGCGGCGCATCATTCTCGATTATCCCGATCTCTATCCGATCTTCGGCAAAGGCGATTTCACCTGGAACAAGATCCATCAGCCCAACCGCAATCCGCTGCTAGGCTCGATGACCGGCGCCGATGGCCTGAAGACCGGCTTCACCAAGGAAGCGGGCTATGGTCTCGTCGGTTCGGCCGTCGACAATGGCATCCGGCTCATCGTTGTCGTCAATGGCGAGAAAGCACCGGCGGACCGCGCGCGTGAAGCGAAGAAGCTACTTGAGTGGGGCTTCCGCAATTTCGAGGAGCGTTCGCTGTTCGCCGACGGCGAGGTCCTTGGATCGGCCAAGGTCTACGGCGGCGCAAATGGCTCGGTGCCGCTGAAAGCCGACGTCGGTGAGGTCAAGATCATGATGCCGAAGGCGGGGGGCGAGCGTTTGATCGCACGCATCGTCTACAAGGGGCCAATCCCTGCGCCGGTTAAGGAAGGCGCGCCGGTCGGCCTGCTCAAGGTCTGGCGCGGCGACAATCTCGCCCTCGAAACGCCCGTTCACGCCGCCGGCAATGTCGATAAAGGCGGCCTGACGACGCGCGCGCTCGATGCTGTCACTGAATCGATGATCGGTCTGTTCCGCGCCGGAGCCGAACGCGTGGTGACCCGGTAGTCACGATGCGGGGGCGCTTCATCACCTTCGAAGGCGGCGAGGGCAGCGGCAAATCGACCCACGCGAAGCGTCTCGCGGAAAAACTGAAGGAAGCGGGAATCGAAATCGTGCTGACGCGAGAGCCGGGCGGCTCGCCAGGGGCGGAGATTATCAGGCACATCCTGCTCTCCGGCGCAGCCAAGCCGCTCGGGGCCGAGACCGAAACGATCCTCTTTGCCGCCGCGCGTGACGATCATGTGCGCAAGGTGATCCGGCCGGCGCTTGTTGCCGGCAAATGGGTCATCTGCGACCGCTTTATCGATTCAACCCGCGTCTACCAGGGCGTGCTCGGCAAGGTCGATCAGAAGCTGATCCGCGGGCTTGAGCGCGTCACCGTGGGCGCGGCGATGCCCGACCTCACTTTCATCCTCGACGTCCCGGCCAATGTCGGCCTTGCGCGCGCAACGCGCCGGCGCAAAGGGACTTCGGCCGACCGCTTTGAATCCGAGACCGTTGAATTCCACGAAGAATTGCGAAGCGCCTATAAGGCCGATGCCGATGCCGAGCCGGACCGCATTATGATCATCGATGGCCGGCCGCCACGCGACGTCGTGGCTGAGCGGATCTGGACGACCGTACGGGAGCGCCTGAAGCCCGACAAAGCGCGCGTTGCGGAAAGCGCCGAACCGTGAGCGACGAGGAAGAGCGCGACGTCAAGCTGCCGCGTGAGACAACCGCGCTGTTCGGACAGGAAGATGCCGAGCAGGTTTTGCTAGCAAGTTACAAGAGCGGCCGCGTCCCTCATGCATGGCTGATCGGCGGATCGCCCGGCATCGGCAAGGCGACTCTGGCTTATCGGTTTGCGCGCTTTGTGCTCGCGCATCCCGACCCAACTTCGGCAAAAGTGCAAAAAGCGACGTCGCTTGCGGTCGATCCGGATCATCCGGTGTCGCGGCGGATCGCTGTGCAGGCGCAGGGTGATTTGCTCGTGTTTGAACGTGTCGTCAACGAGCAGACCGGCAAGCTCTATACCGTGATCCGCGTCGATGACGTGCGCAAAGGCGTATCATTCTTTGGCTCGACCGCGGGTGAAGGCGGCTGGCGCATCGCTATTGTCGACAGCGTCGACGATCTGCAACGCGAAGGCGCCAACGCGCTGCTCAAGGTTCTGGAGGAGCCGCCGGCCCGCGCGCTGTTGCTGCTGGTGAGCCATGCACCCGGCCGCGTATTACCGACCCTCCGCTCGCGCTGCCGCAGGCTATTGTTGCGGCCGCTTGAAGAAGCAGACGTGGTCCGCGCTGCCGCGGCCGCGACCGGGCGTGATGCAAAGGACGTCGAAATCGCCACAGCTGCGCATGCCGCCGAAGGCAACGTCGCCCGAGCGGTGGCGCTTCTCGACGAAGACGCACAAGCACTGCGTCAGCGCGTGCTCGACCTTATCGCACAGCTTCCCGAACCCGATCCTCGCGCGCTGCACGCGCTCGGCGATACGCTCGGCAGCAGCGATCCGCAGACGCTCGAAACCTTCATGGATCTCGTGAACGGCTGGCTGTCGGCGCAACTCTCGACTGCTGCGCGCGGCAAGCCGCACATGGAGCGGGTCGCGCAAACTTGGGAAAAGGTGAACAGCGCTGCCCGCGACGTCGAGGCGTATAACCTCGAGCGCAAGCCGTTTGCGTTTGCGGTGTTTGGCGCGCTGGCCGAAGCCGCGCGCAGCTAAAAGCTATTTCGCCATCCGGCGCCGCGCGCCGACGGGCATGGCACGCCGCCCGCCGCGATCCGAACCGCCGAAGAGACGGTTGAGGCCCGCGACCGGCAGTTCGACCAAAGCCGGCAGCGGATCGTCCATAGCGAAGTTTGCGAACGATAACGGCCGCGCAAACGACTTGAGATAGGCGCCGGGGGTCAGTGTGCCGCGTTTCATCTCCTGGAACGCGGCGACAATGTCCCGGCTCGCATGCATCCAGGCACAGCCCGGCTGCGATCGAAGCGGCTCCACCGATTGGCCGGTGGCGTGACGCCATGCAAGATAAGGAAAATCGACACCGGCAAAGCTTCCCAGACCATTCCAGGTCCAGAAGCGGCCGTTGACGTCGAGCAGCTTGTAGCGGTCGTCGCGCGCGTCATATTTAAATTCGACTTCGGCGACACCGGTGTAATCGATCGAGGCGAGAAAACGCGAGGCGAGGTCCTCCACCTCCGGCCGGTCGACGGTTTCAACGAATGTGCTCGAGCGACCGAAATCAATCGGATGCTGGCGAGTGCGCCGGGCAATGAGCGAGGCTACGGGGCGGCCTTTGTCCCACAGTCCCGCGTATGAATACTGGGTCTCCCCGCTGCCCGGGATCCACTCCTGCACAATGATGTTGCCGCTGCCTACGAGCGCGGCAGCGCGGACATAGAGCGACATCAAGCTTGCGCGGTTGTCGGCCCTCCAGGCTTTGGCCTGCGTGAATTCATCCGAGCCTTCGCGGACAGCGGGCTTGAGGATGACCGGAAACCGGCAATCAAGCGATTTGACATCGGCAAGGGTATCCGGATGGAAGCTCCATGGACAATCCATGCCGAGTTCAGCCGCGCGTTGATAGGTCAGACGCTTGTCGTAGGTCCACTTGATGACGTCCCACGCGGCCGTTGCGACACGGAAATACTTCGACAAGAGATCGCGATTTTCCGCGATCATGCGCACATCCTGATCGCCGGTCGCGATCAGGACCCAGCGGTCGAGGCAGTAGGTCGTGGCAACATCGATGATGGATGACAGGCCTTGCGGATGGTCGGCGCCGGGCCAATCGAAGTTGCGTTCGACATAGCGCGAATATTTGGCAATCGGGTGATTGGCCATCAGCCATACCGGAATGCCGCGCCGGCCGAGGCTGCGCGCGACACCGATGCTGACATGGGCTCCGCCGACGATCAGCGCGCCGGGCTTCATAATCGCGGCCATCCCCAACCCCAGGTGTTCAGCGTCCGGCGGCGAGCGACAATGGCGGCGACTCGACCGTGACATCGTCGAGGCGATTTTTCGCCGAGCTGCGCGCAGCGCCGCGTGTGACACGGCGTGCGGCAAAGCCGGCACCGGCAATGAAGCGCAACAACGGGCCAAAGCTACCGACGGCCGACGCGCCGACAAAGTGCAGGTTCGGCACACTCGACTCGAAGGTCGACGACAACACCGGCAGGCCGCGATGCCGCGTTATGGCGTCGCGCAGCGGCTTGTCGAAGATCGTCATGTTGTCAACGTCGATGCGGTAGCCGGTCGCCAGCATGACGTGGTCGAAATCCTTGGTGCAGTTGTCGAGCGTGAGCGCAACCTTCTTGCCGGTGTTGCGCGCGGCAAAGATGGTGCGGTTCTGATCGACCGGGACGTCCTTCAGGCGCGGGCGCAGCCAGAGGATCGCGGTCGCACGCAGCGAGTGATCGTTCCAACCATCCCGGTAGCTTCGTGGGAAGTGATAGATGACGCCCGGCGCCTCATTGACCCAGTTGTAGGGGAAGGGGCCGACCTGCGACGGCGGGATCAGCATATTGCCGAGCAGCGCGCGCACCGACTTACGCAAGCCGCCGCGCTTTTCCGGATCGGCATTCCATATAAGGCTGCCCCGGCTGATAATTTCGATGTCGGCGCCAGCCTCATGCAGCAGCGCGGCAGCTTCGCAGGCGCTCTGGCCGCGGCCGATGACCGCGACGCGCTTGCCGCGATAGCGTTCGGAATCGGTGTGTTCGCAAGAATGGCTGACTAGGCTGCGCGGAAGATTGTCGAACTGCGCGGGACGATATTCGTGGCCGAGCAAGCCGACCGCCATCACGACGCGGCGCGCCGAGAAATGCCCGCCGTCCTCAAGCACAAGCCGGAAGCCGTCCTGTGTGCGCTCGATGCGCTTCACCTTGCGGCGGTCGATATCGGGCGCAATCTGTTCCTGGAACCAGCGGCCATACGCGACGAACTTCTCGACCGGCAGAAGCTTCGGAATTTCCATGCCGGCCTGCGCATAGTAATCGTCGAGCAGGTAGCGCCCATGCGGATCGGCAATGTGTGTCGCCACCCAGGGCGAGCGCAATAGCATCCCCGTCGGCATGTTGTTCTGCCAGAACGAGAGGGGCTCGCCGAAGACGCGGATCGCGACATTGGCCGCGCGCAGATGTGCGGCGGCTGCGAGGCCGTAGGGACCTGCGCCGATGATGGCGACTTCGCAATCGTCGCGGGACACAACGGGAGCAACAGCGATGTTCATGGCAAAAAACTCGGTGTTCGGTTGGTTAGCGAAGTTGGCGCAATTTACGGAGGCTTCCTTATCAGTTTCCGAATCCGACCGAAGAAACAGGCGGTATTAATGATTTTTTACGCGATCGCGGGTGCGCTGCAGTAGCGCGGTCGCGTGGTATCCTGAATTGTGCATTAACGACCATCGCTAAAGCAGGACCGCATCCATACCGGTCATGACGGGAGGACACATGTCAGGTGACATCCGCACCACCAATCCCGCCGACATGGCAGCGCCGGGCGGGCACTACAGCCATGCGGTCGCAGCCTGCGGCTTCGTGTTCGTCTCCGGACAACTGCCGATCGCGGCCGACGGACAAAAGCTCAACGACGCGCCGTTCGAGGCGCAGGCCAAGCAGGTGCTTACTAATGTGACACGGGCGCTAGCGGCGGCCGGCAGCAGTGTGAGCAAGCTCGTACAGGTGCGCGTCTATGTAACTGATATTGCCTCATGGCCCGCCTTCAACGCACTCTATGCGGAATGGGCAGGCACAGTCCGGCCGGCACGCTGCGTGGTGCCGGTGCCGGAATTACACTTCGGCTTCAAGATTGAGGTCGAAGCTGTTGCCGTTGTGTAACGCCGGCATAAACAAGCACTCGTGCCACTTTCGCGACAAAGTCGTTGCTCCTAAATCTTAGCTGTCACGGCGGCTTCGATTCCTCTGCCGCCCACAGGGGGCTTCTCATGAAACTGAAACTCGTCACCGCGACCGCCGCCGCCGTATTCGCTCTGTCCGCGCAGGCACAACAGCAGCCCAAGGCTGCAAAAGTCACCAACGCCGACGCGCAGCGCATCGTCAAAATGATCAGTGACGACAAAACCAAGTCTCAGGCGTATTGCGACATGACCAAACTTAGCGATCAGATCGAGCAGGCTCAGCAGAAGCATGATGACAAGGCCGCGGATGCGTTGATGCAAAAGGCGGACGATCTTGCAGCAAAACTCGGGCCTGATTGGGACAAGCTGATGAACGGTCTCCAGGACGTCGACGAGAGTTCGAAAGAGGGGCAGGCGATCGCCGCGACAATGCAAGGCCTCGACAAGCTCTGCAAATAGCAGACCCGATCGCTAGATCGCAGTCGCGTAGATTGCAGCCACGACCCCACCAAGCAGCGCCAGCAGCAACAGCAGCATGGCCGGCCGGTGCGCGGCGGTGCGGCCGCCAAAGGCGGCTGCATAGGCGGCTTTGGCCACGTTGTTCGACGATGCGGCGATCAGCACCGCGGCGCAAAGCACGGCTGGCTCCACACCGGTGATGCCACCTTGCGCGATGTTCAGCACGAATGGATCGACGTCGGTCACGCCGACCACTGCCGACAATTCGAGTATCCCAGTGGTGCCGAACGTTGTGCGGACCCAAACGGTGACGATCGATACGACGACCAGCAGCAGTGCGAATACGACCGCGGCTTGAATCTGCAACGGGTTGCCCGGAGCCAATGCAAGGTGCGACCCGCGCGCGCGTTTGGTCTGGCGCGACCACTCGTAGGCAGCAAGCGCCCCACCGATGACAGCGAGGCTGATGAGGCCCGGGGCGAGCAGAAGCGCAAGCCGAGAATTGAAGATCGCAACCACGATACCGATCCTGAGGTACATCATGGCGGTGGCCACGACGATGCCGGCGGAAATGTCCGGCCGGGGTTGCCCGCTCTCATGCAATCGCTTCGACAGGACAACCGTGGTTGCCGTCGATGAGTACGTTCCGCCAAGGATCGCCGGCAGTAACGCGACATCGCGCCTCGGCAAATAGCGCTGCAACAAATAGCTCACGTAGGAGAGAGAGCACACGGCGACGACTGCAAGCCACACCCCGTAAGGCGTCAACGGCGTGAGCGTCGCGACCTGCTGGCGCGGCACGAGGGGCAGCACGATGCCGATGAGGATTAGGAATTTCCCCGCAGTGAGCAATTCCTCGCGCGGCACCACACCGATCAGGCGGTGCAAACGATCGCGCGCGGTCAGAAGCAGCACAGCGGCGACAGTAACGGCGACCGCGACCCAGTGCGGCTGTGTCAAGGCGATCGGACCGATGATGTAAGCGAGCAGATTGCTCGCCGGGATCATGATGCTCGCGTTTTGCGTCGATCGCGGAGTCGAACGGGCGAACGCGTAGAGCCAAAGCGCCAGCACCGAAAGTCCGGCAATAAAGGCGACGGCGTAAGCCGGCTCGATCAACGTCAGCATCGCGCCGGCCATCGCCAGCATCGGGAAGCTGCGGATGCCACCGGGGACCGAACGACCCTCGCTCTTGTAGATTTCCTCGAAGGTCAAGCCGAGAAACAAGGCAAGACCGATGGCCAGCCCCAGGCGTAATGCAAGTTCGTAAGGACTGAGTGAAAGCGTGGTCATCGCCCTAGCGCCCAACGGAAAGTCAGCATCTCTCAAAATTCCATTCCAGGCGAGTAGCTAAGGCTGCTGCTCGGCCGGACGTGGCTTTTCCAACGCAAAAAGAGCCTTACGCAGCACCCCCCCGATGCGTTCGGCGGAGCCATCCGTCACCATGCGGGGTCGAGATAGAAATCGAGGCCTGTCATGTGCTCGCTGAAGATCTGAATCTTCTTGCCGGAGCCGTCGAGCATGCCTTCGACTATGTTGCTGGCGTAATAGCCGCGCACGCTGCTGATAACGGAATTGAGATCGCTTGCCTGGCGCCAAAGCGCTGTTTCAGTCAAATTGCGCAGATCGAGCCAGACCGCGAGCGGCAGCCCCGCGAGCAATCCGAGAACGAGCAGCATCACGAGGCCGCGCGAGCTTGATGAGGCAGGACGACTGGTGGCTTCCATCAGACGACTCCGCATCGACGAGATTCCGGCTGGGTTCTATTACATCGACCTTCCGCCCACCATCGATATGACGGATGCAAGCCTTGCCGGGGACAGCCATGGTTGATACCTAACCCCGCGCAACGCAAACGACTCCTCCAAACGCGGTCAAATTTTGGCAAATGCCCGGTAAGCAGCCCTTCTACATAACCACGGCGATTTCCTACCCGAACGGACCGCCGCATATCGGGCACGCCTACGAGGCGATCGCGACGGATGCGATCGCGCGCTTCATGCGGCTTGACGGCTACGACGTCTATTTCCTCACCGGCACCGACGAGCACGGTCAGAAGATGATGCAGACGGCGGCGCGCGAGGGCCTGACCGCGCGGCAACTGCGTGACCGCAATGTGCCGAAGTTCGAGGCGATGGTCGAGAAGCTCAACTGCTCGAATGACGACTTCATCCACACTACCGAGGAACGTCACCACCGCGCATCGCAGGCGATCTGGGAGAAGATGGAGGCTGCGGGCGATATCTATCTCGATAAATATGCCGGCTGGTACTCAGTGCGCGACGAGGCGTATTACGCCGAGGACGAGACGCAGCTCAGCGAGCACGGCAAGCGCATCGCCACCAAGACCGGCACGCCGGTCGAATGGGTGGAGGAAGAGAGCTATTTCTTCCGTCTCTCCGCGTATGCGGACAAATTGCTAGCGCTCTATGAGCGGCCGAATTACGTGTTGCCGAAGGAGCGCCTCAACGAAGTTGCAAGTTTCGTGAGCGGCGGCTTGCAGGATTTGTCAATCTCGCGGACCACATTCGACTGGGGCGTCAAGGTGCCGTCCGACCCTCAGAAGACCAACGCGCAACACATCATGTATGTCTGGGTCGATGCGCTCACCAACTACATCACCGGTGTTGGCTATCCGAACACCGACAACGAGATGTTCAAACGTTACTGGCCTGCGGCGCTGCACGTCATCGGCAAGGACATTGTCCGTTTTCATGCGGTGTACTGGCCTGCCTTCCTGATGTCGGCCGGGATCGATCCGCCGCAACACATCTTCTCGCACGGCTTTCTGTTCAACCGCGGCGAGAAGATGTCGAAATCGGTCGGCAATGTCATCGACCCTTTCGCGCTCATCGACACGTATGGCGTTGACCAGCTGCGCTACTTCTTCCTGCGCGAAGTACCGTTCGGCCAGGACGGCAATTACAGCCACGAGGCGATCATCAACCGCATCAATGCGGACCTTGCAAACGACCTCGGCAATCTGGCGCAGCGTTCGCTGTCGATGGTCAGCAAGGCCTTCGGCGGCAAATTGCCGAAGCCGGGGGAATTCACGGGGGCCGATAAGACGATCCTTGCGTCCGTCGACGCAATGATCGGCACGGCGCGCGAGCAGATGAAGACGCAGCAGGTGCACCAGGTGCTCAACACGGTATGGGCCGTGGTCGCCGACGCCAACCGGTATTTCGCTTCGGAGGAGCCGTGGGCGAAGGCCAAGACCGATCCGAAGCGCCAGGGCACGATCCTTTACGTGACCGCCGAGGTCATCCGTAAGATCGCGATCATCGCGCAGGCCGTCATGCCGGCGTCGGCTTCGACCATGCTCGATCTGCTTGCGGTCCCGCCGGGCGAGCGTTCCTTCGCCGCGCTGGGCACCCGCATTAAGTCCGGCGCCACGTTGCCGCCACCAAAACCGGTTTTTCCCCGCTACGTGGACCCGGACAAAAAGATGGACAATGCTGGTCGATAGTCACTGCCATCTCGATTTTCCCGACTTCGCCAGCGCGCTCGATGACGTCGTGGCTCGGGCCCGCGCGGCCGGTATCGGCCGCATTGTCACGATCTCGACGCGGGTGAAAAAGCACACCCAAGTGCTCTCCATCGCGGAGAAGTATCCGGATGTCTTCTGCTCGGTCGGCACCCATCCGCACAGTGCTAAAGAAGAGCTCGATATCACAGCGAAGGACCTCATCGAGCGTTCGCGCCATCCAAAGATCGTGGCGATCGGCGAGGCCGGGCTCGACTATCACTACGACAACAGCCCGCGCGACGCGCAGGCCAAAAGCTTCCGCGAGCACATTGCCGCGGCGCGCGAAACCAAGCTGCCGCTGGTCATTCATTCGCGCGACTGCGATGCCGACATGGCAGGGATGCTGGCTGAGGAAATGGGGAAGGGGACCTTCCCGGCCATATTGCATTGCTTCACCGGCGGCCACGAACTGGCGATGAAGGCCATCGACCTCGGTCTCTATATCTCCTTCACCGGCATCCTGACCTTCAAGAATTCGGCCGGCCTGCGGGACATCGCCAAGGATCTGCCGGCCGACCGCATCATGGTCGAGACCGACGCGCCTTACCTCGCGCCCGCTCCTTACCGCGGCAAGCGCAACGAGCCGTCCTATGTGGTCGAAACTGCGCGCGTGCTGGCCGAGACGCGCGGGGTTCCGGCCGAGGAAATCGTCCGGCAGACCACGGAGAATTTCTTCCGTCTGTTCAATAAGGTGCCACGCACCTTGGCGAACGCGGCATGACCCTGACCTTCACCATTTTGGGTTGCGGATCGTCCATGGGCGTGCCGCGCGTGGCATTGGGCTGGGGCGAATGCGCGCCGGACAACCCCAAGAACCGACGGCGTCGCTGTTCGCTTTTAGTCGAACGCCGCCACGGTCATCACCGCACGCGCATTCTGGTCGACTGCTCGCCCGATCTCCGCATGCAACTGCTCGATGCTGAAATCGATTGGGTCGACGGCGTGCTCATCACCCACGAGCACGCCGACCATACCCACGGTATCGACGATCTGCGGCCGATGTTCGTGAAGAAGCGCCATCGTGTGCCCGTCTACATGGACGAGCCGACCTCCCGCGCCATGCACGCCCGCTTTGCCTATTGCTTCATGACGCCGCCCGGCAGCGAATATCCGCCGATCCTGGCCGAACACCGGCTGGAGCCCGGCCACAAGGTTACAATCGAGGGGCAGGGAGGCCCAATCGAGGTCACGCCGGTCCTCCAGGAGCACGGCGACATCCCCTCGCTGGGTTTCCGGTTCGGCAATGTGGCCTATTCCTGTGACATTAAGGGGCTTCCGCCGGAAAGCCTGCCGGCTATGGCCAGTCTCGACGTCTGGATCGTCGATGCGCTGCGCCGGACCCCGCACCCCAGCCACATGAACGTCGAGGAGGCCCTAGGGTGGATTGCCCGGGTGAAGCCCAAGCGCGCCATCCTTACCAACCTGCACAGCGATCTCGATTTCGAGACGCTGCGGAAGAGCCTGCCGCCGAACGTCGAGCCGGCCTATGACCGAATGAGCTTCGCGTCAGACTTAAAGTGATGAGCATGGAAATGACACCAGCACATTGTTTTGATGTACCTATTCAGAAACAGCTACGCGCTTCCGTGTACACTAAGATATTCCATAATATGTCTTATGCGATTCAGATGTTTGCAGTTGGGCAGTCCAAGTGAAGCCGTCCCGCGACATTGCCCGTCTGCTGGAGATCATGGCGGCGCTCCGTACGCCCGGCTCCGGCTGCCCCTGGGACCTCGAACAGACCTTCGCGACCATCGCGCCTTACACGGTCGAGGAAGCCTACGAGGTGGCTGATGCCATAGCCCGCGGCGATTTTCCGTCGCTCAAGGACGAGCTCGGCGACCTGCTGCTTCAGGTCGTCTATCACGCCCATATGGCCCAAGAGGAACGCGCCTTCGACTTCGGCGACGTTGTCGAAGGCATCATCGCCAAGATGGTCCGCCGCCATCCGCACGTCTTCGCCGACGAACACGGCAAGACCGCCGATGTGGTCAAGGGCCTATGGGAACGGGTCAAGGCCGAGGAACGGGCCGAACGCGGCGAGAAGACCGCGGACGGGGCTCTGGCGGGCGTTCCCGTGGCCCTGCCCGCGTTAACGCGCGCGCTCAAGCTTCAAGACAAGGCCGGCCGCGTGGGCTTCGACTGGAACGACCCGCGCGCCGTGCTCGCCAAGATCCGCGAGGAGGCCGACGAGATCCAGGCCGCCCTTGATGAAAACGACAAGACGCATGCGGCCAAGGAGGTTGGTGACCTGCTGTTTGCGGTGGTCAACCTGGCGCGGCACCTCGCGGCCGATCCTGAAGGCATTTTGCGCGAGACGAACCTCAAATTCGAACGCCGTTTCGCCGCGATCGAACGCGCCCTCGCTGCGCGCGGCAAGCGCCCGCAAGACGCAACGCTCGCCGAGATGGATGCGCTGTGGGATGCAGCGAAGGCTGCCGAAAAATCCGCGTAGCCTCGGAAATTAAATAAAAAGCCCGGCATCGCTGTCGGGCTTTTGCTTGCGTGAGACCGTTTAGGCGGCGCGCCGCGCCGTTGAACCCGCGGCCGACTGCGCAGCCGTACCCTTGATCGCCGCCGAACAGGCCGCGCTCACCAATGCGGCGAACACGACATAGCCGCACAGATACCAGGGTTGGTTGGCGTTCGACGCAACCAAATAGGTTGCGACGATCGGCGTGATGCCGCTCGAGAAGATTCCGGAAAATTGATAGACGAACGAGATTCCAGTGTAGCGCACGCGCGGATCGAATAGGTCACAGAACAGCGCGGCTTCGGGGCCGTAACACATCGCGTAGACGATACCGAACGGAATGATGATGGCGGCGAAGATCGCCATCACATTGCCGCTGCTCATCGCCCAGAATGCCGGATAGGCGGTAACCGCTAGCAGCACCGAGCCGATCGCGTAGGTCTTGCCTCTGCCCCAGGAGTCGGACAAGCGCCCAAACAGCGGGATGAAGAAGATCATCACGAAGGCCGAGCTGCACACTGCCCACAGCGCGGTGGTGCGCGACAGATGCAGCGTGTTGACGATATAGGAGATGCTGAACACCGCGAACACGTTGAAGAACACACCGTCGATATAGCGCGCGCCCATGCCGAGGATGATGTTGCGCGGATATTCGCGGATTGCGCTCATGAACGGGATTCGCACTTCCTGGCGCTGCGCCTTGAGCTTGGTGAACTCCGGCGTCTCCATGATGCGCAAGCGGATGTAGAGGCCCACGACCACGAGTACGAAGCTGGCGATAAATCCGACGCGCCAGCCCCAAGATAGGAATTGCTGCTCCGGCAGGCTCGAGGCAACCGCGACGACGCCGGCGGAGAGGCAAAGACCGATGGAGAGGCCGACTTGCGGCAAACTCGCGAACAGACCGCGACGATCTTCGTCGGCATACTCATAAGTCATCAGTACCGCCCCGCCCCATTCGCCGCCAAGCCCGATGCCTTGCAAGATGCGCAGCACCAGCAGCAGGATCGGCGCGGTGATGCCGATCTGCTGATAGCTCGGCAGCAGGCCGATCAACACGGTCGCCACGCCCATGATCATCAGCGTGAGGATGAGCATGCTCTTGCGGCCGATGCGGTCGCCGAAGTGGCCGAAGATCAAGCCGCCGACGGGACGCGCGACGAAACCGATCGCAAAGGTCGTGTAGGCGAGGAGAATCGAGACCAGCGGATCGGCAACCGGGAAAAACAGCTTATTAAAGACGATGCCGGCGACGGTGCCGTAGAGAAAGAAGTCGTACCACTCGATCGTCGCGCCGATCATGCTGGCGGTGACGACGCGCCTGAGATCCTGGTCGGTTATTGCCATGTTTTTGGCCATGAGAGCCCTCCCCGAGTATTGTTCTTGGTCTGACCGAAAGCCACGTCAGTCCGATTTGTCTTCGATCGCCTCCGGATATTTGTGCTTCACCAATTCCGCGTTCTTGGCATCGGCCCGCACGTTTACCGTAAGGCGTCCGTCCTCTTTCATCTCGCGCGAGAGAACTTCCGAGTGACGATAAAGCCAGCTCAACCCCGCGCCATCGGAGGGATCGAGCGACACATGCAGCGTCTGACGTTTTTGCGCCAGCCGTTCTTCGATTGCGCCGACGAGCCGATTGATCCCCTCGCCCGTCAATGCTGACACGGTGACCCGCGGGTGTCGATGCGAAGACCTCTCCGCCAAGTTGAAAACACGAATTCGCGCGTCGGAATCGAGACGATCGATCTTGTTCCAGACTTCGATCAGACGCGGATCTGACGGTTCGATGCCAAGCTCGTGCAAAACCTGTCTCACGTCGTGAGATTGCGCCTCCGTCTCATCGTGTGAGACGTCGCGCACGTGCAGGATCACGTCAGCTTCGATCACCTCTTCGAGCGTCGCATGAAACGCCGCGACCAGCATTGTCGGCAGATCGGAAATGAACCCGACCGTGTCCGACAGGATAACGCGGTTGCCGTGCGGCAGATCGACAGCGCGCAAAGTTGGATCGAGCGTCGCGAACAACATATCGGCTGACAACACGCTTGCCGACGTCATGCGATTGAACAAAGTCGACTTGCCGGCGTTCGTGTAGCCCACCAGCGCGACGATCGGATAAGGCACGCGCTTGCGGCTCTCGCGATGAAGCGCGCGTGTGCGCTTGACTTTCTCGAGCTCGACCTCGATGCGGCCAATGCGCTCCTCGATAACGCGGCGGTCGGCTTCGATCTGCGTCTCACCGGGACCGCCAAGGAAGCCGAAGCCGCCGCGCTGACGCTCGAGATGCGTCCATGAGCGCACGAGGCGGCCTTTCTGGTAGCTGAGGTGTGCGAGTTCGACCTGCAACGCGCCTTCGCGCGTGCGGGCCCGCCGACCGAAGATTTCAAGAATGAGGCCAGTGCGATCAATGACCTTCGCGCCCCAGGCTTTTTCCAGGTTACGCTGCTGGACGGGCGAGATCGGACAGTCCATCACCGCGACGGACGCGCTGAGACTCTTCACGAGTCCGGCGATCTCGTCGACCTTGCCTTTGCCGATGTAAGTCGCCGGACGGATCGCGGAGAGCGTCACTAGTCCTTCGTTGACGACTTTAAGGCCGATTGCGCGCGCCAAGCCCGACGCTTCGGCCAGCCGCGCTTCGGGCGTGCGCAGATCGGGCGCGTGCCCCCGCGCCGACCGTCCGGCCTGCTTGAGCCAGGGCTCAACGACGATCGCGCGGTCGGTCTCGCTGCCTGTCGGGCTTAAGAGATCGGCACGCTTGTCGCGACGTCGCGGTTCCAACTATGCTTTCTCTGCTGCCGGCGCTTCCTCGCCGCCCTCGAACAACTGGATCGGATGTCCCGGCATGATGGTCGAGATCGCGTGCTTGTAGACGAGCTGGGAGTGTCCGTCCCGCCGCAACAATACGCAGAAATTATCGAACCAGGTGACCACGCCCTGTAACTTGACGCCGTTCACCAGAAAGATGGTGAGGGGGACTTTTGCTTTGCGGACGTGATTGAGGAAAGTGTCCTGCAGATTTTGCGCACGATCGGCTGCCATGGCCGTGCCCCGTTTTTATGCTCGCGTCTAACGCGCGAGACCTTTATTTGCCCTCAACTCTTCGCATGCACGTTCTTGCTTTTGGCATGCGCCGCCCCGAGGATGCGGTGCAGAGCGTCGGGAGTAAGCTATTAGATGGCAGGTGCGCACCGGGCGCAAGCCGAGGTGCTGTCCACAGGGTAAATCGCTGATAACGCAGTGATATTGGCGGACCCTACGAGACCTCGGCGTGGCGATGATAGTCGCGCCGTAATCCCGTCGCGACGAGGCCCGGCGCACCACTGCCGACTGGCCGGCCGTTGATGCTGACGACCGGAATAACGATCTGGCTCGCCGACGTGATGAAGGCCTCGCGGGCAGCGTAAGCCTCTTCCAGGGTGAAGGGACGCTCCTCCAGTGCGAGATCCTGCGCTTTGATGACATCGATCACGACCGAGCGCGTGATGCCGGGCAAGATGTCGTTGCCGAGCGAGCGCGTTACAAGTTTTCCCTCGCGCGACACAATCCACGCATTCGACGAGCCGCCTTCGGTGATGCGCCCTTGCGCATCGACCAGCCAGGCTTCGCGCGCGCCTTGCTCGCGCGCCGCCTGCTTGGCCAGCACGTTCGGCAAAAGTGCAACGGACTTGATGTCAACGCGGCCCCAACGGATGTCGGGCATTGTCACAACGCCGATGCCTTCGGCCGCGACCTGCTCGATCTTGGCGAGGTCGTTGCTGCGCGCGGTGATGATCAGCGATGGCGGGGTGGTCCCCGGCGGAAACGGAAATTCACGGCGCGAGGTACCGCGCGTGACCTGCACGTAGACAATGCCATCACGCACGCGGTTGCGACGGATGGTTTCGCGCATGACAACCGCAAGCGCGGCGGGCGTCATCGGGCGTGCGATTTGCAATTCCTCAAGCGAGCGATCGAGCCGCGTCATGTGGCGGCGCTCGTCGATGATACGAGAGCCCCTCACCTCGCAGACCTCATAGACGCCGTCGGCGAACTGGAAACCGCGGTCTTCGACCTGCACAGCGGCTGCATTGAGCGGCAGATAGCGGCCGTTGACGTAAGCGATGCGCGACATGGCTTGTTTCTCGCGCGTCAGCCGATACCGAGGGCCTTGAGCTTGCGGTGCAGCGCCGAGCGCTCCATGCCGACGAACTCGGCGGTGCGCGAGATGTTGCCGCCGAAGCGGCTGATCTGCGCGACAAGGTATTCGCGCTCGAATACCTCGCGGGCATCGCGCAGCGGCAGACCCATCAGATGCTCGCCGCCATTGCCATTCGGCATTGAGGGCACCATGGAGCCGACGTCCGGCGGCAGCATCGAGGCATCAAGCACGACATCGGGATCGCCGCCAGCAAGGATCATCAGGCGTTCGATATTGTTGCGAAGCTGGCGGACGTTGCCCGGCCAGTCGTGCGATTGCAGCACGGCCATAGCGTCGTCGCCGATGCGGCGCTTGGGCAAACCGGTCGCCTGGGAAATCTGGTCCATGAAGTAGTCGACGAGGCCCGGGATATCTTCGCGCCGCTCGGCGAGCGGCGGCACGCGGATCGGCACGACCGAAAGCCGATGATAAAGATCTTCGCGGAATTTGCCTTCGGCGATCAGTGCTTCGAGGTTGCGCGCAGTCGAGGACACGATGCGCACGTCGACGGCGACTTTGGTGCTGCCGCCGACGCGCTGGAAAGTCTGATCGACCAGCACGCGCAGAATCTTGTTCTGCGTCTCGCGCGGCAATTCGGCGATGTCGTCGATGAACAAGGTGCCGCCGTGCGCTTCTTCCAAGGCGCCCGGCTTGCGGCCGTCCGAACCGTTCGACTGGTCGACGCCAAATAGCTCGATTTCCATGCGCTCGGGAGTGATCGCAGCGGCGTTGATGACGATGAAAGGACCGTTCGCGCGGGCGGAAAGCTGATGGATCGTGCGCGCCGCGAGTTCCTTGCCGGAGCCGGAAGGACCGACGATGAGAATGCGGCTGTTGGTCGGCGCAACGCGCTCGATGGTTTGACGTAACTGAGCGATCGCGACCGACTTGCCGACCAGGGTCGCCGGCAATGGCGCAAGTTGCTTAAGCTGTTTCACCTCGCGCTTCAGGCGCGAGGTCTCGAGCGCGCGCTCGGCTACCAGTACCAGCCTGTCGGCCTTGAATGGTTTCTCGATAAAGTCATAGGCGCCACGCTTGATCGCCGCGACGGCGGTTTCGATGTTGCCGTGGCCAGAGATCATCACGACCGGCAGTTCCGGATGCTCCTGCTTGACCGCATCGAGCAACTGCAGACCGTCGAGCTTCGAGCCTTGGAGCCAGATGTCGAGGAACACGAGTGCCGGCCGGCGCGAGACGATCGCGGTGAGCGCTTCGTCACTATTGCGCGCAGTCCGAGGGGCGTAGCCCTCGTCCTGAAGGATGCCGGCCACTAGATCGCGGATGTCCGCCTCGTCGTCGACGATCAAAATATCAGCTGACATGCTCACTCACGCTCTTCTTGTTGTCCGTTGCCTGCCGGGCTTCGCCTGAAGAGGCAAAGCGCAAACGGATCCATGCGCCCCGTTGCCCGGCGATTTTTTCGGCGGCGTCGTGCATCTCAATATGGCCGCCATGTTCTTCAACGATGCGGCCGACGATAGCGAGACCGAGCCCAGTGCCCTTCTCTCGCGTCGTTACATAAGGTTCTAAAAGCCGGCTGCGATTTTCCTTCGGCAGGCCGATACCGTTGTCGACGATGTCAATGACGATGTCGTCACTCTCCCGCGCGACGAAAACGCGGATCGAGCCTTTGCCGAGCTCCTCGGGCGGCACGGCAGCGATGGCTTCCGTCGCGTTCTTGATGATATTGGTAAGCGCCTGCGAGATTAGACGCCGGTCGAAACGCGCCGGCATCTGGTCTTCTGCAATCTCAGCGTTGATATCGATGTCAGCGTTGCCGACGCGCATGAGGAACACAGCCTGCCGTACGGTGTCGGCAACATCTTCGGCCGCGATCACCGGCTTGGGCATGCGCGCGAACTTCGAGAACTCGTCGACCATACGACGGATGTCATCGACTTGCCTTACGATCGTGTCGGTGCATTGGTCGAACACGCCGCCCTTGTCTTCACCGACCACCTTCCCGTATTTGCGGCGCAGGCGTTCCGCCGAAAGCTGAATCGGTGTCAGCGGGTTCTTGATCTCATGGGCGATACGGCGCGCAACGTCCGCCCAGGCGGAAGTGCGCTGTGCCGCGACCAGTTCGGTGATGTCATCGAGCGTCACCACATAGCCATGGTCGGATTCACTCGATTGCTCGCTGGTGACGCGAACTGACAGGTTGCGCTCGCGGCCCTTGCGCGTGATCGTCACCTGGTCCTGGGTGCGTTCACCCGACTGGGCAGCCGACATGAACTCGGCAAGCTCCGGAAATACTTCGGAGAGTGGACGGCCGAGCGCATCGGCTTCTGTACAACCGATCAGGCGCTCCGCCGAGCGGTTGAGAATGCTGACGCAGCCCTTGCCATCGACGCCGATGACACCGGCGCTCGCTCCAGCAAGCACCGCCTCGGTGAAGCGGCGGCGGCTGTCGATCAGATCGCGCGCCCGCATGATATCATCGCGCTGCGTGCGCAGCTCTTGCGTCATGCGGTTGAAGGTTTCGCCGAGCTGGGCGAGATCGCCTTCCGATTCACGGACCGGAACGCGGACGTAGAGGTTGCCCGTCGATACAACCGTGGCAGCGCTGATCAGCCGCCGGATCGGCGCAACCATGACGTTCGCGAAGTTCAAGCCGATCCAGACCGCCGACAGCAGCACGGTGAGCGCGATCACGGTGTACATCAAGGCGAATGCGACCTGCACGCCAGCGCGGCGCGCTTCGATCGCAGCATATTCGGTGACACTCTGACGTGTGGCCTGCAACTGTGGGACCACACGCGGATCAAGCAACCGCGTCACGTAGAGATAATAGTCATCATACTTTTGCAGCTTGACGACGGCAGCGACGTAGTTGGTATCAGGCAGCAGGACGACCTGCGGGTCCTTTTCCCCGATGCGCGGCAAGGCATCGCGCGGCGGCATGGCGAAGGTCTCGCCGATCTTCGGGTCGGAGCGTGCGATGACGTTGAGGTCCTTGTCGATCACGATCGCGGCGCCAAGACCGCGCACCGAGACCTGGAAGTTCAGAAACTGGCGAAGCTTATCGCGGTCGTCCTTGAATGCGGGCTCGTCGCGCGCGATGTCTAGCGCCATCACCATGATGTCGGAGCGGACGATCTGTGCGTGGTCGGTGAGATACGCTTCCGCTACGACAAGCGAGTTCTCGATTGCCGCGCGGGTACGCGTCGAGAACAGCCGATCGAGACCGCGATCGAGCGTGACGCTCGCGACGATGGCGACGAGGATCGCGGGCGCCGCGGCGATGATCGAGAACAGTCCGACGATGCGAACGTGAAGCTTGGAGCCTGCGCGTCCAGTGCGGCGGGCCTGGATGACGAGCCAGACCTCGCGCACAATGATGAGAAGCAGAAGCAGAACCGTCGCCGCGTTGACGCCCAAAAGCACGACCACGACGTTGTGGGTCGGCAGGATCGGCGTTAGATCGGCGAGAACGATGAAGGTGGCGAAGGCCGAAAGCAGCGCCAAGCCGACGGCGATCGGGCCAAGAACCCGCGTCTCCCCGCGTTTGGAGGGCGTGACGAGCGCGGTCTCGGCGGTGGTAGCCTGGTCGACGCTCAAAGGACCCCCGGGGCGGCTGATGGGGTTCTGCGACCCCTCGGCATCCCGGCAGGTGTGGCCTGACGGGCACGGTTGATGCTTTTCTACAACAATGTTGCCGAATTGCGACAAAACGGCGGCGCGATTATCACAGATTCGGTTAAGGCCGCTCGGGTCAGTTGCCGCCGCGGAAGAGTTGGATGTCTAAGTCGCGGATTTTCTTGCGCAAAGTGTTGCGATTAACCCCCAGTAGGTCGGCTGCGCGGATCTGATTGCCGCGGGTTGCCGCGAGGGCCGCCGTCAGCAGGGGGTATTCGATCTCGCGAAGAACGCGGTGATACAGCCCAGCCGGCGGCAGACCTTCGAAGCCGGCAAAGTAAGCGGCGAGGTGCCGCTCAACGGCAGAGCTCAACGTCTCTTCCGGACGGCCCTCCTCGCTGACCGGCGCCGGTGCCGGCTGCGCCAACTCAGTATCGATTACCGCTGCAGTGATGCTCTCCTGCGGATAAAGCGCGGCGAGCCGGCGCGCGAGATTTTCCAGTTCCCGCACATTGCCTGGCCAACGATGGCGCTTGAGCCGCTCGAGCCCAGCCTGATCAACCTGCTTCGGCGGCAAACCCTCGCGCTGAGCCTGAGCGAAGAAATGCCGGATCAAATCGGGGATGTCCTCAGTGCGCTCGCGTAGCGGCGGCAGCCGTAGCGGTACGACATTGAGCCGGAAGAACAGATCCTCGCGGAACAGGCCCTGCTGGATCAGCAGACGCAAGTCCTTGTTCGTCGCGGCAATGATGCGCACGTCACTCTTGATCGGCGTGCGGCCGCCAACGGTCGTGTATTCGCCCTGCTGCAAGACGCGCAGAAGGCGGGTCTGCGCTTCCATCGGCATGTCGCCGATTTCGTCGAGGAAGAGCGTGCCGCCTTCGGCCTGTTCGAAGCGGCCAGAACTTCGCGTGTTGGCGCCGGTGAACGCGCCCTTCTCGTGGCCGAACAATTCGGACTCGATCAAGTCACGCGGGATTGCCGCCATGTTGATGGCGACGAACGTGCCAGCACGGCGCTTGCCGTAATCATGAAGCGCGCGCGCCACCAGCTCCTTGCCGGTGCCGGATTCGCCGGTGATCATCACCGTCAGATCAGTCTGCATCAGCCGTGCGAGGACGCGGTAGATTTCCTGCATCGCCGGCGAGCGGCCGACCAGTGGAATGCTGTCGAATTCCTCTGACTTGGCGTTTGCCGCGGCGCCACGCTTTTCTTTCGGCTCCGACATCGCGCGACCGACGATCGCAATGAGCTCCTTCAGATCGAACGGCTTCGGGAGATATTCGTAGGCGCCGCGCTCCGAAGCGCGGATCGCCGTCATGAAAGTGTTCTGCGCGCTCATGACGATGATCGGCAGATCGGGACGGGCCTTGCGGATACGCGGAATAAGATCGAACGCGTTCTCGTCCGGCATCACCACGTCGGTGATCACGAGATCGCCATCGCCTTGGCTAATCCAACGCCACAAGGTCGCAGCATTGCCAGTCGAGCGCACTTCGTAGCCGGCACGCGATAAAGCTTGATTGAGCACGGTGCGGATCGCAGCATCGTCGTCGGCGACTAGAATGCTTCCCGTCGGCATGACTTATCTCACGGGCCCCGGCGATGCGTCATCGTTCATGCCGCCCTCGCCGCTATAGATCTGCATTAGCACGCGGAAGATGGTCCGCCGCGGTTGCGATTCACATTCAATGATGCCGCCGTGGTCGCCGATGATCTTCGCCGCCAGCGCAAGACCAAGACCGCTGCCGGTCTGCTTTGTGGTAACGAAGGGATCGAAAAGATGCGGCATCAGGTCCTCCGGTACGCCGGGACCGTTGTCCTTCACGCAAAATTCAAGCGGCAACGACACGCGCGCCTTGTTACCGGGCATCGATAGGCGCACTCCGGGGCGGAACGCAGTGGTTAGCTGGATTTCGCCATCGACCGCAGTATCGCCGATTGCTTCGGCGGCGTTCTTCACCAGATTGAGAAACACCTGCACGAGCTGGTCGCGGTTGGCGAGCACCGGCGGCAGCGACGGATCGTACTCCTCCACGATCTTGATGTGGCGGGCAAAGCCCGATAGTGCGAGCCGCTTCACGTGGTCGAGCACGACGTGGATGTTGACCGGTTCGCGCTCGACCGGACGCTCATCGGCAAAAACCTCCATGCGATCGACGAGCTTCACGATACGGTCGGTTTCGTCGCAGATGAGCTTGGTCAGCGAGCGATCGTCGTCGGCCGCGGAGGTTTCAAGGAGTTGCGCCGCGCCGCGAATACCGGACAGCGGGTTCTTGATCTCATGCGCCAGCATGGCGGCGAGCGCGATGACCGAACGGGCCGCGCCGCGATGCGTGAGCTGGCGGTCCATCTTGTCCGCGATGGTGCGCTCCTGGAGCATCACCACAACGTGGTCGGAATATTCCGGCAGTGGCGCGACATGCAGATCGACCAGCCGCTCGCCCGGATTGCGGGGCGTCGCAAGGTCGACTTTGTATTCATTTACGGCAGCGCCGGAGCGCCGAACTTGCTCGATCAGCGCCAAGAGCGGCGAGCCAAACGGCACCAGATCACGAACGTAGTGACGCCGCAGCACCGAAATCGAGCTCTCGAAGAACTGCTCGGCCGCGACATTGGCGTCCGCAATCTTGCCGTCGGTCGCCACCATGATGACCGGATGCGGCAGCGCATTGAGCACCGCATCGGCCGGCGAACTCATCGCCGCAGACACAGCATGCGCCCGGCTCATGCGGCGGCCCTCCATGCGAAGGCATCGTAGGCCTCGGCAAGCAGCGCGCGCGCAACTTTGGGTTCTTCGGCGGTGAGCACGCGCGTGCGGTGATCCTTCAGCAGCGTCAGCGGTGCGCCGACGCTCGCGCTCGCCGTGTCGAGTGCCCAGCCGAGATGCTTGCGCGCGTGACGGCGGCCGATCTTCGGCCCGTGATGTTCGATCATTTCGTCGTAGAGCGCGGCGGTCATCGTGTGCTGCTCGGCAAGCGACGGCGCGGGCTCGCATTTGCCGGTCGCGAGATAGCGCGCCACCTGCCCTGGGAACCAGGGCCGGCCTTGTGCAGCGCGGCCGACCATGACGGCGTCCGCGCCGGACATTTCGAGTGCGCGCGTTGCCTCCTCGAAGGTGCGAATATCGCCGTTCACGACGAGCGGAATTGAGATTGCATCCTTGACCGCGCGCACCGCCGGCCAATCGGCAGTGCCGTCATAGAACTGGCACCGCGTGCGGCCGTGCACTGTGATCATCTCTATGCCAGTGGCTTCGGCACGGCGCGCAAGCTCGGGCGCGTTGATGCTGCCGTGGTCCCAGCCGAGACGCATCTTGAGCGTCACGGGTACGCTAACGGCGCTGACCGTTGCCTCGATCAGCCGCAGCGCGTGGTCGAGGTCGCGCATCAATGCGGAACCCGCCGCGCCGTTAGTGACCTGCTTCGATGGGCAACCCATGTTGATGTCGATGATGTCGGCGCCCTGCGCTTCTGCGATGCGCGCGCCCTCCGCCATCCATTCGGCCTCGCAGCCAGCGAGCTGCACCACACGGATGGCGATGCCCTTGCTGTCCATGCGCACCTGCGCTTCGCGCTCGCCACGGACGAGGCCGGCGGAGGCCGTCATCTCCGACACGACCAGACCGGCCCCGAGGGCTTCGGCAAGCCGGCGGAACGGGGCATCCGTGATCCCCGACATTGGAGCCAAGATGACAGGGTTCGGCGCCGTCACCCCGCCGATGGAGAGCGACCAACTCGAAAAACCGCCATTTTTTCCGATATTTAGGTCTTTGCCCACCATTTAGGCGCGCCTCATGGACTGCTCATAGTTTAGCCAAGTCGCGTTGCGGCGCAAGTGCTGCACTGCAAAATTTTGTTCATTGTCAATTACGGCAACGAGTTTCTGCCGAGGTACCGCCGAGGGCAGGAACGCGCTAAGGCATTGGCGAACGATCAGGAGCGAAGTCAGCATGCCCCAGGTGGCAGTGGTGGTGGTTGCCGCCGGGCGCGGGACGCGGGCGGGCGGCGATAAGCCCAAGCAATTCCGGCGGATCGGTGACGAGACCATGCTCCGCCGCTGCCTGCTCATGCTGGCAGAAGCGCCCAAAGTCGACCTGGTTCAGCCGGTGATCAGAGCCGAGGATCGCGAGTTTTTTGACCACGCCGCAGCCGGCCTCGATGTGCTGACGCCCGCATTCGGCGGGGCGACGCGGCAGGCTTCGGTCCACGCCGGGCTCGAGGCGCTGTCGCCGCGCAACCCGGATATCGTGCTGGTGCATGACGCCGCCCGTCCCTTCGCGACCTACGCGCTCGTAGAGCGTGCGATCGATGCCGCAGCGACAACTGGTGCTGCCGTTCCGGCGCTCGCGGTGACCGATACGGTCAAGGCCGTCGACGATGAAGGTTTTGTCGCTCAGACACTTGACCGCAGCCGGCTGCGCAGCATTCAGACCCCGCAAGGATTCCGGTTCGCTCCGCTGCTCGATGCGCACCGCAAAGCGGCCGCGCAAGGACGTGAGGACTTCACCGATGACGCCGCGCTCGCCGAATGGGTAGGCATGAGAGTGGCGGTTTTCGATGGCGAGCCAGGCAACGTCAAGATCACCAACGCCGATGACTTCGTCCGCGCCGAGCAGATGCATTTCGCACAGCTCGCCGACGTTCGTACCGGCACCGGTATCGACGTCCATGCCTTCGCCCCCGGCGATCACGTCATGCTCGGCGGCGTCCGCGTCGCGCACGGACAACGGTTGAGTGGGCATTCCGATGCCGATGTGGTGCTGCATGCAACGACCGACGCGCTGCTGGGTGCGCTCGCCGACGGCGATATCGGTGCGCACTTCCCGCCGAGCGATCCGCAATGGAAGGACGCCTCATCCGATCGCTTCCTTCAGTTTGCGGTCGAACGGGTCAAGGCGCGCGGCGGCCGTATCGCACATATCGACATTACCGTCATATGCGAGGCGCCGAAGATTGGTCCGCATCGAGATGCCATGCGAGCCAAAATCGCCGATATCACCGGTATTACGACAGACCGCGTCGGCGTCAAAGCGACAACAAGTGAAAAACTTGGCTTCACCGGCCGCGGCGAAGGTATCGCGGCCTATGCGACGGCAACCATCCGGCTGCCGTGGAGTTGATCGGCAGATGTTCGATCGGGAAATTCTCGATGCGGCGGTGCGGCTGCTCGAGCTTTGCAAAAAGAAAAAGCTCACAGTCGCCACAGCGGAGTCCTGCACCGGCGGGTTGGTAAGCGGTGCGATCAGCGAGATCTCCGGCTCGTCGGCGGTACTCGACCGCGGCGTCGTGACATATTCGAACGAGGCCAAGCAGCAGTTGCTCGGCGTGACGCCGGCGACCATCGACGTCTATGGCGCGGTCAGTAAAGAATGCGCCGAAGAGATGGCCAAGGGTGCCCTCGCCCATACCCAGGTCGATCTTGCCGTGTCGATCACCGGCATTGCGGGTCCGACTGGGGCAACGCCCGGCAAGCCAATCGGGCTCGTGTACTTTTGCGCTGCATCACGCAGCGGCCGGACCATCGCGCATGACAGAAAATACGGGGATATTGGCCGCTCCCAAATACGTCGCGCCTCGATCCTACAGGCGCTCGCGATGTTCCAGGAACTGGCGGAGAAGGAAAAGCCGCAGCCATCGGCGGAAGAGGGATGAGCTAGGCCTTGCAGGCGGTCAGGCAGATGACGGAAACTGCCCGAGGGTTGGATTCGGGGGATGCCACGATGTTTGTTCCACTGTTCGCAGTTCCGCTGGTAATCCAGGTCGCAGCCGCAGAAGGCCTGCCGCGCTGGGATGTGACCGCAAGCTGCAAGGGCGCCGCGGCAGCCGCCGGCGATGGCTCGCAGGGTCAGCAGCGCATGAAGGGCTGCATGGACAGCGAAGAGCGCACGCGTGTGATGCTGGAGAAGGGCTGGTCCAACTTCTCGGCCGAGGACCGTGCCAAATGCATCAAGACGATCCAGTGGTTCGAGCCGACCTACACGGAACTCGCGGCCTGCCTCGAAATGGGGCGCGACGCCAAGACCGGGGAACCGGTCACCCCGCTCAAGCGCAAGCCCGGCAGCGAGTAGCGCTGTATCACGCTAAGAAATCCCGGCGCCGCGCCATTGCGGCGCCGTTTGTTATTTCGGATTGACCCACATCACGCCGTCTGCGTGTGCGGCTGCGCGGCGGAAGCGTCGGACGCCTTGTGTTCTTCCCGGGCGGGCTGGCTGCCGGCCGGCAACTGCAGCACGGTCGCGACCTGGCCTTCGCATAGCCGTGTGACGAGCACGACGCGACCGCTCGGGAATTCCAGGGCATCGTGATGCGCATCCGGATGATCCTCGTTAACCTTGCGGAAGCACGCCACCCGCTCCGACAGCCTGCCGAAGCCGAGACTCGGCAACAGACGGCCGAAGCCGTGGTCGATCTCGACGTCGCGCTCGAAGGCAAGCTCGGTTCCCGGCCGCAGGCAGACCGCGACGTGCGGCTCACCAACCTCCGAGAAGCCGCGCGTGAAGCAATTCAGGAAACTTGTCGAAATCAATTTGTCGCCCACCGTCGCAGGCCGGGTTTCGACGGCATGAAGGCTGTAGTCGCACATCGAAGGCACTCCTCTTGCTGTGCTTTCGCAATCGGACCCTCCAGCACTGCCAGGCTCACCGGTCAAGGTGGCGTTCTTATGTCCTTGCGGTTACATATTTTGTCGATTGGACGGGAACTCAATTCGAATGGAAGACATGCAGCCCGCCGACAAGGTCATCTCATGGCGGATCGACTGGGCGACGGTCGCGGTGATCGCCGTGCTTGCAGCCTCGGTCTCCGGCCAGATTGCGACCAGCGGTAATCTCGCACCATGGTATGCGCAGCTCGCCAAGCCGGCGTTTAATCCGCCGGACTGGATCTTCGCGCCGGTCTGGAGCGCGCTCTATCTGCTGATGGCCTTTGCGATCTGGCGCGTCGTGCGGCTTCCGCCCTCGCCGGCGTGCCGTCTCGCGATCGCGTTGTTTTGCACGCAACTTGCACTCAATGCGGCCTGGTCCTGGATGTTCTTCGCCGCGCACAGCCCTTTCCTTGGGCTTGTGGATGTCATCCCGCAATGGCTGCTGATCATCGCGACCGTCATCGCAGTTGCGCGACTGGATCGCATCGCGACGCTCGCGCTTTTGCCATTGGCGGCATGGGTCGGCTACGCGACCATTCTCAATTATGTCATCTGGCGTCTGAACGGATGACGCCTATGCGCGGCTGCGGCCATAGATCGCGTCGGCGCGCTGCTCGAACGCCGCCGCCATCCGGCGGAATACCGTGTCGAACAATGTTCCCATCAGAATTCCGAGCGTCCGGCTCCTGAATTCGTAATCGATGAAGAAGTCGACCTCGCAAGAATTCTCGCCCGTGGGGTGGAACACCCAGCGGTTCTGCATATGGCGGAACGGGCCGTTTACGTATTCGACCAGGATCTTCAGGTTCGGTCGGTCGAGCGTGACACGGCTGGTGAAAGTCTGGCGGACCAGCTTGTAGGCGACCGTCATGTCGGCGACGAGCACGACGACGCCCTCGCCTTTTTTTGTGCGGCTTTTGACCCGAAGCGATTCGCACAACGGCACGAACTGCGGGTACAAGTCCACATCGGCAACGAGATCAAACATCTTGGCCGCGCTGTGGGCGACGCGGCGCTTCGTCGAGAATTGCGGCATCAGACTTTGGCGGCACGCGCCGCCTTGAGCCGCGAGAAGTCATCGCCCGCGTGATGCGAGGACCGCGTCAGCGGCGATGCCGAAACCATGAGAAAGCCCTTGGTGTAGGCAACCGTCTCCAGCGCCTTGAATTCATCCGGCGGTACAAAACGTTTGACCTCGGCGTGCTTGCGTGTCGGCTGGAGGTACTGGCCAACGGTGAGGAAGTCGACGTCCGCCGAGCGCAGGTCGTCTATGACCTGTAGCACTTCGTTCCGCTCCTCGCCCAAGCCCACCATAATGCCCGATTTCGTGAACATCTTTGGCTCGAGTTCCTTGACACGCTGCAAGAGCCGCAACGAATGGAAATAGCGCGCGCCCGGACGCACAGTGAGATAGAGCGACGGCACGGTTTCGAGATTGTGGTTGAACACGTCGGGCTTCGCTTCGACCACGGTCTCCAGCGCACCCTCTTTGCGGAGAAAATCCGGCGTCAGCACCTCGATGGTGGTGGCCGGACAGGCCTTGCGAATGGCGCGGATGGTTTCCGCAAAATGCTGCGCCCCGCCATCGGCGAGATCGTCACGGTCAACACTGGTGACAACGATGTGTGCAAGCCCAAGCTTCGCCGTCGCTTCAGCAACATGCGTAGGCTCGTTGGCATCGAGCGCGCCGGGCAAGCCAGTCTTCACATTGCAGAACGCGCAGGCGCGCGTGCACGTGTCCCCCATGATCATGAAGGTCGCGTGCTTCTTCTCCCAACATTCGCCGATGTTGGGGCAGCCGGCCTCCTCGCACACCGTGTGCAGATTGTTGGCGCGCATCAGCGCGCGCGTCTCTTCGTAGCCTTTTGACACCGGCGCCTTAACGCGAATCCAGTCTGGCTTCGGCAGCACGGCCGAGTCGGGCCGATGCGCCTTTTCGGGATGGCGCGGGCGCTCTTTCTTGATGTCGAAAACGACGGCCATGTCCTTACTTACGGCTGCCGCCGCTTCGCCGCAAGGCGCTCAGGCGCGACGGATAGCGCGCCAGATCAGCAGGAAAATCACGGCGCCAATTGTCGCGCTGATCAGATTGCCGAGGAAATCCTGCGTGATCATGACGCCGAGGCGCGGCAGAATCGCGCCGCCGACGATGGCGCCGATTAAACCGACGGCGAGATTGTAAAGCAGGCTGCCGCGGCCGCCGAGCAGCACGTGCGCGAGCCAACCCGCGAGAAGTCCGACAACGATCCAAGCCAGGATGCCCATGATGTCCCTCTTGCTGGTTTACGCTGCCTTCGGCGCGAGGCGATTGCCTGGCGTCGAATGCGAAATCCTCAGTTCCTCGTCGGTCATGTCGACGGCGATATCGTTGAAGAGCGGCGTCGACAGATAGCGCTCTCCGGTATCCGGCAGCATTGCCAGCACCGTGTCACCCGGCTTTGCCGTCTTGCAGACTTCGAGCGCGCCGGCGAGCGTGCCGCCGGCGGTGATTCCGACGAAGATGCCCTCCTTCTGCGCAAGCTCGCGGCTGCAGCGCATTGCATCAGCGCCGGCAATTGTCAGCACGCGGTCGATCGCCTTCATATCGACTGCTTCGCCGGTGATCTTCGGAATGAAGTCAGGGCTCCAGCCCTGCATCGGATGCGGTTTGAACGACGGGTGCGGCTTGGCGGGCGTGCCGTCGGTGTTGCGGTCCTGCGCAATGTGGCTCGTCAGCATCGGCGCATCCGCCGGTTCACAAACAACGATCTTTGTGTCCGGACGCTCCTTGCGCAACACCCGCGATACGCCGGTCAACGTACCTCCGGTACCGAAGCCCGTGACCCAATAGTCGAGCCGCTCACCTTTGAAGTCGTCGATGATCTCGCGCGCGGTCGTGCGCTGATGCATTGCGGGATTTGCGTCGTTCTCGAACTGCCGCGTCAGGAACCAGCCATGCGTCTTCGCAAGCTCCTGCGCCTTGTTGACCATGCCGAAGGCGCGCTCAGGAGCCGGCGTGAGCACGACCTTGGCGCCGAGGAAGCGCATCAGCTTGCGACGCTCGACCGAAAACGATTCCGCCATGGTCACGACCAGCGGATAGCCTTTGGCGGCGCACACCATGGCAAGCCCGATGCCGGTGTTGCCGGAGGTCGCCTCAACGACCGTCTGGCCTGGCTTGAGCTCGCCGGACTTTTCCGCGGCCTCGATAACGCCGAGCGCCAAACGGTCTTTCACCGAACCCAGCGGGTTGAAGGCTTCGATCTTGACGTAGAGGTTGATGCCCTTCGGGGCGAGACGATTGAGTTTCACGACCGGCGTGCGGCCGATAGTTTCGAGAATGTTGTCGAATTTGGCCATCGTCACCCCCCTGACGTTACGCGATTACATGTTCAGCACACGCCCGTAAGCATCGAGCACAGCTTCCTTCATCATCTCCGACAACGTCGGATGCGGGAAGACGGTGTGCATCAACTCTTCCTCGGTGGTCTCGAGGTTCATCGCGACGACATAGCCTTGGATTAACTCCGTCACCTCAGCACCGACCATGTGCGCGCCGAGCAGCTGCCCCGTCTTCTTGTCGAAGATAACTTTCACCAGACCCTGATCCTCGCCGAGTGCGATCGCTTTGCCATTGCCGACGAAGGGGAAGCGGCCGACGCGGACGTCGATCTTCTTCTCTTTCGCGGCCTGTTCCGTGAGACCGACCGAGGCGACCTGGGGCGAGCAATAGGTACAGCCGGGGATCATTAGCTTGTTCATTGGATGCGGGTGCAAACCCTTGATGGCCTCGATGCACACGACGCCCTCGTGCTCGGCCTTGTGGGCGAGCATCGGCGGGCCAGAGACGTCGCCGATGGCATAAATGCCCGGCACGCTGGTCTTGTTGTATTCATCCACCTTGATGATGCCGCGCTCGGTTTTCACGCCGACCTTTTCGAGGTCAAGGTTCTCGATGTTGCCAACGACGCCGACCGCCGAGATCACGCGATCGACAGTGATGGTCTGCGATTTCCCGCCCTCTTCGATCGTTGCAGTCACGCTGTCAGCTTTCTTATCAAGCTTTGTGATCTTGGCATTCGTGTGAATCTTGATGCCCTGCTTCTCGAAGCTTTTGCGCGCAAAGGTCTGAATTTCGTGGTCCTCGACAGGCAGGATCTGCGGCAGCACCTCGACTACAGTGACTTCGGCGCCGAGCGTGCGAAAGAACGAAGCAAACTCAATGCCGATGGCGCCGGAACCGATCACCAGCAGCGACTTCGGAATTGACGGTGGCACCATCGCTTCGAAATAGGTCCAGATCAGTTTCTTGTCGGGCTCGAGCCCCGGCAGCACGCGCGGGCGCGCGCCAGTCGCGATGATGATGTGCTTGGTCTGATACTGGCCGGCGCCCAGCGCCCCCTTCGGCACTTCGCTCTTCGATGCCTTCACTGTCACCTTGCCGGGCGCCTCGATCGCGGCCTCGCCCCAAATGACCTGAATCTTGTTCTTCTTCATCAGGAATCCGACACCGTCATTGAGACGCTTCGACACCGCGCGAGAACGCTTCACAACGGCGTCGGCGTCATAGCTGACATTGTCGGCTTTCAGCCCGTAATCCTTGGCGTGTTGCAGGTAGTGGAAGATTTCCGCCGAACGTAGCAGTGCCTTGGTCGGGATGCAGCCCCAATTGAGGCAAATGCCGCCAAGATAGTCGCGCTCGACGATCGCCGTCTTGAACCCCAGCTGAGCCGAGCGGATCGCGGTCACATAACCGCCGGGGCCGGAACCGATGATCATGACATCGAAGGACGTGTCGGCCACGTAAGCCTCTCCCAAGAACCAATGCCACTCCTGTCCCATATGGGCAGGCGCCGATCAAGCTCACCTCCCCCTATTGAAGGGGCTGCCATTCGGGAATCTAATCGCGCGCAAGAACAAGCCTTTCATTTGGGGGGACTTCATGAGGATGATTTTCGTGCGCGCCGCGGCGGTTGCCGCATTGCTGCTGACGCCCACGCTCGCATCGACCGCCGAGCTCAAGGTCTACAGCACCATCGGTGTGAAAGGCGCGATCGAAGACCTAGCGCCGAAGTTCGAAAAGGCGACCGGCAACAAGCTCAACATCACCTGGGGCCTGATCACTCTGTTCACGAAAAAGGCGCAGGAAGGCGACGTGCCCGATGTGCTGATCGTGTCACGCGCCTCGATCGACAGCCTGACCAAGGATGGCAAGACCGCGCCGGGCGGCGTGACGCTCGGTAGTTCGATCTTCGCGTTCGGCGTCAAGCACGGCGCGCCCAAGCCCGATATCTCGACGGTCGACGCGCTGAAAAAGACGCTCCTGTCGGCGCGCGCCGTCGGCTACACTGATCCCGCGGCAGGCGGCGCGAGCGGCATCTATTTCGCCAAGATGATCGAGAAGCTCGGCATCGCCGCGGAGATCAAGGCCAAGAGCAAGTTTCCGCCGCCCGCGGGGTTTGTCGGCACGCTGCTGACCAGCAATCAGGTCGACATTGCCTTTCAAACCAAACCGGAGCTGACCACGACCGACGGTGTCGACGTGGTCGGACCACCGCCCGGCGATCTCGGCCAGACCAACGTGTTCGCCGCCGGCGTCGGCGCCAACGCCAAGGACGCGGCAACCGCGGACGCGTTCCTGAAATTCTTGACCACGCCGGAGGCGCAAGCAGTGTTCAAGGCGAAGGGGTTTGACCCAGCCTAAGCTAAACCACCATCATCACCGGGTTTTCGATCAGCGTCCTGAACGCTCTGATGAGCTCGGCGCCAAGCGCGCCATCGACCGCGCGATGATCGCAGGACAGCGTGACGCTCATGATCGTGGCGACGGCTAGTTGACCGTTGCGCACGACAGCTCGTTCTTCGCCTGTGCCGACCGCAAGGATAGTCGACTGCGGCGGGTTGATCACCGCGGTGAAATCCTTGATGCCGTACATGCCGAGGTTCGACACCGATGTCGTACCGCCCTGATATTCTTGTGGGCGGAGCTTGCCGGCACGGGCGCGGCCGGCGAGTTCTTTCATCTCATTGGAGATCGCGGAGAGCGATTTGCTTTCGGCTTGGCGGATGATCGGCGTGATCAGCCCGCCCGGCAACGCCACTGCGACGCTGACGTCGGAATGCTTGTGCTTGAGCATGCCGCCATCGGTCCATGACACATTGGCGTTTGGCACGCGTTGCAAGGCGAGCGCCAGCGCCTTGATGACGAAGTCGTTGACCGAGAGCTTGTAGGCCGGCTTGCCATCCTTGTCCTTTGGGGCCGCTTCGTTGATCTCTTCGCGTGCCGCCATCAGCTTGCCGATGTCGCAATCGACGGTTTCATAAAAGTGCGGAATGGTTTGCGTTGAGGCGGTCAGGCGTTGCGCGATGACCTTTCGGATCTGCTCGTGGGGTACGAAGTCGTAAGAGCCGTCCTCAAAGAGGGCGCGCACCTGTTGCTCCGACATCGAGGACGCAAGGGCGGCTCCGGTCGCCAACGTCGCGACACCCGGCGCGCGCAGGCCTTTACTGGTTTTTGCGGCATCGATATCGCGCGCGATTACTCGGCCGTGTGGGCCTGACCCTGAAACGCGCTGCAGATCGATGCCAGATTCCTTCGCAAACCGTCGCGCGAGCGGCGACGAAAAAATACGATTGCTGCCCGTTCGCGGTGCCGCCGCTTCCGCCCTCGGTTGCGGCGCAGGCTGTTGAGCGGGCCGAGGCGACGGTGGCGGCGCGGCTTTTGCCGGCTCGGCCTTCGGTGCCGGCTTTGGAGGCGCGGCCTTGCCCGCGCTCAATGCCGCCGCCTTGACGTCCTCGCCTTCGCCCGCGAGCACCGCGATCACGGAATTGACCGCGACGTCATGGGTGCCTTCCGGCACGACGATCTTGGCGAGCGTACCCTCGTCAACCGCCTCGTATTCCATTGTCGCCTTGTCGGTCTCAATCTCGGCGATGACGTCGCCAGATTTGATCGCGTCGCCCTCCTTCTTCAGCCAACGCGCCAGGTTGCCCTTCTCCATGGTGGGCGACAGCGCGGGCATGAGGATGTTGGTGGGCATAATTAAGCGAGCAGTTCCCACACCGGATGACTCTGGGCATCGCGAAGTTTTTGCGCAGCCCATCGCATGTCGCATTGCCAAGTATAAAAAAGCTCACCCGACGCGCGCAAATCAACCTCGTGATTTTCCCAAATATATTTCGCGACCCTTGCGAGCGGCGCCAAGCGCGTTCAAGGCTTTAAGGACTAGATCTGGAAGATCGTTTCTGGTCATAAAGCGTCTCTATCGGTAGCAAACCGACTTCGCCGCTTCAACGACCTCGGCGACGGACGGTAGCGCGAGCTTCTCGAGGTTGGCGGCGTAAGGCATCGGTACATCCTTGCCGGAGACGCGCGCGACCGGTGCGTCGAGGTAGTCGAATGCGTTCTCCATGAGCTGCGCCGCGATCTCGGCGCCGACGCCGGACTGCTTCCAGCCTTCCTCGACGGTCACCGCGCGGCCAGTCTTGTTCACGGACTCGATCAGCGTGCCGACATCCATCGGCTTGAGCGTCCGCAGGTCGATGACTTCGGCGTCGATGCCGTCCTTCGCCAGTTCGTCAGCGGCCTGCATGGCGTACGATATGCCCATTGACCACGCAATAATGGTCACGTCCTTACCGGCGCGCGCAATGCGCGCCTTGCCGATCGGCAGCACGAAGTCGTCGAGTTTCGGCACCGGCGCAGAGTGGCCGTAGAGGATTTCGTTTTCGAGGAAGACGACCGGGTTCGGATCGCGGATGGCGGCCTTGAGGAGACCCTTGGCGTCGGCGGCATTCGACGGCGCGACCACCTTGAGACCGGGAATGTGCGAATACCAGGCGGAGTAATCCTGGCTGTGTTGCGCGGCGACACGCGCGGCTGCGCCGTTTGGGCCACGAAACACCATTTGGCAGCCCATTTGACCGCCGGACATATAGAGCGTCTTGGCGGCGGAGTTGACGATCTGGTCCATCGCCTGCATGGCGAAATTCCAGGTCATGAATTCGACGACCGGTTTCAATCCCGCAAGCGCAGCGCCGACGCCGAGCCCGGCAAAACCATGCTCGGTGATCGGCGTGTCGATGACGCGTTCTGGTCCGAATTCCTGTAGCAGTCCCTGCGTCACCTTGTAGGCGCCCTGATACTCGGCAACCTCCTCGCCCATCACGAAGACATCCTTGTCGCGCCTCATCTCTTCGGCCATGGCGTCGCGCAACGCTTCGCGCATGGTCATGGTGACCATCTCGGTGCCTTCGGGGATGTCGGGATCAGCGGCGACCTTGGTTCGCGGCGGTGGCGGCGCCTTCGGCTCCCTGATGATCCGCTGTTCCTCGACGCGCGGCTCCGATTTCGCGACCTCTTCGGTCATCGGCGCTGTGGGCGGCTTCGGCGCCGTCGTCGCCGCGCGCGCACTTGCCTTGATCGAGGATTTGTCCTCGCCTTCCGCGAGGATCACAGCAATCGGCGTATTGACCGCGACATCAGCGGTGCCTTCCGGCACTAGAATTTTGCCGAGCGTGC
>Ga0187780_10000311_pt1 | contig 36951 bp, 31 predicted proteins | sample 1015_Q2_SP10_20__FD_132429 | JGI IMG/M metagenome (GOLD analysis project Ga0187780, IMG submission 132429) | Tropical peat soil microbial communities from peatlands in Department of Meta, Colombia - 1015_Q2_SP10_20_MG | ecosystem: Environmental > Terrestrial > Soil > Wetlands > Peat | place...
CGATGGCCCGGTAGTAAGCGGCCTGCTCGCCGAGGAGCGGGCCGAGTTCTTCACCGTCAGCTGATCTCACGCATCCGCCCTTCCCGCCGCGTCCCGCCGCCAGTCACACGATAGCCAGGCACTGCGGGCCGCGGAATCGGCAGCAGATTGCGCGAGAAAGTCACCCCAGGTTGCAAGTGGCGCGATCCGCCAGTGGCGACAAGCCCGAGCCGCAAGACCCCGCCGCCCAGGTCGCACCGGCACCCCGGTGGCGACTAGCGCGATCAGGCTCAGCCTTCCTGGCCGCGAATCTCACCTAGCAGTTCTGGATTGCACATTCCAATTTCGTCCTGTAATTCTGGATCGTGTAAGCCAATCTCAACCGGAGGTATCCCCGTGACCACCACATCCACCATCGCCGAGCAGGTCGCCGATCATCACCGGGCATCGGCCGGACAGCTCCCCGCCGGAATCGCCGAGGCGTATGCCGCCGAGCAGCGCGCCCTGGCCGCCGCAGGCGACCCGTCCGACGTGGCCCAGCCAGGCACCAGGCTGCCGGACGGGAAGCTGCTCGACGTCTCCGGCCAGCCGACCTCGCTCGCCGAAACCCTGGGCGGCAAGCCCGCCGTGATCGTGTTCTACCGCGGCGGATGGTGCCCGTACTGCAACATCGCCCTGCGCACCTACCAGGCGCAGCTAGTTCCCGCTCTCGACGAGCGCGGCATCAGCCTGATCGCCGTCAGCCCGCAGACGCCAGACGGATCACTGTCCACCAGGGAGGCGAAAGAGCTGACTTTCACCGTACTGTCCGATCCGGGCAACCAGATCGCCCGCCAGCTCGGCATCCTCACCGCGCCCAGCGACGGCGCCCAGGCCGCCAACCTGCAGCTCGGCCTGGACCTGACCCAGGTCAACGCGGACGGGACCACCGGGCTGCCCATGCCGACAGTCATCATCACCGACGCCGCCGGCGTCATCCGCTGGATCGACGCGCACCGCGACTACACCACCAGGACCGAGCCCGGCCAGATCCTGCAGGCGATCACCCAGACGATCGCCTGATACCGGGCGCCGCGGCGTGGCCAGCAAGGTGCCGTCATCTCGCCGGCCACGCCACAGGCGACCGCGAACGCTGGCGGACGTGCTGCCGTCACGTTATTGCGATGGCCCAGGGCTGGCTTCCGACCTTGATCGCCCTGCCGGGCGTGTCGGTAGCGATGCGGATCGGGGTGACGGACGCCGATCCGTAGTTGGCGACGTAGGCGGTCTGGCCGTTCGGGGTGATCGCGACAGCCCGGGGGTCGTTCCCGACCTTGATCGCCGGGCCAGGAACGTTGGTGGCGGTGCTGACCGGGACGACAGTATCGGAGCCCGTGGGAGCGTAGACGGTCCTGCCATCTGGCGTGATGGCGACCCCCCACGGTGAGCCGGCGTTGATCGCCTGGCCCGCGGTATTGGTAGCGGTGTTGATGGGAACCAGCATGCTGGGCTGTGTGCCCACGCAGACATAGGCGGTTCTGCCGTCCGGGGTGATCGCGATGAGGAGGGCCTCGCTGGGGACGTTGATCGGCTTGCCCGCGGTGTTGGTGGCGGTGCTGATCGGGACGACGTTGTCCACCGGTCCGGTGGTGACGTAAGCGGTCTTGCCGTTCGGGGTGATGGCGATGGCTTGAGGCGGCCCGGCCAGCCCGATCGGCTTTCCGGCGGTGTTGATGGCGACCCGGATCGGCGTGACTGTGGCCGAGTGCGGCACGTTTTCCGCGCCGGAGTTGGCGACGTAGGCGGTCCTGCCGTCCGGGGTGATCGCGATGGCGCGGGGGTTGAGGCCCGTCTTGATCGGCTTGCCCGCGGTATCAGTCGCGGTGCTGATCGGCGTGACGCCTCCCGACCCCGCGCTGGCGACGTAGGCGGTCTTGCCGTCCGGGGTGATAGCGATGGCATCGGGGTTCGCCCCGACCTTGATGGCCTTGCCGGCGGTATTGGCCGCGGTGCTGATCGGCGTGACGGTCCCTGACATGTAGTTGACGACGTAGGCGGTCTTGTGGTTCGGGGTGATGGCGATGGCAACCGGGTCGCGCCCGACGCCGATGGCCGCGCCCGCGGTGCCGGTAGCGGCATTGATCGGGGTCACCGTGTTGGAGCCGCGGTTCACGACGTAAACGGTTGTTCTCGCCGGTGGCGGGCTGGCCGGTCCCCAGCTTGCCGAGATATTGCCCGAGCAGCCGAGCGCGGGAGTCATCAGCAGGCTCACCGTGACGGTGTCCGAGGGCGCCGCAGAGCTGGGCAATGGCTTGAGTTGGGTGACCGTCAGGCCGCACACCACGGTCGAGTACCAGAACCATCGCCCGGCGGCCCCGATCCTCTTCTGCCCGATCAGCTTCCAGCGGCCCGCCGAATTCTGGTAGCCGGCCGCGGTGACGGTCGCTTGCAGCCCCGTACCCACGCGGGTGGCCGTCAGCACGACCTTGAAGCTGGTGAGCGTGGTCTCGGCGATCTGACGCTGCTGGGGAGGGCTGGCGCTCGCGCCGCCCGCAGTGGCGCCTGCCGCCGGCAGCACAGCCAGCAGGCCCGTGACGCAGAAAGCGGCAACACGCCGCAGGGAAATATTCATCGTGCACATCCTTCCGGCTCGCCGGCATGCACGCGCTCAGGCCCCGAGTCCGCCCGGGCGCTCAGCGGTTCCGCTGCCCGGCGATTGCCGTGCCCGCGATGGCAATCTCGGGACGTGCCCGGTGCGGGATTCCGTTCCCCCGCGGTCGTCTTCTGCCCGCCGGGCATGCAGCACGTCACCGTCCCGGCAATGGCCCCGCCGTTGATGAACGATGCGCCGGGCTACCGGCAGGGAATAGAGGCGGTCGCCGGCATTTCCGCGGACCAAAGGCACCAGATTTCCGCATGCCGGATCACTTTGTTCCCCCCGACGAGCCCGAACCCGTATCCCGGGCCTCCGGTAGCACCCGGTAGATCCCCCGCCAAGATCAGGTCCGGGAGTCAGGACGTCAGAGCGCGGCGGAAGACACTCGGCTCGTCCGCGCCCGTGCCTTCTCCCGCCGAGCCGCCCGGGGCCGTGCCGCCCGGGGCCGTGCCGCCCGGGGCCGTACCGCCCGGGGCCGTACCGCTCAGGCCCGTCACGCCGTTGATGCCCCCGGCGGCGCCGCTGACCGCGCTCAGGCCTCTGGTCGTGCTGATCATCTGCACCTGATCCCGGCCGCTGGCCTTAGCCCGGTACAGCGCGGCGTCCGCCGCCGCCATCAGCTCAGCGAGCTCACGGCGGCTGCCACTATCCAGCGCCGCCACCCCGATCGACACGGTAACGTGCACCCGCTCCCCGCCGGTCGCCCCCGGGGCGATGATGCTCAGCCCCGCGACGCTGGCGCGTACCCGCTCGGCGATGCGGAAGGCGTCCACGGCCCGGGTCTGCGGCAGCAGCAGCGAGAACTCTTCCCCACCGAATCGCCCGGCCACGTCATAGTCACGCAGCATGGTGTTCAGTGTGTTCGCGATCTCCTTGAGCACCTGATCGCCGGCCAGGTGGCCATAGGTGTCGTTGATGGCCTTGAATTTATCGATGTCCAGCAGCGCGATCGCGAGCGGCGACCTCGTCCGTACCGCGCGAGCGACCTCCGCCCCCGCCTCGCGCTCCCAGGTCGCCGCGTTCAGCAGCCCGGTCTTGGAATCCGCCCGCGAGTCGATGACGAGCTTGACATGACTCAGCGACCGCTGTAGCAGCGTGACCACGGGCAGCGCGGCCGGGGCGAGCAGCGGGCTGCCGGCCACGCCGAAGGTCACCAGAACGGCGATGCACGTCTCGGCCATGTCGTTGTAAAGCGGCTCGCGGCCGAAGATCTGCGCACGAATGCTCGCGGCCGGGTCGGCACCCTTGACGGCTGTCATGACCATGAGCTTGTTCAGGACCCACTTCACCAGGGCGCTGACGACCACCAGCAGGGTCCAGACCGTGCCGTGGCTGAAGGTTCCCCTGGCGTCCGGCGGCGCCAGGCCGGACAGGCTGTGGAAGGTGACCGACGCAGCGCCGTAGGAGAGGCCGACCGCCGCGCCGCTGAACACCCGGCGGTAGAGGGGGGCACGCCGGACTCGCAACTGCACCAGTGCAAACCGGGCCATCGGGACGAGCAGCGCATAGAGCGGAGGCAGCAAGATGGCGGCCGGCAATTCCCAGACGCCCTGGACGTCCGTGTTCATGCCGCCCTGTTCCCCCTGCTTCCTGCTCAGCTCGACGGCGAGCGCCGTGCAGCCCAGCAGCAGGCCGAACAAGGCCAGATCATGTCGGGTAATGGTGGTCAGCGATGCCGCGACAACGATGGCGGCCAGGCCCACGGCGATGACCGTCAGCACATAGGCGAGAAGCCAGCGGGGCAGGGACCAGAGCGGCCAGGCGCTGATGGCCGTCATCCGCCGCCGAGGGCGGCGAGTCATGCGCATCAGTACCTCCTCATACGACCCGTCGCCTCGCCCCACACCAAGCAAAAGCTTGGATGACATTCTCCCGCATTATCAGCGCTGGCGAGCGCAAACCGTGAAAACCCGGCTACTCACTGGTAGAACAGTACCCTCTCTGCTGGTCTTGTTCCCCATAAAGCTTCATAGCTGCGCGAAAGTCACACTCAGTCACGTTAGGCCTATTTATTTCCGACATTCGGCACAAAGCACCTCGCGCGCGCAATTGCAGGCACAATGGGTAGCCGCGATGCCCGACCATGGGGCGACACGCCGGACAGAGAGCGGGGCCATGCTCGGCGAGAGCTGAACCACTGACCTCGACTGGACGTTTGATTTAGTTACTCAGAGAATCTAAGTGAGCACTGAGGGAAAGGATCATGCCGTGCGCGACAGCCATTGGGCCTGACATCGGACTCTGACCCCCAGCAGTTAGCCAGGAAGGAAGGATCCGTCATGCGCGACAGCCACTGGGCCTAACCCTCACGTACCCACGGCGCCTGTTGGTTGCCACGATCGCGGGCTGACCTGACCGCGAGCGCCAGCGCCACCACGGCGCCGACAGCGCCGCACGCCGCGACAACCCGTGCCGGGGCGTGGTGCAGCGCTGCGGCCCCCGCCAGGATCATGACCACTCCCTGGCCCAGGCTCATCCCGCCTTGAGCCAGGCCGAAGGCCTGGCTGCGCAGCTCATGGGGCGCTGCGCTCACGAAGGCGGCGTTGGCGGCAAGCTGATAGGAAGCGCACAGGCCCGATGCGAACAGGATCAGCAGCGAGCCGGAAAGGCCGGGCGGCCAGAAGAACAAGACCAGTACCGCGCAAGCAGCGACGGCTAGCGGGCCCATGAGACGCAGCCGGGTCCGCGGGGCCACGAACCGGCTGAACATGATCGCGCCCGCGGTCTGCCCCAGGGCACTGGCGGCTAGGATCACGCCGACGACGGCCGCGCCACCGCCGAGATCGTGAGCGAGCGGGGCCGCCACGCCTTCCGGGGCGACGTAGAACGCCGCCAGCCAGCCAAACAGCATCGGCGTTCGCAGCGCCGGGCGTGCGAGCACGAGCCGGGCCCCGGCGACCAGGCCGGCCAGCCGTGAAGGGCCATGGTGACCGGGCGCGGCGGCCGACGGCGCGGGCCGCGGCCGCACCCAGGCGCGCAGGATGAGCGCCGAGCCGACGAACGTCGCGGCGTCGACCACCAAACAGACCCGCGTCCCGAAGAAGGCGGCCACGGTACCGCCTAGCACGAACCCCAGGACCTGCGCGAACTGATACGTGGTGAGCGCTACCGCGGTACCCATCACGTACCTGTCGCCGGTCAGCACGTCGGGATAGATCGCCGCGCGGGCTGAGGTGAACGGCGCCCCGGTGAGCGTCACCACGACCAGCAGCGTCACCATCCCGGCCAGCGGCACGCCAGGGATGGCCATGACCAGGACGAGCGCGCACCTGGCTAGGTCGCATGTGATCATGACGCCCCGGCGCGGATACCTGTCGGCCAGCCAGGCCAGCGTCACGCCGCCGACGAAGATCGGGACGACACTGGCCACGAACGTGATCGCGGCGAGCAGTGACGAGCGGGTCCGCTCGTAGACCAGCACGGTCAGCGCGACCCGGGCCAGCTGATCGCCGACCACCGACAGGAGTTGCGCCATCCACAGGGCACGGAACTCCGCAACCGCGAATACGTCGCGGAACGGGGTCCTCGCGGCCTGCTCGGCTGTATCCCCCCGGGCCACCGCGTACCTTGTTATGTTGCCCTCCGGCTCCGCGCTTCACTGCGATAATGGGTAATCACATGATGACGGACAGTTGCCTTCCTTCGCAACCAAATCAGCTCAGCCGGGCCAGTGCCCCGCCGCGCGGCGCGAACTCGGTTTCGGCCTCGGGGACGCGCTACCCGCTGCGCAGCACCGCACCCACCCGGCGGGCCGCTTCGGCGACGGCCGCGTCGCGGGCCCCGGTGATCTCCGCCGCGGTCAAGGTCCGGTCCGGGGCGCGGAACCTGAGCGTGTAGGCCAGCGACTTACGCTCCTCGCCGACCTGGGACCCGGTGTAGACGTCGAACAGCCGGACGTCCTCGAGCAAGTCCTGCGGCGCGCCGGCGACCAGCGCCGCCTCCACCTCCGCGGCGGGCACCGCGGCGTCGACGATCAGCGCCACGTCCTGCGCGGCCAGCGGGTAGGCCGACAGCTGCGGCGCCTGCACGGCGCCGGCGCTCTCCGCCGCCGCGAACACGACCGACAGGTCAAGCTCCATCGCGCAGGCCCGGTCGGGCAGCCCGAACGCCTCGGTCACCCTCGGATGCAATTCGCCGGCGTGCCCGGCCAGCCACTCCCGCTGCTGCCCGTCGGCGCCGTCCCCCGGCCTCACCTGGGCGAAGATCGCCGCGCAGCGCCCCGGGTGCCACGGCGCGTGCTGATCGGCCCGGACATCCAGCGGCACGCGGCAGATACGCCCCACCGTCCGCGCCGCCTCGATCGCGTCCGTCCAGGATGCGGCCCGGCCCGGTCCCCACCACCCGGCCAGCTCACGGGCGCCCGTGAGGACCGCTCCGACCCGCAGCGGCTGGTCTGGCAGCGCAGCCTCCAAGGCGGCCAGCTCCGGCACCGAGGGTCCCCGGTCCACCGCGAGGATGGGGGCCGAGGGGGCGGCGCCGGGCCGCGGGCGGAAGACCAGGCCGATCTCGAACAGCGCCGTGTCGGCGAAGCCCCGGCCGATGTTCCGCGCCAGGACCCGGAACAACCCCGGGAGCAACGTCGTCCGCATCAGCGGCTCGTCCTCGCTGAGCGGGTTGGCTACCGGCACCGCGAGCCGGCGCGGGTCCTCGGGCGGCAGGCCGAGCAGGTCCGCGTCCGCCCGTGACCCGAACGGCCAGGACAGCACCTCCACGTACCCGGACTCGGCCAGCGACCGGCCTACCGAGCGGCGTAGCCGCTGCCGCGGGGTCAGCCCGCGCCCGGCCAGCGACCGGGGCGTCCTGACCGGGACGTTCTCGTACCCCTCGAGCCGGATGACCTCCTCGGCCAGGTCCGCCGGGTCGGTGAGATCGGGCCGCCAGGACGGCGGCGTGACCTCCAGGGCGGGCACCGCAGCCGGCGAAACGCCCGGCGACGGGTCCAGGGGAGCCAGGGAGGCCAGGGGGTCCAGGGGGTCCGGGGTCGCCGGCCGGGATTCGGATCCCTCGGCAGGCCCGGCGGCCCGCCAGGGGGCGATCGAAGGCGGGGCCGCAAGGGTTTCGAGCACCGAGCAGCCCACCTCGCGGAGCCGACGGACCACGGTGGCCCGGCCGTACACCATCCCGGCCACCTGGTCCGGGTAGTCGGTCGCCATCGAGATCACCACCGGCGGCACGTCGACCTGCGCGTGCGTGCAGCCCGGGATCACCCGCCCGCCGCCGAGCGAAGACAGCAGGGCCACCGCCTTCGCCGTCGCGCGCAGCGGAAGCTCGCGGTCCACGCCGCGCTCGAACCGGTACGACGCTTCGCTGTGCAGCTTGTGCCGCCGGCTCATCTTCGCCGTGCCCTCGGCGGAGAAATGGGCTCCCTCGATCACTAGGTCGGTGGACGACTCGTCAATCTCCGTCGACAGCCCGCCCATCGTCCCGGCCATGGAAATCGGCCCGGACGAATCCGTGATCAGGATGTCCTCGGGATCGAGCGCCCGCGTCACATGGTCCAGGGCCTCGAGCTGCTCCCCCGGCCTCGCCCGCCGGACCACGATCGGGCCGGACAGCTTGGAGCGGTCGAAGGCGTGCAGCGGCTGCCCCAGCTCGAGCATCAGGTAATTGGTCACGTCCACCGCCAGCGAGACGCCCCGCACCCCGCACCGGGCCAGCCGCACCTGCATCCACAGCGGCGTCACCGCCGACGGGGGGAAGCCGCGGACCTCCCGGAGCACGAACCTGTCGCAGGCGGTGGGGTCATCGATGCTCGCGGGGTAGACCTCGCCGGACACCCAATCCAGCGGCCCGCCCAGCACGTCGGGACCGGGCAGCACCTCGGCCGGGTCGGTGAACGGCACGCCGAACGCGCTCGCCAGCTCCCGCGCCAGCCCGCGCACGGACACGGCGTAGCCGCGGTCGGGCGTCACCGCTATCTCGAGTACCTCGTCGCGCAGCCCGGCGTAGGCCACGAAATCCTCGCCGAGTGGGGCGTCGGCGGGCAGCACGATGATGCCGGTGTGATCGTCGCCGATGGCCAGCTCGCTGGGCGAGCAGATCATCCCGTCGGAGATGTGACCGTAGGTCTTGCGCGCGCCGATCTCGAAACCGCCGGGCAGTACCGCCCCGGGCAGCGCCAGCGCGACCCGGTCGCCGACGGCGAAGTTGACCGCGCCGCAGATCACCCCGGAGGCCTCCTCGGCGGGACGGGCGAGCTGTTCCTCCGAGACGGCGACCCGGCAGTACCTGATCGGCTTCTTCGTCCCGGTCAGCTCCTCGATCGACAGCACCTGGGCCACGGCCACGCCACGGATGTCATGCCCGACCGATTCCAGCGATTCGACCTCGAAGCCGGCCGCGGTCAGCCGCCGCGCCACCTCGGTCGCGTCGACCGGCTCGGGCAGCGGCGCGTACTCGCGCAGCCAGGAAAGCGGCACCTGCATGTTTAGATCTCCATCCCGAACGCCCGGCTGAACCGGACGTCCCCTTCCACCGCGTCCCTGATCTCGGTCACCCCGGACCCGATGATCAGGCTGCGCTCGATGCCGAGCCCGAACGCGAAGCCGCTGTACCGGTCCGGGTCGATGCCGCAGGCCACCAGCACCCGGGGGTTCACCATGCCGCAGCCCGCGATCTCGATCCAGCCCTGGGACTTGCACACCCGGCACGGATCCCCGCCCGGCTTGGCCGAGGCGCCGCGGCAGATGTGGCACTCCATGGACACGTCGCCGGATGGCTCGGTGAACGGGAAGTAGTCCGGCCGCAGCCGCGTGCGCAGCCCCACCCCGAACATCGCGTCGACGAACGCCTGGATCGCGCCGCGCAGGTCGGCCATGGTCAGCCCCTCGTCAACCGCGAGCCCCTCGATCTGGTGGAACACCGGGCTGTGGGTGGCGTCGAGCGGGTCGTGCCGGTAGCAGCGCCCGGGGCTGACCACGTACAGCGGCAGCGGCCGGGTGAGCATGGCCCTGATCTGCACCGGCGAGGTGTGCGTCCGCAGCACCAGGCCCGACTTACGGCCGGGCCCCGCGGCGCTCTCGATGAAGATGGTGTCCTGCATCTCCCGGGCCGGGTGGTCGGGCGGGATGTTCAGCGCGTCGAAGTTGTACCACTCCGCCTCGACCTCGGGTCCCTCGGCGACCTCATAGCCCATCGCGACGAAGACGTCGGACAGCCGGTCGGCGAGTGTGGTGACCGGATGGCGGGCGCCGGGCGGGACCCGCCCGGCCGGCAGGGTGACGTCAACCGCCTCGGTGATCAGCACCTGCCGGTCCCGCTCGGCCTCCAGCTCGGCCTGGCGCTGGCGCAGCGCCTCGCGGAGCTGACCGCGGGCCGCGCCGACCCGCCGACCGGCCTCGGCACGGGCCTCGCGCGGCAGCGCGCCGATCTCCGCGCTGGCCAGCGCGAGCGGCGACCGGTCGCCCTCGTGCGCGATCCGCGCCGCCTTCAGCTCATCGAGCGTCCCGGCGGCGGCGACGGCGGCGAGCGCCTCGTCCAGCGCGCGCGCCACTTCCCGGGCGCTGGTGCCGGCTTCGGGGGACGCCTCGGGATCTCCCGGTTGGCCATTCTTCTGTGGTGCGGACATGAAGGTCCTGCTTCCTGCGGGCCGTACTGTGCACTCGAGCTCTGCTGGGGTTCCGGTGGATTCTTTCTTCCGAACGGACGGTGGTGGCAGCCCCACGCCAACCGGGGCGAGCCAGTGGCTAGCGCCAGCGTCAGGCGGACCAGGTTCGGGCCTGCGTGCTCAGGCCCTGCTTCCCGCGTGGTCGATGCCAGGCGTGAGCGCCCGCCGATCGCGCTGCCTTATTCAATAGTTCGGGTTATTCAGAATCCAGTGACGGTTCCCTCCGCTAGCTTGCAGCGGCCACTCGCATGGGCCACCAGGCCCATGCTCGCTAGCCGCTTCCTGAATAACCCTCACGCGCTGGATAGCCCGAAGGGACATTACCGTACGGTGGCTTCATGCGTCGCCGTCGGGCGGCGCGGCAAGCCCGCGCGCTAAGCGGTAGCTGTCCCCGCGGGCACGATAAATCGGAACTCGGCGCCGCCGCCGGGAGCGCACCGCACGCCGATCGTCCCGCCGAGCGCCTCGACCAGGCCCTTGACGATGTACAGGCCGAGACCGGTGCCGCCACGGCGCTTGCCACGCCAGAACTGACGGAACACGCGCGGTGCCGCGTCGGGCGCGATGCCCTCGCCCTGGTCCCGTACCGAGACGGCGGCCGCGTCGGGCGCGCCGAGTTCGCGGACCGACACGTCCGTAGCCCCGCGGCCGTCCAAGTGTGCTGGCTCCACCACGATCGTCACGATACCAGCGCCGTGCCTGACCGCATTTTCCACCAGGTTGCCGAGGATCTGGTCGACCTTGTCCGCGTCCAGCCAGGTCTCGGGCAGGCCGCTGCGGACCTCCAGCCGGAACCGGTCCTCGGCCTCGCCCGCCGCGACCCGGCCCGCAATGATCTTCCTCGCCCGGTCCGGCAGGTCTACGAGCTCCCGGTGGACCTCCACCCGGCCGGACTCGATCCTGGACACGTCGAGCAGGTCGGTGATGAGCCTGGTCACCCGGTCCGCGTCGGCGTTCACCGTCTCCAGCATCACGCGCTTCTGGTCGTCGGTGAACTTGCCCCACTTGGACAGCAGCGTGGCCGTGAAGCCCTTGACGCTGGTGAGCGGCGAGCGCAGCTCGTGGGCGACGGTCGACACGAGCTCGGCGCGGCTGCGCTCCAGCCGCTCCCGCTGCTGCGCGCCGCGCAGGCTGATCACCAGCCGTTGAAGTGCTAGCCCGGGGGGGACGACCCCCCCCAGACCCCCACCGCTCCTGGGGGGAGCCATCCCCCCGGACCCCCCTTGGGGGGGACGAGCCCCCCGGGCCGCGCGGGGCGTACGGACGTAGCCGACCGAGACGAGAACCTCGGTGCCGGTCGCCAGGTGCAGGGATTGCTCGGGATGGCGGGTACGGGTCGGCAGGCCGTGGTACGGGTCGGCGTAGACCCACCAGTCCCTGCCCTCGGAGTCGCGCAACGGCAGCACGTCGAACACGAACTTGCCGATCACCTCGGCCGGATCCAGACCGGTCAGGCGGGCCGCGACCCGGTTGAACACGATGATGCGGCCGACTTCGTCGGCGATCACCACCCCATCCGGCAACTCGTCGGCGAAGATCAGGCTGCCGATCGGGACGGAGCCTTCCGGGACCGGGCTGATGCCGGAGTCACGGCCGTTGATGGTCTCGCGGTTCGGTGTGGGCGATGATGACGCCCCGCTCGTGATGAGCTCGTCCACTGCAGCGAAGCCTCCGTCCGGCGTGGCCGCACTTGCGATCGTCCGGCGGCCGGATGTGGTCACGGGTCGGGTGACGGATTGTTATCGGACTCTAGCGCGTATACCGGCGTTGTGACAGTCCTGGGACGTGAATTCTCTACGTTGTTGCTCAGATACTCTATGCCACCCAAAGGACTACTCACGTACCAGGGTGTCCCCCGGTCCACCTCTCCATCCCCCTTCACTGGCGCACTCGTTGTGCACGGGCGGATGCGTAGAGACACACTGCCGCCGCCGCGGCCAGGTTGAGGCTTTCCGCCCGGCCGTAGATGGGGACCGCGACTGACTCGTCGGCCAGCGCGGCAAGTTCGGGCGGCAGACCCCAGGCTTCGTTGCCGAACATCCACGCCGTCGGCTCGCCCAGCCAGGCCCGCACGTCGGGGTCGTCCAGACCGCGCCCGGCGCGCCCGTCCGCCGCGACGATGCGCAGTCCGGCGTCACGCAGGGTGACGACAGCCTCCTTGAGCCGGGCTCCGGCCACCACCGGCAGGTGGAACAGGCTGCCGGCCGAGGCACGCACGCACTTGCCGTTGTACGGGTCGACGGACGCGTCCGCGAAGACCACGGCCCGCGCGCCGGCCGCGTCGGCGGTGCGCAGGACCGTGCCGGCGTTGCCCGGATCACGCACGTTCGCCAGCAGCGCCACCAGACTAGGCGCGGGCTCGGTCACCGCGGCCAGCGGAACGTCGACGAAGCCGCAGACGGCCAGCAGGCCCTGCGGGGTCACCGTCTGGGCCAGCTCGCCCATCACCTCGCCGCTGATGATGTGCACGGGGATCCCCGCGTCCGCGACGGCAGTGACGAGATCGTGGTACCTGGTCCGTGCGGGTCCGGTCACGAACAGGTCCGTGATGCGGGCGCCGCAGCGATGAGCCTCGGCCACCGCCTGCGGGCCCTCGGCGAGGAAGGCCCGCTCGCGCTGGCGGAAGGCACGTTTGGTCAGGCGCCGCGCGGCCTTCAGCCGCGGCGAATGGATGCCCAGGTAGCCATGGTCAGCCGGTACGGTCATCAGCCCCGGCCGCCGGCGTGGTTCCAGGGGGCCATCGGGCCAAGGCGCGCCAGGGGGGCCAAGGGGGCCAAGGGGTTTAGCCCGCCTAAGCGGCCGCCGACCCTGACGCGTCGGGAAGCGCCTTCTTGGCCACCTCGACTAGGGCCGAGAAGGCCGCCTCGTCCGCGACCGCGAGCTCGGCGAGCATCCGCCGGTCGACCTCGACCCCGGCCACTCGCAGGCCCTGTATGAACCTGTTGTAGGTCATCCCGTTGGCCCTGGCGGCGGCGTTGATCCGCTGGATCCACAGCCGCCTGAACGCGCCCTTGCGGTCCTTGCGGTCGCGGTAGGCGTAGGTCATCGAATGCAGGACCTGTTCCTTGGCCTTGCGGTACAGCCGTGACCGCTGTCCTCGGTAACCGCTGGCCCGTTCGAGGACAACCTTGCGCTTCTTGTGGGCGTTGGCCGCCCGCTTCACGCGTGCCATTGTTCTGTCTCCCTCGCGCGGGCCGGGCTACTTGCCCAGCAGCTTCTTGATCTCCTTGACGTCGCTGGGTGCGACGACAATCTCCGGGTAAAGCCGCCGCGTGAGGCGGGACGACTTGTGCTCGAACATGTGGTTACGGTTGGCGCGGCGGCGCATTACCTTGCCGGTACCGGTCAGCCGGAACCTCTTCCCGGCACCGCTATGTGTCTTCATCTTCGGCATGGTCGCCGTCGTCTCCATTTCCTGTCGTTGTCACTGCGGCCCCTGGTCGGGGGCGCGCAGCATCCACCATCCCCGGCGCTGGCCGCCGGGGATAAGTCCGGCCGGGTGACGCTGCCGGCTAGGCCGGACCCGGTACCGCGGCGTCATCGGCGGCGGGCTCGCTCGCCGCGGGCGGTGGTGCCGCTGACGTGGCCGCGCGCGGGCTGGGCACCGACCTGCTGTGCGACTGCCCGGCGTGCGCCTTGGTTTCGCTCTTCTTCCTGTGCGGGCCGATCACCATGATCATGTTCCGCCCGTCCTGCTTGGGCTGCGACTCCACAAAGCCGAGCTCCTCAACGTCGGCGGCGAGACGCTGCAGCAAGCGGAAGCCCAGTTCGGGCCGTGACTGCTCACGTCCCCTGAACATGATCGTCACCTTGACCTTGTCACCGGCCTTGAGGAACCGCTCGACGTGGCCCTTCTTGGTGCCGTAGTCGTGCGGGTCGATCTTCGGGCGGAGCTTGATCTCCTTGACGACCGTCTGCGCCTGGTTCCGGCGTGACTCCCTGGCCTTCACCGCGGACTCGTACTTGTACTTTCCGTAGTCCATGAGCTTGGCGACAGGTGGCCGCGCGGTCGGTGCGACCTCGACTAGGTCGAGGTCGGCTTCCTGAGCTAGCTTGAGTGCCTCGGCGACCGAGACGATCCCGATCTGCTCCCCCTTCGGCCCTACCAGCCGGACTTCGGGAGCACGGATGCGCTCGTTAACACGCGTTTCGACGCTGATGTGACCTCCTTGAGCCTGTTCACTGCCGCCGGCGCTTCCGGCGGCAGTATGTGCATTGCCCGGGAGTGTTCCCGTGCCGATGCCGCCTGCCAGAAGCGGTACCGCACACGAGAAAGCCCCGCGAGCGATGCGCTTCGCGGGGCAACCACGTCACGACGCCATCCCGCAATCCCCGCAGGGACACGAAAGTGCGCCGTGCCAGCCGGCACCGGCAACGAATGCGCTTTCACGCGCACGGCCGCCGGGACTTCTGACCAGACCCGCCTGCCTCGGTGTTCGCCGGGCCGACCGGGTGGGAGGTGGTCCTCCGCTTTGCGCGCCCGGCACCTGGGTACCGGGCTGCTGACAACAGTAACAGCACTGAGCGGCCGAGCGGTATTCCCTATTATCTCGGGGGGACGACCCCCCCAGACCCCCCGCGCCCGGGGCCCCGCATCCCCCCGGACCGCCTTGAGGGGGCTACCCGCCCCGCATGCCCCCGGCCCCCCGCGTATGGGAGGCTTGGGTTAGGTGAGGACCCGGTTGGTGAAGGTGCGGGTGCCGAGATAGCCGAAGACCGCGGTACCGCCGACGAGCGCGAGCAGCACCGCCCACATCGGCATGTGCGGGAGCACGGGGGTGAGCACGGCCCGCAGCCCCTCGGACATGTACACCATGGGATTGATGAGGATCAGCATCTGCAGCCAGCGGATATTGTGCAACGCGGCCCAGGGGTAATAGACGCAGCCGAGCATGGTGGCGGGCAGCAGGATCACGGCGAACAGCATCTGCATCTTGCGCGGATCCATGATCGTGCCGAGCAGCAGCCCGAGTGCGGAAGTGAGCAGCGACGCCGCGACCAGGATGAAGATGAACAGGGCCCAGTTGGTCACGTGCACATGCGGAGCCTGGCCCGCCGCGTGCACGAACAGCACGATCGGGAACACGATGCAGGCGCCGAGGAACGCCTGGACCGCCCCCGCGGTGATCTTCTGCATCGCCAGCACCTGGATCGGCACCGGGGCGAGCGCCCGGTCCTCGATCGTGCGCTGCCAGGAGAACTCCATCACCAGCGGGAACGTCACGGCCATGATCCCCTGCATGAGCAGCATGGAAGCCATGAGGCCAGGCACGAGGATGGTGGAGAAGTTGATACCGGCCGCGGACGCGGCCGAGGCGCGCGCGGACGCGCCAGCGGCCCCGCCGCCGAGCATGAAACCGCCGCCGATCTTCGGGAACACGTAGGCGAAGACGAAGACGAAGAGCAGCGGCTGCATGACCGCGCGGGTGAAGGTGGCGACGGCGTTGCGCCGCAATACCCGGAACTCGCGGGCCATCATGGCGCCGAACGTCCTGGCCATGGTGGGCCGCGGCGTCGGCGCCTCGGCGATCAGGGCGGCAACCTCCGAAGCCTCGGGAACCCTAACCCGGTCCGCGGTTTCGGCCGGGGCGTTCCGTGTCGTAGTGGTCATCAGGATCGCGGCGTGGAGATCCCGTCCTTCAGGCGGGCGGGAAACACCGCTTCACCTCCCCGGAATGTCGGTGGCCGTCGATAGTGGTAATCCCGTGTCTTCCAGCTGGGAGGACGTCAATCGCGGTACTCCCGTCCCGTCAGGCTCAGGAATACCGTCTCCAGGCTCGGCTTGAGCTGGGTCGCGTCGCGCACGGTCAGTCCCGCCGCGGACCCGACGGTAACCAGCTCGCCGAGTACGCCCTCGGGCTCACGGGTGAAGACCCGGATGTAGTCGCCCTCGGATTCCACCTTGCTGACACCGGGCCGCCCGGCCAGCCCGGCCCCGGCCGTCACGCCTTCGGGGATCACGTCCTCGTACCTGACCGTGATGACGGTCTCCGCGCCTGCGCCTTCCTTCAGCTCGTTCACGGTGCCCGAGGCGAGCACCTCGCCGTGGTCCATGACGGCGATCTGCTCGCACAGCGCTTCGGCTTCTTCCATGTAGTGCGTGGTCAGCAGGATGGTCTGCCCCTCGGCGTGCAGGACGCGGAGGATGTCCCAGAGGTTCACCCGGGTCTGCGGGTCGAGGCCAGCCGTCGGCTCGTCGAGGAACAGCACGTCCGGCCGGTGCACCAGGGCACGCGCGATCAGCAGCCGCTTCGCCTGCCCGCCGGACAGGTCGGTGGACATCGCCTTGGAGCGGTCCGACAGCCCGAACACGTCGAGCAACTGCGCGGCGCGGCGTGATGCCTCGCGCAGCCCGAGGCCAAAGAACCGGCTGCGGAATTCCAGGTTCTCGGCCACGGTCAGCTGCATGTCGAGCGTGTTGTTCTGGGTCACCACGCCGATCCTGCGCTTCACCCCGACCGGGTCGGCGACCACGTCCAGCCCCGCCACCCACGCCCGGCCCCCGGTGGGCAGGACCAGCGTGGTGAGCATGCCGATGGTGGTGGACTTGCCCGCGCCGTTCGGCCCGAGCAGCCCGAAGAACTGGCCTGAGCTGACGGACACGTCGATGCCGCGCACAGCCGGGACGTCGCCGCGCGATGACTTATAGGTCTTGCGCAGATCCTCGGTGTGTATCGCGAACCCGTGTGCGCTCGTCATGATGTCAACCTATGTTGACGAAGGGCGCTTGTCAACATAGGTTGACACGCCCGCCTCCGGCCTGACGACCACCTGACGTCCTGCGTCACCGGCCGCGCTCCTTCCTGATCAGCTCGCTGAAGTGCCCGATCATGTCGGTGAAGAACTTGCGGATGACCGGCTCGTCGGCCCGGCTCACGAAGCCGAACGCCGCCCGCCAGTGCGGTCCCGCCGCCGAGTAGTAGTCCTCGCAGGCGCGCCGGCCCTTCTCGGTCACGTACAGCCTGACCACCCGGCGGTCGTCGGTGTCCCTGCGCCGCTCCGCGTAGCCTTCCCGCACGAGCGTGTTGACCACGGAGGTCAGCGTGCCGGGCGATGACCACCCGCGGGCCGCCACGTCGCTCGATTTGAGCCCGTCCGCGGCGAGCAGGACCCGCAGCACGCCGAGCCCCGCCGGGCTGACCCGCAGGCCCGCCTGGGCCACCGTGCCGGCATAGAAGGCGCCCATGATCCTGGAGGCGGCCAGCAGCAGCATGTGCAGTGGCGCGTCCGGAGGGATCCCGTCCGCTGGGTCTCCCCAGATCCAGCCGGTGCCATCGCCGGGTGCCAGTCCCGGGCCGCACCCGCTGGGCGGGGACTCACCGACCGCGGGCTCGCCGGCCCCGGCCTGGGGTGATCCGGTCGGGTGACCCGTTTCCCCTGGCGGCGAGACCCCGACGACTTCGATTTCGCTCACCGTGCCAGTCTTCTCCGCCGCTATTTCCATGTCAAATCATTTGAAATCAAAATATCTCGGCGCAAGCCTGCGGCACATCCGTATGGCGGGCGATCTACGCTTAGGCGGAGTGAGCAGCGTAACCAGCCAGCACGGGCAGTTCAGGCCCGGAGAGTCGGCACCGCCTCCCTCCCCGCTCCGCGGCCGCACGCCGGGCTGGGCTGCGTGGCTGGTCGTGGGCTGCTACCTGCTGGGCGCCTTCGCGCTGACCTGGCGCCTGTGGGCTGACCCCGCCGGGCGGATAGTGGCCAACGACCCCGGGGACATCAGCCTGTTCGCCTGGTTCATGCGGTACGGCGCGACCGCGGTCTCGCACGGCCGACTCCCGGCCCTGGTGACGACCGGACTGAACGCGCCGCAGGGCATCAACCTGATGTGGAACACGTCGATGCCGCTGCCCGGGGTCGTGCTGGCTCCGGTGACGCTGCTGGCTGGCCCGCAGACCAGCCTGACGATCCTGCTCACGGCCGGCTTCGCCGGGTCAGCGGCCAGCTTGTTCTGGGTGCTGAGGCGGTGGGAGGCCAGCGTCGGCGCGGCGGCCATCGCGGGCGCGGTCTACGGGTTCTCGCCGGCTCTGGTTACCGCCGGCATCGGCCACTTCCATCTGCAGTTCGCCGTGCTGCCGCCGTTGATCATCGACGCGCTGCTGCGGATCCTCACCGGCCGCGGCCATGCCCTGCGGACCGGCGTGTGGCTCGGCCTGCTGACGGCCGCGCAGCTGTTCATCGGAGAGGAACTGCTGGTCGGCGTGGCCGTGGCCGCCGCGGTGATGGTCGTGGTGCTCGCCCTTGGTCACCCGCGCGCGGCCATCGGGGCCATCACCGGAAGGGCCCGCCAGATCGTCGCCGGCCTGGGCGCCGCGGTCGCGGTCGCGGCACTGACCTGCGGATACGCTCTGTGGGTGCAGTTCCGCGGCCCGCTCGCCTCGCACGGCAGCCCGTGGCAGGTCAGCGAGTTCCACAGCTATCCGTACGCCTTCGTCACCCCGTCCGGCGCGCTGCTGTTCCACACCAGCGCCAGCGCGGCCACCGCCGCCAGCTATCCCGAGCCGTTCCCCGAGTACCTGGCCTACCTGGGCTGGCCGCTGCTGATCATCCTGATCGTCGCCGCGGTGTGCTTCTGGCGGGATCCGAAGGTCCGCCTGATGGCGGTGACGTTCGCGCTGCTGGAACTGTTCTCCCTCGGTGCCGTCAGCCTGACGTTCCTCGGGACCCGTTTGCCGGCGTCGGCCCTCCCGTGGTACTGGCTGCGGGGCATCTCGGTTCTCGCCGATGTGCTCCCGGACCGGTTTTCCATTCTCGCGGACGGGGCCGCGGCGGCCCTGCTCGCGTTCGCCCTGGACCGGGCGCGCACGCTGGCCCCGCACACCGGGCGCGGGCGGCTCACCGCGGCGCTCGCCACCGCTGCGGCGGTGCTGGCCGTGCTGCCCCTGGTCCCCCGGCCGATGCTGGCCACCGATGTCACGCCGGTACCCGCGGGCTGGCGCGCGACCTTCGCCACGTTGCGGCTCGCGTCCGGTGCCCACGTGCTCGTCATCCCCGACCTAACACTGGGGATGCGCTGGCAGGCCGAGACCGGCGTACCCGGCTCGATGGTCGGCGGCGGCGTGACCATCGAGCCCGACCAGAGCGGGCAGGCCACGAGCTATGTTGACCACCGGCGCGCGACCGCCGAGTATCTCGAGGCGCTCTACCTCGGGGCACCGAGCGGGCCCGCACCGTCGCGGTCGCAGCTGCGCCAGGACCTGGCGTACTGGCAGCTCGCGGCGATCGTCGCGGTCACCAGCCGCAACTCACGGCTCGGGCGTTTCCTGGCCGGCCAGTTCGGCCCGCCCGCGGTCCAGGCCGGCGCCATGCTCGCGTGGCGGCTACCCTTCCGTCAGCCTTCGCACGGTAAGTTATCTCCTTTAACGGAGGAAGGGACGTGCGTGTCTCATGGCCGAGACGATCGTCATAACCGGGGGGGCCGGGTTCCTTGGATCGCACCTGTCGGAGCGGCTGCTGGCCGACGGCTGCTCGGTGATCTGCCTGGATAACTTCTGCACCGGTACCCCCGCCAACGTGGCGCATCTGATCGAGAACCCCGCCTTCCGGCTGGTCCGCTACGACGTCACCGAGTACCTGCACGTGGGCGGCCCGGTGGACACGGTGCTCCACTTCGCTTCCCCGGCGAGCCCGGTCGACTACCTTGAACTGCCCATAGAGACGCTCAAGGTCGGCTCCATCGGGACGATCCACGCGCTGGGGCTGGCGCGGGAGAAAGGCGCGCGTTTCCTGCTCGCTTCCACCTCGGAGGTCTACGGCGACCCGCTCGTCCACCCGCAGGGCGAGGATTACTGGGGCAACGTGAACCCGGTCGGCCCGCGAGGCGTCTACGACGAGGCCAAGCGCTTTTCGGAGGCGCTGACCGTGGCCTACCGCAAGAACCGCGCGGTGGAGACGAAGATCGTCCGCATCTTCAACACCTACGGGCCGCGCATGCGCCCGGACGACGGGCGCGCCATCCCCACGTTCATCCGCCAGGCGCTGGCCGGGGAGCCGATCACCGTGTCCGGAGACGGCAGCCAGACCCGGTCGGTCTGCTACGTCACCGACCTGATCGAGGGCATCTTGCGGTTGCTGCGGTCACCGCATCCCGGCCCGATGAACATCGGGAATCCGGGCGAGCTCTCGGTCCTGGAGCTGGCGGAGACGATCCGCCGTATGACGGGGTCGCAGTCGCCGATCACGTTCGTCTCGCGCCCTCAGGACGATCCGAAGGTCCGGCAGCCGCGGATCGATCTCGCCCGCGAGGTCCTCGGGTGGAAGCCCGAGATCGGCTTGGAGCAAGGCCTGGAGCGCACGATCGAGTGGTTCCGCGAGCGCGCGGCATGACGCCCGCCGTGAAGCTTTCCATCCTCATGCCCGTATACAACGAGGCCAAGACGGTGCAGGCCGCCGTCAAGCGGGTGCTCGATGTCAGCTTCCCCTGCCAGGTGGAGGTGGTGATCGTCGATGACGCGAGCACCGACGGGACAGCCGAGATCATCGGCCAATTTCACGATGACCGGCTGGTCAGGCTCCGGCACCCAGCGAACCGGGGCAAGGGAGCCGCGATCCGCACGGCGACCGCGGCGGCGACCGGTGATTTCGTGGTCCCCTTGGACGCGGACCTGGAATACCAGCCCGAAGAGATTCCCAAGCTGCTCGAACCGGTCCTGAGCGGCGAGGCCGGCGTGGTGTATGGCAGCCGGACCTTCGGCAGCCATTCCGCCTATTCCTTCTGGTACGTCATGGGTAACAAGGCCGTGACGACCGTCGCAAACGTCCTTTTCAACGCCTATATCGCCGATCTGGAGACCTGCTTCAAGCTCATGCCCCTAGACTTGCTCCGCAGCCTGAACATCACCTCCAACGGATTCGGCATGGAAGCCGAGATCACCGGCAAGCTGCTGGCTCGCCGGATCCGCCCGTTCGAGGTGCCGATCACCTACCGGGCTCGCAGCCGAGAAGAGGGCAAAAAAATCACCTGGCGAGACGGGGTGCAGGCAATGTGGATCCTGGCGAGAATCCGCCTGACCGGACGGCGGGCAGCGGGCCCGACGGGCCCGGCGACGAACAGGCCCGCATGACGTGAAGGAAATCAGGGGAGACCGGCAGATTCAGTGCGACGTCCTCGTGGCGCTGTCGGAGTGCCGTAACCACCGCAAGTGGTTCGCGGACTTCGCCAAGCCCTACCTGGGCGACCACCCGATCGAGATCGGCAGCGGGCTGGGCGACTACGCCCGGGAGTGGATCCCGCTCGTCGGGCAGTTCACGGTGACCGACGCCGACGAGGCCATGATCATCGGTCTGAAGAGGGAAATGGCCGCTTACCCCAACGTGGACGTGCGCCAGATCCTGCTCCCGTCCACGGTGCGGGCCGACCACTCCTGCCTCATCTGCTACAACGTGCTCGAGCACATTGCAGACGACGCCGGGGCGCTGCGCAGCATGGCCCGGCTCGTCCGGCGCGATGGCCATATCGTCCTGGTGTGCCCGGCGTTCCCCTTCGCGATGAGCCCGGTCGACATCGCGACGGGACATGTCCGCCGCTACACCAAGCGCTCCATGACGGCGGCGCTGACGGGGGCGGGCCTTGAGGTCGTGGACGTGCGTTACGCCAATTCCCTGGGCCTGATCTGCTACTACGCGTTCACCAGCCTGCTGAGGAAGCAGCCGTCCACGGGCGGCACGATGACCTTCTACGACCGGCTGGTGGTCCCAGTGGTCCGCTCCGTGGAACGCCTGGTCAAGCGGCCGCCATTCGGCCAGTCCGTGATCGCGGTCGCGCGGGTGCCAGCCCCTTACCCGGAGGACCCGGAGGACCCAGTGACTCCGGAAGGCCGGTAGACCGAAACCCCGTCCGCCCGGTAAGCGAATCTGAACCCGGTTCCGGCCAGGTACTGGGACAGGGCATGGCTGGGATTCTGCAGCCATACCAGCAGCCAGCCGACGTTCAGTTTCCGCAGGTCCGCCCGGGCCGCCGCGATCTGCGCCGGCGTTGTGGCGTGGCCGTGCTGAGCCTGGTTGAGCTGGAAGTAGAACTGATGGCGCTGCATCGCCGTGAGCGTCCTGGTCGGCACCCAGGACGAATAGGTAAACGCCCGGGGATGGCCGTCCTCGGTGGCCAGGAGTATGGCCTGGGCGTCCGGGTTCTCGCCCCATTGCGGGACAACGTACTGGCCGAAGGGCACGTCCACGACGATCGAGCCGGAGTGGTCGGCGGCGATCGGCCGGTCGAGCGCCGCCAGCGTGGTGGGCATGGTCCGAATGCCTTCGGGGGTTCCTGGCCAGCCTGCCTCCAGGGCCGCGAGCACCGCCACCACAGCGATCACCGGCCAGGCCCCGCGGCGCGCTAGCCAGTCCACCGCCGCCCCCGCGAGCAAGGCCGCGCCGACCAGCCCGAGCAGGGCCATGCGGTCGGCCTCGCGGAAGATAGACAGCCCGGGTACCCGGATGAACCAGCTATACGGCAGCAACGCCGATACCCGCAGTCCTCCCCAGTACTGGGCCAGCGGCACATAGGTATGCCGGCCGACCTTCAGCACCGGCCCGAGCGCGAGCACGGTGCCGCCCAGCCAGAGCAGCGCGAGCAGCCAGGCGCTGCGCCGCCGCCAGCTGGCGATCAGGCCCAGCACGGCGAGCACGCTCAGCACCACCCCGAACGTGTTGAGGTTCTCGAAACCTGTCTGCCAGTAGTAAATGTGGCCCAGCCCGGCCAGCCCGGGATCATTGGCGAGCCGGGGCGAGGGCGCGAACAGGTCGTTCACGTTGGCCACCCAGGTCGTGTAGCCCAGCCACGTGGGCATCGTGGTGGTCCCGTCCGCGCGGGCCTGCTGGAGCATCGCGACCAGCTGCGGGCTGCCGGCCACGACAAATGCCGCCCCGGCGGCCGCCAGGGCCGTGAGCCGGGTCCGGGCCACCTCCAGGGTGCCTGAGCCCGCCAGCCAGGGAACCAGCACCAGCGCGGCGAGGATCAGGGCCATCACCGCTGATTCCTGGTTGACCAGCAGGCAGCCGGCCAGCACCGCGCCCAGGATGACCGCCTGCCCGATCCCGGGATTGCGGCGCAGCCGGACGGCGGCCTCCAGCGTCACCGGCAGGAACGCCGTGCCGTACGCGATATTGATGTGATACCAGTCCTGGTAGGTCAGCATGCCCGACAAGCCGAAGAACGCGCCGGCCGCGATCGCGCCGACGCGGGTCGGCAGCCACAGCCGGGCGGCCCGGTACATCGCGTAGCCGGCCAGACCGGGCAGGACGATGAGCAGCAGGTTGTAGGCAGCCGACGGGCCGAACGCCAGCGTGACGGGCATCATCACCGCGCCGAGCAGCGGCACCAGCGTGTGGTACGCCAGCTGGAGGCCGACGGGCGCGGCCATATATGTGGTGGACCACGGGTTGTGCAGGTGGATGATCTGGTGCGCGACCCACCACAGGTCCCAGACGTAGACGGCCGCATCCCGGGTGGCCGGCAGCCTGCCGGTGACGTAGGTCGCCAGCGGCCAGGTTGCCGCTACCCCGGCGGCCAGGAAACCGGCCAGCACCGCCAGTTCCCGCGCCCACGGGCGCGCGGCAGCAGCCCGCAACCGCCCTGGTCCGCCAGCCGCCTGCTCCCGCCGGTCAGCTACCCGCCCGTGCGTCATGATGGCAGCCTAGTGGGCCCGGCTGGATGCGGGCCTCGATATGGCGCCGGTCCGGGCGCGGGAGCGCGCGCTCAGGGGCAGCTATCAGCCCGGCCGACCCGGGGCTGGCCGGTAGACGGACACCCCGTCCGCCCGGTAGCTGAAGCGGAAACCAGTAGCAGCCAGGTAGTGCAGCAGGGCCGGGCTAGGCTTAGGCAGCCAGACCAGCACCCAGCCGACGTGCAGCGTCCGCAGGTCCGCCCGGGCCGCCGCGATCTGCGCAGACGTTCTATTCCAGCCCTGCTGGGCCTCGTTGAGCTGGGCGTAGAACGAATGGCTCTCGATCGCCTCGACGGTCCGCGTGGGCACCCAGGACGTGTAGCAGATCGCCCGGGGGTGACCGTCAGCGGTGGCGATGAGGATGGCCTGGGCCGCCGGCGGCACACCGTAGTAGGGAATGTTGTACAGGCCGAACGGAACGTCCACCACCACCGAGCCGGAGTGGTCGGCGGCGATCGGGCGGTCCAGGGCAGGCAGCGTGGTCGGCATGCCTCCCGGGCTCCCCGGCCAGCCCGCCTCCAGGGCGCCGAGCACCGCCACCACGGCGATTACCGGCCAGGCCCGGTGCCGCCCCAGCCAGTCCACCGCGGCGCCCGCCAGCAGGGCGGCGCCGACCAGCCCGAGCAGGGCGAGCCGGTCCGCCTCGCGGAAGATGGACAGCCCGGGTACCCGGAGGAACCAGGTGTACGGCATCAGCGCCGATACCCGCAAACCTTCCCAGGTCCGGGCCAGCGGCACGTACAAATGGCGGCCGATGTACAGGACCGGGCCGAGAGACAGCGCCGCAGCGCCCAGCCACAGCAGCGCGAGCAACCAGGCGCTGCGCCGGCGCCAGCTCGCGATCAGGCCCAGCACCGCCAGCAGGCTCAGCACTACGCCGAAGGTGTTCAAGCCATCCAGGTAAGTCCGGGACGTATAGATACTTCCCAGGCTGGTGAGTCCGTCCTGGACGAGCCGGGGCGAAGGTGCGACCAGGCTCGGCAGGTTGGTTACCCACGTCGTGTACCCGTAAAAAGCCGCCGGGGCAACGGTCCCGCCCGCGCGCGCCTGCTGGACCATGGCCACCACCTGCGGGCTGGCCACGACCGCGGCCGTCACCACGGCGGCGGCAAGCGCCCGAAGCCGGCTGAGCGCTGTGGACCAGGCGCGCACCGCCAGCAGCCACGGGACCAGCGCCAGAGCGGCCAAGATGACGGCCATCACCGCCGATTCCTGATTGACCAGCGCCGAGGCGCCGAGCACCAGCCCCAGGATCAATCCCCGGCCGATCGTGGGGCCGCGGCGCAGCCGGACAGCCGCCTCGAGGGTCAGCGGCAGGAACACCGTGCCGTAGGCGATATTGATGTGGTGCCAGTCCTGCCACGTCAGCATCGCCGACAGCCCGAAGAACGCGCCGGCCGCGATCGCACCGACCCGGGTCGGCAGCCACAGCCGGGCAACCCGGTACATCGCGTAGCAGGCCAGACCCGGCTGGACGATGAGCAGCAGGTTGTAGGCGGCCGACGGGCCGAAGGCCAGCGTCACCGGGGTCATCAGCACGCCGAGCAGCGGCACCAGCGTGTGGTATCCCAGCTGGAGGCCCACGGGCGCGGCCATGTACGTGGTGAACCACGGGTTGTGCAGATGGATGATCTGGTGCGCCACCCACCACAGGTTCCACACGTAGACTGCCACATCCCGGCTCGTGGCCAGCCTGCCGGTCAGGTAGGTCGCCAGCGGCCAGGTCGCCGCGACCCCGGCCGCCAGGAAGCCGGCCAGGACCGCCACTTCCTGTACCCAGGCACGAGCGGCCGCCACCCGCAACCACCCCGGTCGGCCGGCGGCCTGCCCCCGCGTCCCGGCGACCCGCCCCTCGATCATGACCCGCAGCCTAGTCCGAAGTTCGGCCTGGTGCGTGCGACGCGGATCACACCTGCTGAAGGGCTTGCGGGGATGCGCGCGCAGCCGGTGCTGCGTCATCCTGGCATCGGATGAGATTCTCCGAGGCGCTCGCGCTGCTGGCCGCCGGGACGGTGGGCGGCATCCTCAGCACGGCGGTGAGCATCGCCTCGCTGGTCACCTACCCGGTCCTGCTGGCACTGGGGGTGCCGCCGCTGTCCGCCAACATGACCAACACCGTCTCGCTCGTGCTCACCGGGGCGGGCTCGGTGGCCGGGTCCAGGCCGGAACTCACCGGCCAGGGTCGGCGCGTGCTCCGGCTCGGCGCCATCACCGCGCTCGGCGGCGCGGCCGGGGCGGCGGTCCTGCTGCTGACTCCGGCGAGCACGTTCACCCTCGTGGTTCCGGTGCTGATCGGCGGTGCGTCGCTAGTGCTGCTCATCCAGCCGAAGATCAAGACGCTGACGCCGACGCGGAGGCCATCAGGAAGGCGGCGGCTGGCTCTCGGCGCCGGGCTCTTCGCGGTCGCCATGTACGTCGGGTACTTCGGTGCGGCCGCTGGCATCCTCCTGCTGGTGGTGCTCAGCGCCATGATCGACGAAGCGCTGGCCAGGGTCAACGCGATCAAGAACGCGGTCTCCGGCATGGCAAACGCCACGGCCGCGGTGTGCTTCGCGCTATTCGGCGACGTCAGGTGGAAGCTCGTGGTCCCGCTCGCGGCGGGTTTCCTCATCGGCGGGTGGATCGGGCCCCAGATTGCCCGGCGGATTCCCGCCGGGCCGTTCCGCGTCTTCGTCAGCCTGTGCGGCCTGGGCCTGGCAGCACGGCTTGGCGTCAGCGCATACCGCTGAGCATCTATCCCTACGCGTACCGGCGCCGCCGCAAGTGCGATGGCACCGGCCGTCGCGATCGGCTCGGCACGCAAGTGTTTTTCGGCGGGACTAAGCACACGGGAATCTTCCCGAAAAGGTAACGACAAGCATGTATCCACGCCTGCCCTGCCCGCTCCCGGCTGCCGTGCGCTGCCCCGCTCGCTGCTAGGGAGTGACGATGACCTTGCCGACAGCGCCCCCCTCGGCGGCCAGCTGCGCGGCCACGACGTCGGCCAGCGGGAACTTACGCACCGGCAGGCCGGTGAGGTCACCTGCGGCAAGCGCGGCGGTGACGTCGCCGGCCGCCCGGTCCAGCGCGGCCCGCGCGACGCCGTACAGCAGGACGAACTTGAGCGTGACGTTGGCGTTCATGCAGGCCCGGACGGGCAGAACGGGATCGGCGGGCTCGGCCGCGTAGGTCACGATCGTAGTCCCCGCCCTGGCCACCGCCAGGTCGAGCGTCAGGTTGGCGCCGAGCGCCAGCTCGATCACCCGGTCCACGGCGGGGGCGAACGCACGCACCTGCTGGACCGCGTCCGGCGAGCGGTAGTTCACCACCAGGTCCGCGCCCGCCTTCTCCGCCAGCGCCGCCTTCTCAGAGTTGCTCACGGTGGTGATGACTCCCGCCCCCGCCCGTTTAGCCAGTTCGATGGCGAAGTGCCCCACGGCTCCCGCGCCTCCGGCCACGAGGACGGTCTGGCCGGCCAGAGGGCCGTCCGAGAACAGGCAATAGTGCGCGGTCAAGGCTGGCACGCCCAGCGAGGCTCCCAGGTCGAACGAGGCGCCGTCGGGCAGCGGCGCGGCCTGCCGTTCCGGCACCACGGTCCACTCGGCGGCGGTCCCCCACCGCCGCCCGGCCGCGGCCAGCCACAGCCACACCCGCTCCCCCACGCGCCCTGGGTCTACTCCGGCGCCGACCGCCTCGATGATGCCCGCGCCGTCGTGGTGCGGGATCTGGAAGCCGTCGATGGGGCGCGCCGTCATCCCCGACCGGGTCTTGTAGTCGGTGGGGTTGATCCCCGAGGCGCGTACCCGGACCAGGACCTCGCCCGGTCCCGGCTGGGGCCGTTCGATCTCCTCGACGCGCAGCACCTCGGCCGCCGGGCCGGTACTGGTGTACAGGGCTGCCTTCATGGGTGCAGACTAACGCCTTTGAATACCCTGTCTACGGCGTTGCGCGGCCCGTGCAGCGCGAGCCCGGCGAAGTCGAGGTCAGCCGCGGCGACAGCCCGTACCACGGCCCGGTTGTCGTCGTCGTTGCCGGTCGCGAACATGTCCATGGTGTAGACCGCCATCGGCATCTCCCGCGCCAGTGCCCGCTGGTGGGCCTGGCGGAGCGTCTGGCCGTCGGCGGAGTAGACCAGGACCGGCTGGCGGAAGAGCTCCAGGTAAGTATGCCCGGACGCGTCCTCGTACGGCTTGCCCAAGATGTCCCCCGAGCTGCCTGCGATGCCGCTGGCCAGGAACGCGGTGACGTTCAGCTTCTGCCACTGCTCCAGGTCTGCGCGTACGGCAATCGCGATCTTGGTGTCGAAACGCAGTGTCATCAATGCCTCAACCGTCGCCGGAGTTCTGGATGATCCATGCCACCAGCGTGCCGCAGGGACGGCTCGAGGTCTTGAACGCTGGAGCGCGGGCGCACCTCGCCCCGCGATAATGAATCGGCGGCGAGCACCTCGCATCGCGATAATGGATCATGCCCGTCAGCGCTGACCTTCCGTCCCGGGACTGGGCCAGGTACTGGCGCGCGGAGGGGGTGCCAGTAGAGGCGATGCACGCGCATTTCACCTCGCACGTGTATCACCGGCACAGCCACGAGAGCTATTCATTCGGCGTCACCGAGGCCGGCGCGCAGGCGTTCAGCTGCCGTCACGGGCGTCACGTGAGCGGCGCCGGCATGGTGATGACCTTCAACCCGGATGATCCGCATGACGGCCACGCGGCCGGCGAGGGCGGGTTCACCTACCGGATGGTGCACATCTGGCCGGAGTTCTTCGCCGGCCTGATCGGCCCCCGGTGCCCGCTTCCGCTGTTCCGCTCGCCGGTGATCGATGATCCCGTGACCGCCTGGGCGCTGCGCGATCTGCACGTGACGCTCACTGGTCCGGGCCAGAACACCACCGAGCTGCAACGGCACGAGCGGCTTACCGCTACGGCCGCGCTCCTGGTCCGGCACGCCTCCAGGCACGTCCCGGCGCCGACTCGCCCCGGGCCCGCGGGTTCGACTGGCTCAGACCCGCGCATCGCCGTCCGCATTCGCGAGATCCTCCACGAGGGCTATGCCGCGGACCTGACCGCCGATGACCTGGCCGCGGCCGCCGGCTGCAGCCGGTATGCGGCCTACCGGGCGTTTAGCCAGGCCTACGGGCTCGCGCCGAGCGACTACCAGCGCCAACTCCGGGTGCGGGCGGCGCGCAGGCTGCTTTCCAGCGGCCTTTCGCCCGCGGCCGCGGCCGCTGAGGCCGGCTTTGCCGATCAGGCCCACCTCACCCGCTGGTTCCGGCGCTACTACGGGATCACTCCCGGTGCCTACCGTGGCGCGGTATATCAGCAGGCCGGGCCGCAGCTAGCGGGTACCGGAACACCGGCCGTTCCAGCCCGAGGCGACCCGCTGACCAGGAACGCGTAGCAATATCACAGCGAATCCCCAGCTCAGCCAGGCGACTTCTGACTGACTTTGAAGCGTTTGCCTCTGGTACTGTCTGACCTTGTCCATCACAATTGAGTATCGAACTGGATCCGAACAAAAGAATCTGTTACAAGCGAGGCGGGTGACTGGAGCAGGTGCGGTTGAGAGCGGGGCGGCCATTCGGGCGGCTCTCAGCCGTCCGCGACGACCCGGAGCACCGGCCCGCGGACGATAGTGGCCCGCGCAAGCGGGCCCGTTTGTTCCCCTGGTCTCCGGCCAGGGCAGCGCTGATCACCGCGCTGACCGTCGGCGTCATCGTCGCCGTTACCCCCGCCGACGGAGCGGCCGGCGGTATCGCATCCGGCTTCGTGCGGGCGGTACGGCACCTGGTGGCGCCCTCGCAGAACGCGCAGGACTTCGCGGGCACCCCGGCTGTCGGGGCGCTGTTTACCATGGCCGCGGGCAAGCTCGGCCAGCACTTCTGCACCGCGAGCGTGGTCAATAGCCCGCACAGCGACCTGGTCATCACCGCCGCGCACTGCGTCACCGGCGTCTCCGGCGACATCGCGTTCGTGCCCGGCTATCACGACGGCGCGACCCCGTACGGGGTGTGGACCGTGACCAAGATCTACGCAGACCAGTCGTGGCGCTCCTCATCGGACCCGGACGACGACGTCGCGTTCCTGCAGGTCGGCCTGGCCGACTCGGTCGTGCCGATCGAGGATGTCACCGGCGCGGAACAGCTCCGGACCAGGACGTCGGCCCGCCAGCAGGTCGAGGTCATCGGGTACCCGGACTCCACGAATGTGCCGATCGCCTGCCGTAACTGGACCAGGGAGCCCATGTCGGATCAACTCGAGTTCGACTGCGGCGGCTACACCGACGGGACGAGCGGCGGGCCCTTCCTCGCCGAGGTCAACCCGCTGACCGGGCAGGGCACGGTCGTCGGGGTCATCGGCGGATACGAGCAGGGCGGCCTCACTCCGCAGGTCTCGTACTCGGCCATGTTCGGCGCGAACGTGGCGGCCCTGTTCAAGACGGCGGTGGCGGGCGGCTGAAGCCTCGCAAAACGCGTAAATCCGCCCGCCGACAGGGCTGCCACGGACCTAGATCATCCGTTTTTGGGTTCGCGCCGCGCCTGGTGGCGGATCTCGTCTCACGGACGAGGTGTACCCGCGGGCCAAACTATTTCGGGCCTGCCGGGCCACCGTGAGGTGCCGGGGCCGGGTACCGGGCGGCTGCGGCCGACCGGGCTGGCGATGCATGATTAGCTATGTCTGCGTCGGCAGAGATAGGAGTGTCGAGTGTCGCCTATATGCCATCAGCCCGTGCGCCGGCCCTCATCGGGTGACCGATGACCACCCTTATCACGTGGTATGACGTGCTCGGGGTGCTACCAGACGCGACGCCGGATGACATTCGCGAGGCGTGCCGGGCCAGAACGGCCATACTCCAGCCCGACACGCTGGCGGGGGCTCCGCCGGACGTGCTGTCGGCCGCGGACCGGGCGCGGCAGGCGGTGCAGGAGGCCTGGCGCGTGCTTGCCGACCCCGCCGCCCGAGAGTCATATGACCAGCAGATCGGTTTCCTGCGGCTCGGTGAGGGCCTGGCCGCGCCGTCGCGGGGGCCGCTGGGGCCCGATGTCGGCCTGGGTGAGGGGTGGTCGACGGCGGACGAGGAGGCGCTGGAGCCGTATCAGAGTCGCTCCTCCCGGGTGGTGGTGCCGGATGTCAGGGGACTGTTCTACCGCGCGTGCATGGAGGTCGCCGGCCGGGTCGGCCTGCACGTGGCTTCGATCCAGCTGACGGCGCACCCGATGCCGGTTGAGGGCCTGGTCGTTGGCCAGACGCCAGACCGCGGCGAGCGGGTGCACCGCGACAGCACGCTGACGGTCCAGGTGTGGCACCCGCCCGCGCCGCGCGGCTAGCAGCCGACAGCCGCCGGTTAGTACCGCTGAGGCCTTTCCTGATCCAACCCGCCCGCTGCCTCGCAGTGTCGACGGTCTAACCGGCGGCGGGTGGCGGGATGATCTGGTCGATCTCGGTTAGCTCGGCCGCGGACGGGATCCATTCCGCGGCCGCCGCGTTCGCCTTGACCTGCTCGGGGTTCATCGCTCCCGCGATCACCGATGAGCAGCCGGGCTGGGCGGCCAGGGCGCCGATCGCTGTTTCCAGGATCGTGACGCCGTGGGCCTGGGCCCAGGCCATCAGCGCTTCGACCTTGTCGAGCTTCTCCTCGGTGACGTAGCCCGCGCGGCTGGCCAGCCGGGTTCCGGCCGGGATCGCCTGGCCTCGCCGGATCTTGCCGGTCAGCAGCCCGTTGGCCAGCGGGAAATACGGCAGTACGCCCACGCCGAAATGCCTGGCCGCGGGTACGACGTCGGCTTCGGCGTCGCGTTGCAGCAGCGACCAGTGATTCTGCGCGGAGATGAACGGGGTGCGGTGGTCTCTCGCCGCCAGGTGCGCGGCATCGGCGAGCAGCCAGCCGGAAAAGTTGGAATGGCCGATGTACCGCACCTTGCCCTCGGTTACCAGCTCGTGCAGAGCCGCGATGGTTTCCTCGACGGGGGTCACGGGATCAGGCGTGTGGAGCTGGTACAGATCGACGTAGTCGGTGCGCAACCGCCGCAGCGACTCGGTGACGGCCCGCCGGATGTAGGCCCGGCCGCCCTTGGCGCCGGCCGCCGGCCCGTATCCCATGTCGGCCTTCTGGTGGCCGAACTTGGTGGCCAGCACGACCTGGTCCCGGCGCCGGCCCAGGATCTCGCCGAGCGCGTTCTCCGATCCGCCGCCTGCGCCGTAAGTGTCCGAGGTGTCGAACAAGGTGATGCCAGCGTCGATGGCCGCGTCCACCACCGCACTGGCCCCGGCCACGCCGAGCCGGCCGCCGAAGTTGTTGCAGCCTAGCCCGACCACAGACACCAGGAGCCCCGATTCGCCCAGCGACCTGTAACGCATGAACTCATCTTATGGACGACCGGTGATCCGTAGGGTTAGCTAGCGCGTCCTCAGGAATAGAGCAGATGATCTCGCCCACAGCGGAGGGATTCGACATGGAAACGCTCGCCGACAATTCCCGGCCACCAGCGCCGGGCGCCGCGCCGAGGCCGGGAGTCCCGAAGCCGGCCCGGGCCCGGAGGACGGCCCCCGGCTCGGGCGCGACGGTCCTCGGTTCCCTGACCATTCCGGGACGCCCGGACCAGGTCGGCGTGGCCAGGGCCTTCGTGGCGCGGACAGTCGGCTCGATGCAGGCAGGCGCGGATGCTGACGAGGCGACTTTACTGACCTCAGAAATCGTCACCAACGCCATACAGCACAGCAAATCGGGTGCCGACGGCGGAACGGTCACCATTCTCGTTATCGCCGTCACGCGGGGCGTTCTCGTCGAGATCATTGATGACGGTTCCGCAGGCGCTCCGATCGTGAAGGGCGATCTGTACGCGGCCGAGGGACACGGACTGTTCCTGGTTCAGCAGCTCGCGGCCCAATGGGGGTATCTGAGGGACTCGGCTGGCACGACGGTCTGGTTTCATCTTCCGGCGGCCGGGGAACCGCAGCAGGCTACCCAGCAGCCAAGCTCGGACGCAGGGCGGAGCCGTGAACGGCCGGGACCGCCCGACCCGCCCGGCACCGAGCCGTCCCGACCCCGGCCGGCCCGGCCGGGCCAACTCAGTCCGCCGGCGCCGCTGCGGGCCGCGGCGCTGCCGTCCTCGACGGCAGCGGCCCGATCGGGCCTGGGCCGGACGGATCCCGTGACGGAGGACGCCCCGCCGACCGCGCATCATGGCCGGCCTGCCTCGTCCCTGCTCGTCCGGTTTCCTCACCCGGCCGGACCGCGGGAACCGCCCGGCAGAATAAGTGCATGGCCTCGACATCGCGCTCCCATGGGACCGGGCCCGGGGTGATCACGCCTGACGGCTGTGCTGTTGACTTCTACGCGCAGCTGCCGGCTCTGGGCGAACCCGCCATCGTGCACGCCGCCATCGGCGCGGGGGCGTCCATTCTCGAACTTGGCTGCGGGACCGGGCGGGTCACCCGTCCGCTGGCCGGTCTGGGCCATCTGGTCGTCGCGGTGGACGAGTCGCCTGACATGCTGGCGCACGTGCGCGACGCCGAGACGGTGTGCGCGCGGATCCAGGATCTATCCCTCGGTCGCCGCTTCGGCGCCGTCTTGCTTGCCTCGCACCTGATCAACGCGGCAGACGACGACACCAGGAGCGCCTTGCTGGCCACCTGCCGACGTCACGTCGCCGACGACGGCTGCGTCATCGTCCAGCAGTACGCGCCGGAGTGGTTCTCGGCGGTCACGGAAACCGAGATCAGCGGGGACGGAGTCGCCTACCGCATGCACGACGTGTCACGTCCGGCGCCGAACCTGGTATCGGCCACCATTGAATACGTGGCCGGCTACCAGCGCTGGACGCAGACGTTTACGGCGATGCGCCTGGATGACACGGAGCTGGCCGCCGCGCTCGCCGCGGCAGGGCTGGGCCTTGATTGCTACCTCACCGAGGACCGCAGCTGGTTCCGCGCGATCCCGGTGCCCGCCGACCCGAGGGCTAGCGATACCGCAGCGCTAGCCGCCGCTTTTGCGGCGGAATGAACGGCGAGTGGACGCGGGCCCGTGGGAGCCGTGCACCTTGCCGGTATCCTGCGCGCCCTCGGCGTTGGCGCTGGCGTGCGCACTGCGCTTGCGCTCCAGCGCCTCACGGAATTTGCGCTTCATCTCATCGAGGTCGGACTGTGCGGAGTCTTGCGAGCTGACGTCGGCCGCCGAAGACGCGTCGCCCGCCTGGCGGGCGGCGCCAGCGGGCTTGGCAGGGCCCGGTGAAGCCTCGGCTCCGGATTTCTCGACAGCCATGCGGACCTCCTGGGAATGCACAAGTACGTCTCACAGCCTCGCACACTCGGGCCGGGTCCTTCGAGCCGCCACCCCCGGCAGAGAACCCCCATACTTGCAGTCATGACCCGAACATCCTCCAGGCCGGCCGAGGTGCAGGCCTGGAGCGTGGATACCGGCCACGGCAGCGCCGAGCTCTTGCGGGATGACGACCGCCGGGCGGCCTGGATGCTGCTGGTCGACGGCGTGCCGCAGTCGCACGTCGACCTGGACAATCCCGAATACCTGGAGTTCGAGTACGTCAGGCGGCTGGGGCACGTGATCGACACGGCGGCGCCCGCGACCCAGCCGCTGCGCGTGCTGCACCTGGGGGCCGGGGCCCTGACGCTAGCCCGGTACGTGGCGGCGACCCGGCCAGGCTCGCAGCAGCTAGCCGTGGATATCGACGCCGCCCTGGTGGATCTGGTCCGGCTCAGGCTGCCGCTGCGGCTGACTCGGCCGGGCCAACGAGGCCAGGGGGTCCAAGGGGTCCAAAGGGCCCAAGGGGGCCAAGGGGGCGTTAGGGGCCGGAGAGCTCAAGAGGTCCAAGGGGATCAGGGAGTCCAGAGGGCCCAGGGGGCCCAGCGGATCCAGGGGGCCCAGCGGATCCAGGGGGCCCAGCGGATCCAGGGGGCCCAGCGGATCCAGGGGGCCCAGCGGATCCAGGAGATCCAGGGAACCCAGGAGGTCCAGGGTAGCGAAGGGGGCGAAGGGAGCTACGCCGACGGCAGGGGCATGCGGCAGGCCAGGCGTCCCCCAGGGCCCCGACGACGCCGGTCTCGGCCGGTCCGGATTCGCGTCGGGGACGCCAGGACGGTACTCGAGCAGCAGTCGGCCGGCTCCTTCGACGTAGTGATCTTGGACGCGTTCGCCGGCGGGCGTACGCCTGCCCACCTGACCTCGGTGGAATTCGCGGTGGCCGTCCGCCGCGCGCTGTGCGGGAGTTCGGGGATCCGGGAGGATCAGGAGAGCCAGGGCGGCCAGAGCGGCAAAGGTAGTCAGGAAGGCCAGAAAGCTCAGGGGGGTCGAGACGGTCAGGGGGGTCGAGGCGGCCAGGAAGGCCACGGGGTCCTGAGTGGTGAAGAGGTCCTGAGTGGCGGGATCTTCGCGGCCAACGTGGCCGACGGCGCGCCGCTCGCGCATGCCCGGGCACAGGTCGCAACGGTACGCGCGGTCTTCCCGTACGCTTGCCTGATCGCCGACGCCGGGGTCCTGCGCGGCCGCAGGTTCGGCAACCTCGTGCTGGTCGCGAGCACCGGCCCCCTCCCGGTCGACACGCTCACCAGGCTGGCGGCGGCAGACCCGATGCCCGGACGGGTGCTGCACGGCCACGAACTCACCCGCTTCGCGGCGGGAGCCAAGCCGGTCACCGACGCCAACGCCCGCCCCTCCCCGGCCCTGCCTACCGGTGCGTTCGCGTGATGACCCGCGGAGCCGCTCAGCAGAGCCAATCGTCCGAGGTCGCGGGCGGCTCGGGTACCTCGCGCTCCTCTTGAAGGTCGTTCCGCTCGGCGTGGCGGCACTCAAGACCGCAGTGGCCCGGAGATGCCGCCTTAGCGTCGGCGCCCGGTCCGCGCGGCCGGACGGCGCCCGGCGTGGCTTTCCCGCCTGGCCCTGACCCGCACCGAAACCTGCACCGGGCTGCCTTCGAAGCCGAACTCCTCGCGCAGCCGCCGCTCGATGAACCGGCGGTAGGCCGCCTCGAGGAACCCGGACGAGAACAGCACGAAGTGCGGCGGGCGTACTCCGGCCTGGGTAGCGAACAAGATCTTCGGCTGCCGGCCGCCGCGCACTGGCGGCGGCGTGGCGGCCACCAGGCCGGTGAGCCACGCGTTGAGCCGACCCGTGGGCACCCGGGTCTCCCAGCCGGCCAGAGCCTTTTCCAGCGCGGGCACCAGCCGGTCGATGTGCCGCCCGGTGACGGCCGAGATGTTCACCCGCGGCGCCCAGCGGGCGGCATACAGCTGCCTGTCGATCTCGCGCTCCAGGTACCGCTGCCGTTCGGAGTCGACCATGTCCCACTTGTTGTAGGCGATGACCAAGGCCCGGCCGGCCTCGATCACCATCGAGACGATCCGCAGGTCCTGCTCGGTGAGCGGCTCGCTCGCGTCGATGAGCACCACGGCCACCTCGGCCCGGTCCAGCGCACCCGCGGTGCGCAGCGCCGCGTAGTAGTCCGCGCCCTGGTTCTCGCGGAACCGCCGCCTGATCCCGGCCGTGTCCACGAAGCGCCAGGTCGTGCCGCCGAGCTCGATGAGCTCGTCCACCGGATCCCTGGTCGTGCCGGCCACCTCGTCGACGAGAGCCCGCTGATGACCGGCCAGCTTGTTCAGCAGGCTGGACTTGCCGACGTTCGGGCGACCGAGGAGCGCGACCCGGCGCGGGCCGCCTTCGGCATGGTCTGTCTCCTTCGGCGCGTCAGGCAGTGCATCGAGCACGAGGTCGAGCAGGTCGCCGCTGCCTCGCCCGTGCAGCGCGCTGACCGGCGCGGGCTCACCCAGGCCCAGCGACCACAGCGCCGCGGCCTCCGGTTCGGCCTTGGTGTCGTCGACCTTGTTGGCCGCCACCACGACCGGCTTGCCCGACCGGCGCAGCACGCTGGCCACCGCCGCGTCCGCGTCGGTTACCCCCACGGTGGCATCCACCACGAACAAGACAGCGTCCGCGGCGTCCACCGCCACCTTGGCCTGGGCCGTGACCCGCGCGGCCAAGCTCTCCGTACCTTCTACCGCAGGCTCCCAGCCGCCGGTGTCCACCAGCGTGAAGGCCCGGCCGCGCCAGAGCGCGTCGTAGGCGACCCGGTCCCTGGTCACCCC
>Ga0187780_10000312_pt1 | contig 36944 bp, 35 predicted proteins | sample 1015_Q2_SP10_20__FD_132429 | JGI IMG/M metagenome (GOLD analysis project Ga0187780, IMG submission 132429) | Tropical peat soil microbial communities from peatlands in Department of Meta, Colombia - 1015_Q2_SP10_20_MG | ecosystem: Environmental > Terrestrial > Soil > Wetlands > Peat | place...
TCTTCACCAACTTCAACCAGGCTTGGATGCTTGGCGCCTTCTTCATGCTCTCCGGCTACTTCACGCCCGGCTCATTTGACCGGAAGGGGATCTGGCGATTCCTTAAGGACAGACTGATTCGCCTTGGCATCCCGCTCCTCGTCTTCTTCTTCGTTCTGAACCCGTTGACAATCTACATTGCGTTCTCTCACATGACGATGGCCCAACTCGTTCAGCAGGGCATCACTCCGCCCATGGGGTTGAACCTGACGTTCATCTCCCAGACCGTGGGCTTCGGCCCGCTCTGGTTCGTGGAGATGCTCCTCATCTTCGAGTTTGGCTACGCCGTCTGGCGTCTCTCGCGGAGATGGACTGGCACGGGCGGAGGTGCGGCTCACCCTCTGCCCTCCTACCGCAAGGTCGGCGCCTTCATCCTCGTCCTGACTGTTACGAGTTATCTTCTCTGGATTGGGGCCCCAATCAACGCTCAGGTTCTGGGGTTCCCCTCCCTCTACGACCTCCCCCAGTATCTGGGCTTCTTCATCGTGGGCCTGGGCGCGGCGCGCGGCGACTGGCTCACGAGGTTCCCCGCTTCGATGTCCAAACGTCTCTTCGTCCTCGCTCTCGTCGCGACGGCGACGCTCCTCCCTCTGGCCATCATCGGCAACTACGTAGCCTCGCTAGGTTGGGGGAGCCTGTTGGGGTACGGGTCGTTATCCTCTGCATTCTACGCACTCTGGTCCTCGACGTTTGCGGTTGGTATGACTGCGTTCGCGGTGACCTTCTTCCGGAAGCGCTTCGACTCCGCGGGACGGCTCTGGTCCCTCGCCTCAAAGAACTTCTACGGGGCTTTCATTCTCCAGGCGCCTTCGATAGTTGTGGTCTCTGCGCTCCTGCTCTATCAGGTACATCTTGCATCCCTGTTGAAGTTCGGCCTGGCAGCAGTCATCATTCTGCCTCTGACGTGGGGACTGGCCTATCTCGTCAGAAGGATACCGCACGCGGACAGAGTCCTGTAAATCTGCATCTGTGGCTCTGGCATTAGCCTCAGCCTACTTTGAGAGCGAGGAAAGTAAACTGCGATCGCAAGGATTTGAACCGCACATCCCTGCGGAGCCGGGTAGCACCTGCGTCTCCTTGTGTCAAGCGACCGAGCCCAATATGCAGACATGTGCACAGGACGGGTCCCTCCGGGTCCGCATGAGACAGGCTCAGAGTAAACTCGTCTGAATTCCCTCGCCATGGCACAAGAGGTAAATCCCGAAACAACCCACTGGAGGGATCACTTGCCGTTCGAAGTAACATGCCCTGAATGCCACAGGCTGTTCACCAAGGAACTTGAGGAAAAGGAGTTCATTGGCCATGATCTGGTGGAAGTGCCGGGGGAACCGGTCGGTTTGAAAGGGGCGACCAGGCCCGGCACTTGGGAGCCCTACTTCATGAAGAAAGATATTTCGAAATACAGGTCCTATTACAAATGCAAGCATTGCGGACATGAATGGACAGAAACTAGGACCGAAGAAAGGAACGCTTGATTTTCGAATCCAGCTGGCTGCGAATCCCTAGCCAACTGTATGCCCGTGTAAGCTATCGAACCTAAATGACAGCGTGCCCGACGGGGAGCTTGATTTAAGCCCTGTCTGACGAAGGAAGGTCGATTCCAGCTCTCCAGATTAGATAGAGGCAGGAGGAATCGAAACTTTTCAGCTTTGGTCATTGCGCCATTCGGCGCTAATCCTAGATTGTGTCATTTCCACTTCGTCAGTATCTCTTCCCTCTTGAAAGTCGCCGTGCTGAGATAGAAGAGGAGGATATCAGCCACCAGGAACATGCCCGACAAGATGATCAAGTTGGCTAGGTTCAACTGAATCACGTTTATTTCGGTCATTACGTAGATGACTATGAAAGGGAAGAACAGGACCCCGGTGAATTGCTGCACGCTTCGGACGTCGCTTGCTCGCGCCGATAGGATGACGGTCAATTCGATGGTAAGTATGCTCGCGAGTGGCGCGAGCAGAAGGAGGACCGCTGCGAAGTTCCAGTTCGGATAGTAGTAATACCCCAGCCAGGATCGAGTCAAGGCGTCCATGGACGCCATGTAGATTACGGAGCTGACCCAGATCGAGACCATCGGCGGGACGAAACAAGCGATACTCTTCCCCAGCAAGATTTCACTGTCAGTCATGGGCGTTGCCAACAGCGGTTCGAGGCTCTTCTGGATCTTCTCGCCGGCTACGCTGTAGGAGGCGATCCCGCTCGGAAGAGATGCGGCTCCGATTACAAACCAAAACGAAAACGCGTTCAGAAACGGGGAGATGGAGGCGGTGGTGGCACTCGTGGTGCTCGGGTAGGCGTAGGCGATTGCAGCCACAATCCCAGGGAATCCGAGGGCAATTCCCAGTGGGAAAGCTATGGTTGCATAGATGATTCCCTTCCTTCTCTTGAAGGTCTCGAAGTCCTTTGACGCGACCGACCACGCGTTCTGAAAGTCCAATTGTGCTACTGGCTCCTGACCAACTTCAGGTACACCTCTTCCAGAGATGAGCTTGCTTCGGTGACGAACTGGACGCGACCCCCCGCAGCGAAGATTGCGCCTAAGATGTCAGGGTTCTCCTTCACGGGATTACCGACTGTGATGACGAGCTTGTTGCCTTCAACAGCTTCTACATCGCCCGCCCCGGCCTTCTTCGCCGCAGACACGATAGCATCGCTGACACTCTCAAGCTGGACCACGATCTTCCTTCCGCTCACCGACCGCTCCAGCTCTGAAGGGGGGCCAATCGCCATCAACTTGGTGTTCAGTATGGCTATCCGGTCGCAGATCCTTTGGGCCTCATCAAGATTGTGGGTGTTGAGGAAGATGGTCTTCTCTTCCCTCTTGAGGTCGAGTATGAAATCCCTCACGGTCTTGGCGGCTTCTGGGTCTAGGCTGGCCGTAGGCTCGTCCAGGAATAGGACCTCGGGATCATGAACCAGGGCGCGAGCAATGGCAAGCTTCTGTTTCATCCCTTTGGAGAAGGTTCCTGCCGTGACATCTCTCTTCTCCCACAGGCCCAACATCTTCAGAAAGTATTCAATCCTCTCTCGTCTCTTGGATTCTTCGACCTTGTAGTATCTGCCGTAGAAATCCAAGTTCTTGTAAGCTGTGAGTTCCTCGTAGAGACCTACATTGTCTGGAACCAGTCCGACAATCCTTCTAATCTTCTGCTGGTCCGTGCTGTTTCCAATGTCATAGTCGCCCACCTTGGCCGTGCCACTAGTCTTCGATATCAGACAAGCCAGCATACGGATGGTGGTGGTCTTTCCTGCTCCGTTAGGACCGAGAAAGCCGAAGACCTCCCCCTCATCGACGCTAATGGTCAGGTCATCGACCGCAGTCAGGCTCCCGAACTTCCTCGCGAGGTTCTTGGTCTCAATCAACGCTGCTTGGCCCTGACCGCTGGCAAGATGCTATTTTTGCGTTCAAGCACTCGTGCTTGGGTCTGCCCCTTCTGAAGGTGGGTTTATCGATTCCTTCCCGTCCGGTGCACCTCATAGCCGGGGTGGCCTTGAAGGGAATTCTGGATGAACTTCGTTTCGCTGAACCGCCTAGGTCAGGGGGACTAGATGGCCATGTTCTATGACTATTATCATTGTATACCATTCACATGTTGACGAAATAGCGATTTGGTTCCCGCCAAACCACTTTTTCGGTCCGGGTTCCGTCGGCCCCGCGGAAAATGCCTCAGAATGAACCCTGCTTGGCAGGAGGTGGAGCCTATGCTTCCCTCAACCTTTGCAGAGCCTCGTATGCCTTCGTCGCGTTCCTTTCTTCTATGATGAAGATATCGTATGGAATGTAATCGGCTTGTCGTTGACTCTTGTCGCCAATCCTCGGCGGTTCTTCTACGCTAGAATGTTCATGCACGCTCACTCCATTCATTGCCAGTTCTGTAAACAGGGTAGCGATGACTCCCGGGGTGTCTCGCAATTCCTCGGATGTTTCGACGGAGATTTCAGCCATGTTATCCCATCTCCGGAGTAGATCTGCTTTCTGGACCCTGGCGAGGAGATCATCAGCGTTCTTGGAATCAATCTCCAATTTCACGACTTTCGCTGTGGTGATGATCCTGAATGTGTCGCCCCCAGCGTGGTCAAGTTCGCCCGCGAATCTCGCCAATACAGGTTGGAGTTCGGCCCGGTTCCTAAGAAGAACCACAGAAATGTTGTTCTTGAGCCCGATCTTCCGTATCACCCTACCGGTTATGGTACGAGATTTTGTGCTTTCCTGGATTGGGTGTCTCCTGATCGCACTCACCAACGCTTCGAATGTGTACCGTTCGTGAGTCGCCTTCTGGATGTACCTAGCCAACGCGCGTTCATTAATCAAACCACGCGCGAGACCGATCTTTATCGACCCATCTCGTTCTATTGTTTCTCTCACAACCTCAGCTGTTGAGCGCTCTGAATCTGCCATAACTGCGCTATTTCCAGCTCATCCGGTCTGCCAACAGTTTAAAGTCTTTCTTCGTCAGCATTGTCCCGGCCTTGGCATGAGACTGTCTGTTTGATTCACAACGCTATTTGCTTAGATCTTGAGAGCTCGGTATGCCCTCGTCGCATCCTTCTCCTGGACCAGGGCATTGATTGTCATATCCTCCGTCGGGTCTACGCTGCCTGCTCTACCACTATGGTTCCCTGCATCCAGTAGTGGTAGGTGCACTGGTACCTGTAGGTTCCTGGGACTTTGAACGTGTACGTGAAGGTAGCCCCGGAGTTCAAGTTCCCCGAGTTGAACTTCGTCTCGCCGTTCGGCACGGAAGTGGCAGTAACTGTGTGAGGGGCGCTGTCGTTGTTCGTCCACATCACGGTGTTGTTGACTCCAATGACCAAGGTAATAGTCGCGGGTTGAAAAGTGGACGATGGGGTTGACCCTATGCCGTCTGGAATGCCTACCCGTACCGTTTCGGGCTGCGAAGTTGACGATGGAGATGTGGACGTTGTCGCCACACGCGTCGCAGTGGTTACAGGGCTCGTCGAACCCTGCAAAGTGCTGGCTGCGCCGGCGGCAGATGTATGGTACGATGTCCCAGCGATGAGAACGGCGATTACCGCCATCGAAGCCACGATCACTCCTACGCCGACTCTGAATTTCCTTTCAGAGGTCTTCACTCCCCTGCAACCTCCCTTGTCGCTGACAGAGTTCCGCGCCGTATTGCGAAGGCGGCAATCCCGGCCACGATAAGGGCAGCCTGAATACCCAAGAGGGTTACGAAGGCTGAATCGCCAAGGAGATACTTCGAGAAGGCCGCGGCCGTTGTTACGTCGGAGGAGAACGTCATCGTGCCGAAGAAAAGATCCCCACTCATCGCCCCCAGCTGTATCAGGCCGAGCAGGAGTGCCCCTGGAATTGCGATTCTTGGCATTTTCCACAGACCCGCTATCAGGGCCAGGTCAATGACAGTAAACGCCCCAAGGCCGTATGCGTGTGTGGGAGCCGTTGACCAGAGATAGGCGTCGGTGGCCAGGATGTAAGCTCCCACCGCCGCCGAGAGTAGAAGAACAACCGACACGACCATGTGCATGGTTTTCATCGCTGTTTCCTCGCTTCTTACCGCCGTTGACTTACCAATCATTGGCATCAGAAGCAAGCGGTTCAGAGGAAAAGACTTATGGCGTATGTAGAGTAAAACCTGGGGGATCGACGCAATTATGCCGGATTCGGAGCGTTCCGCTGGAGACGTGGTGAGGGAGATAATCGAACGAGACGGCTCGATTAAGATGGGACTTGCCCGCGGGCTGATCAATGCCCGAGCGCTAGCGAGGTACATTCAAGCGCTCACGTATGAGAAGTACTCCTTTGAAGCACTGTTAAGTGCAATTAGGAGATATCCTATCAAAGCGAGCGCCGAAAGGCAAGTACAGGTCGGCAGCTTCATCGAAAAGATAGCGACAAAGAACAAGATGGTCCACGTACTTGTCCAGAACGACCCGGGCATTCCCTTAACACTAGCAAGATTCTCTGAAAAGGTGGACTACGGAAGAGGCGACACGTTTCATAGCGTTACCAGTCCAGAAACGGTCAGCGTCATTATTGACTCGAAGAACTTGAATAGGATGCTGGCTGTCATACCAAAGAGTAGTGCCCTGAAGGTCGAGGAAGACCTTGCCGAGCTCGTTATAGTACTATCGAGCGAGGCAGATAGGAGTATTGGCGTCAATGCGGCCCTGACTGCCCAGTTAGCAATGAACGGTATCGATGTCCGCGAGTATTTCGATACCCCACATACAATCCCCACAGACAGACGCCAAACCTCTTTGTCAGGGAACGTTGTAATCAATGTGCTAGTCGAGGAGAAAGACGCGACGAGAGCATACGAGGCTCTCGTGGACCTGAGCAAGCAACATTAGAACATCCCTCAAAGGCGACTGAAAGTCGCGGGCCGTGGGCCCTATGGGAGGTGCCGGCTGGCCCGTGTAGGACCACGACACGCTTTGCGTAAGTACTTGGCACTGTTTAATGCCCAAATCTGCGCCGGATGGGCTTGAATAGTTTGGCTCTCATCAAGCCTCGATACGACGTCTCTTCTCGTGCTACTTCTCCTTGCCGAACCTTTCGAAGGCTTGGTAGGCTTTCAACGCGTCTTTATCTTCGACGACGAAGAACATTTCCGAGATAGCTTCGGTTTCGTTCTGTTCGCCACGAACGATCCGTGGTCCGGCGCTGTAGAATTCTACGATGTTTATCCCGTTCATCGTTAGTTCCGTGGACATGGCGGACAACAGCCCCGGCACCTCCGCCTCCTCAAGAAACGCAATTGCGACCTCGGCCAGTTTGTCCCTTTTGCGAAGAATGTCCCGATTCACAAGTTTGGAGGCCAACCTCTTTTCGTTCTTGGAGTCTATTTCCACAACCACCACGTTCGGTGTGGAAACCATCCTTAGAGTCTCGCCACCAGAGTGGTCGATTTCACTGGCGAATTTGGCCAGGACGAGCTGGAGCTCAGGATGATTCCGCAGAACAATCACCGACATGCTATTCTTCATTGAGAGCTTTCGGATAATCTTGCCGAACTTCACCCGGCTTTCAGCACTCTCTTTGATTGGGTATCTTCTGATGGCACTCAATAGTGCCTCGAACGTATACCGGTTGTGAGTTTCAGCCTGGATGTACCGGGCGAGTGCTCGGGCGTTAATCAAGCCTCGGGCGAGACCAATCCTTATCGACCCATCTCTTTCGATTGTTTCTCTCACGACCTCGCCTGTGGAACGTTCTGAATCCGACATGATTGCGTCAGTCGACCCGTGTTCTGCGTCACCTGCGCCATAAGTCTTTTCCAATTTTGCGAACCAAAACGCTGCAGGAGGTGAAGAACAAGAATGAACTCGAACGAGAAGGAAACGACCCATGTTATTGCAGTAATTAGCCTGGTTGGCATCTTCATCGCGGCGTTCGCAATCACGCCTCTAGTAATGGCATCAACTCCAAGCGCTGATAACCAAATCGAAATAATCAGGGCGCAAACACACTACAAACCTGCGACCGGTCTGGTGGTCGATCCTCCAGCGCCATCTGCGTTCTCAGCAAGCTTGAGCCCTGACATGACACTGATAAGGGATGCCGCATCAGCCGGAGGCGCTCAAAGGACTCTGTTACTCCAGGCAGCTGGGGACTAGGTGACAGACTTGCCAGTGCCTTCTTGGGTACTAGGGGGAGGGTGGACCAACCCTCCCACCAATCCTTGTTTTTCGAATTGGTCACGGTTGGGTTCAACTCAATCTTAGCCCGGACTGTTGGAATAGGGTATCGAACCTATTTGGGTCCGAGCACCGTCGGGCCCGCGGAAAATAATCCCAGAATGAACTCCGCTGGGTAAGGGGGGCTCAATTATGATTATTTGGAATGGGCCAATTTCGCCGAAGCCATAAGAAGGGAGGGGCCAACATGTTCGATTGTCCCGTTTGGTGGGCAGGAATCGACACGAGGTAGAAGCGGCGCGCGTCCGGCGTGTTTGGGACCGCGCAGCTGACAGGTGGGATGAATTTGTGGAGACTGGATTAGACTACGCACGGCTGGAGGTCCACGGACCGGCGCTTCTGAAGGCTTGCGGCCGTGTCAGGGGGCTAAGGGTGTTGGATGTCGGCTGCGGTCAGGGCTACTTCTCCAGACTCCTGGCTGAGAGGAGAGCTAATGTCGTTGGGATTGACGTTTCTCCAAGAATGATTGCTCACGCCAAGATGCATGAGGAGAAACAGCCACTGGGAATAGAGTATCGCGTCATGGACGCGAGGAGGATTGGCAATGTCTGGACTCCCGGCTCGTTCGACCTCATCACTGCATGCATGTCTCTGGATGACATGCCGAGACCCGATCGAGTGATTCATTCAGCCGCCAGGATTTTGGCTGACGAAGGCGGCATTGCTTTCTCCGTTGTTCATCCGTTGAGCCCCCACAACTCTTGGCGGACGGACAAGCCTGGGATAATCATGGTTCGGTTGGACGACTACTTTGAGAAAGGCAACGAAGTAGTCCGATGGGATATGCCTCGACTCAAGCATCATTGGAGCACAATAGGCTTCAGGTTTACGATTTCCGACTGGAGTAGGATGGCCGACGAGTCAGGCTTCTCCATCGAAAGAATCTATGAGCCACGCCCATCACTATCACAGGTTAGCAAGCATCCTGAACTTCGGATCTGCTATGAGACTCCATTCTTTCTAGTCTTCAGGCTAAGGAAAAGGCAGGAAACCAGGTAGCATCATGGAATCCGTGTTGGGAGCCCAATCGGGGGCACATCCCAACGGGCTCGAACTTGTCGCAACAATTCTAGGCCTTGGTTCCAACCTCGCCCTTGTGGCGAATCCTGGCCAGGCTGCCTTCAAAAGATATCGAACCTGTATGACAGCGGGTCCAGTCGGCCACGCTTCATCATCTAATCCCTCGCTTTGAGAGAATCACGAGTCCAATCAACGGGACAGACACCAAGAACGTTTTGTCGAGATTAGGGACACGCCCTAAGTATTCTGGATGTTGCTCGCTTCGCCGGGAAATTGGCTGGGCGGCTTCGGTCGCAACGAGCTGGGGCCGTGCTGGTACTCCTGATTCTGATTGTTTCTGCCCTGGCGACAATGGTCGTGACAGCTTACCCCGCCCGAGCAGCTTCGAACGCACCGACCAACTCGTTGCTCTACGACGACTTCACCCATGACGCGAGTCTTAATTCGAGTTTGTGGCAGATTAACGGACCGGTGGGCACCGTGTTCGGTCCGATGGATGTGGGGTTCAACAACATCAACCTAATCCCGAGGTTCTCTTCGGCGGGTATGGAAATCGCCCAAGTCAACAAGAGTCAGGAGGTCGGTACAATCCAGAGCATCCAATCCTTCACGCCGCCATTTACTGTGGACGCCATGGTAGAGGGAACAGTCTCGAATGGGCATACATTCGGCTTCGCCATTACCACTGCAAACGCCAGCAGAGGCGTGCTGATGTATGGCAATCTTAACCCGACCAATTGCAGCAATCTCGGGAACTGCGGTGATCCAGCCACCTGTGGCACCCCGGCCAATTCCGCCATCCCTCCGAACCAATGCTACTATGGCATAGACGCAAAGGTCGGGAATGGGTCAGCTTGGCCGCACCATGCGAAACTCTACCTGACGCCGAGTATGAATGTGACCTACACGCTTGAAATCTCTGTCGACGCTTCAGGAATTGCCCAGTACGTCGTTAGCCTAGGAGGCCAGGTGCTAGGTCAGGACACCGCCCAAGCTGGGACCGGCCCCTTCTACGTCATAATGGAACAGGGTGAAGGCTCGCCCGTTGCCCATCCAGGACCCAATCAAGCGTACTGGAAGTCTGTCTCCCTGACTCCGGTGGCAACGACACTAATAACTTCGACACTGACCACATCGACGCAGCCAGGTCCTGCGCCCGCCCCTGCCGGTCTTCCCTGGTTTGTCTGGATCATCGTGATAATACTCGCCGCTCTGTTCTTCTTCATCATCCTGTGGTACCGTAGACGGGGCTTCACTGTCAAAGTGTTGGACTCGCGAACGCAGTCACCAATCCGGGGAGCTGGTGTTACGGCCAAAGGGCCGGAGAACCTATCGGGTATCACTGCCAAGGACGGGAAAGCAAACTTCGGAAGCGTTGACGAAGGCGAGTACACGATCGGAGTCACAGCTTCAGGGTATGCCCCTTCGACTCCCGTAACCATCAAGGTCAAGAAGAAGACCGAGTACATCGCTAGACTCGACCGGACCGGGCCCGGGGTACAGGGGAGCATAGGCGAGAACGCACCCCCAGAGGCACCAAGTCTTGAGGCTGGCGTAGTGGCGCCGTCAAGTATTGGGACGCAACGACCTCAAACCGGGTCCACCAAACCTCCTCAAGAGGGCGCAGCCGCTACCATGATGCCACCCGGACCAGGGCTTCCTCCCGAACAAACAGGACTTGACCTGGAAGGCTTCGGCGGGGGAAGAATCGGACAAATCATCAGGACGTTCCAAGAGAAGGGAGCCATCAGCCCAGAAACAGCCCTAACCGCAGATGAGCTCGGTTTGTCAAGGCTCTTCGTAAGGATCATGAAGCGCCGTCAAGGCAAGACTAGGGTCTTCATGGAAATCAATGGAAGATACTATCTCAACCAAAAAGCCCTAGAGGAAATGTAGCAGATATCCGTCCCTTCGCGCCTCAGGGCACGAGCACAACATGAAACTGATTGCCTAGGGCGCCTCCACCCTGGTCTGATTCAAAGCTCCCGGCAGTGGGAGTCTCTTTTTTGGTCTCCGGCCTTCTCGGCTCAGTGAAGGGTGACGTGGAACGATTGAGACGAAGGACCTCACCAAAAAGTTCGGGGTCTACGTCGCGGGCGAGCTCAACTTGATACCACTCGGGGACACCAACACGCTGCTTGTCATTTCGGGACTTTGGCTGCAATCGTAGCCCTCCTCCTCTACGTCGTCCGAGCTACATTTCGCAGGGACGAGATACTCGCCCGATGGAAGTAGGGCAAACGGAGACGGGTGAAAACACGAAGACGATGAAAATAAGACTCCTGCTAATCGGGTGCATCCTGATCATCCTTGGGGGGATTCTGAAGACCGCGAAGGGATTTGCGAAGAGCCTACTTGGGCTGTCCCTGGTTGGCGCTGTGATCCTGGTGTTGGGGTTCCTCTGGATATAGCCTGTCATCGGCCAGCGGGTCGATCGGCGCCCCCTAGGGCCCTTGCCCTTAGCCGGAATGAAGGGAACTTCTTTCCGCGTCTGAGCGAACATCCTTCACCGCCTGCCATGCGACAAACACTGCGACGACGCCAATGGTGAAGACTATTCCCTCGAAGACAACCACCCCGATCGTGCTGGCAAAGGGGACAAGGAAATCGACGAACCCCATTGGCAAGGCGATAACAAACAGGCGCCGCCTGCTGTATACTGCAGCCATCATGCAGAGGTATCCCCAGGCGAAGTGAAGCAGCATTGAGGAGATTCGCTCGAGAGTGCCCAGCGCGACCGAGGGGAGGGCCTGCGACATAGGGTCGAAGAGACCTGGCGAGTTCTGGCTCAGCAGGTTGTAGACCGTCTGCGCAAATGACGTGTCTGTCGAGAGGATGGCGTAGTATGCGAGGTAGTTGACGAGCGGAAGAGCTCCAAGAAGGACAGCGTTTTCCCAGAAGGCCAGTCCGGCGCCATAGCCTTCGGCGTCCTTCACCCCGAGCTTTCCCTTCCTTACCGCATACGACGCCACAAGATACGCCATGCCAACCTCAAAGAACACGGTCTGGGCTCCATAGTAGATTCCGAGCCCGGCGCTTCGTTGCCCGAAGTAGTTTGTCACCGCGTCGATGGTGGGGAGCTGGACGGCGTACTTCAGCCCAATCGCGACAGCATAGGCTACGAAGGAGTAGGCCAGTACAACCAGGTCGAATCCTCGTCGCCTGTGCCAGTACACCAACAGAAGGGTGCAAGCAACAATCACCACAGCCGGTTGAAGCATGAAGACAGGGTCGATGTTCTGCAAGTGCAAGAGCACGTCGGGCCAAGAGCCGCAATTAAGGCCTGCTCGCGGGATGCCGACTCCGATGGAGACCTGTTCGTTCCCCTTCGGCTAGAGCCTCTGAGGCGTTGTCAGAATCTTGCCGAACTGCTCTCCGCGAAGCATCTTGACATGCCCCTCAACCATGTTGGAGAAGGGGAGCACAGAGTCGATGACCGGCCTGATCTTCCCCCTGCTTACCCAGCGCATCAGAGACTGCGTTTCAGCCGCAGTCCCCTGTGTGGCCCCCATCAGGTTGGTCCCCTTGTAGAACAAGAACCTCAGGTCTATCTTGCTGTCGTATCCAGTAGTTGCCCCGCTGGTTACCAGCGTACCTCCCATCTTCAGAAGCCCGACCTCCTGGGGAAAATGCGTCTTCCCTATGTGCTCGAAAATGATATCAACCCCCTTCTTCTTCGTGAACTCTCTGACCCTCTGGACCCAGTCTTCCTTTCGGTGGTTGACGACGAAATCCGCCCCCAGCGCTTTGCACCTCTCCTCCTGGTCGTCGCTTCCCACGGTCGTGATGACGTCGCAGCCATACAGCTTCGCGATCTGAATCCCTACGGTGCCGACACCGCTTCTTCCTCCCATGATGAGAACTGTCTGGCCCGGGTGTATCCCCGCTCTCCCTACAAGCGCATGAAAAGCCGTCATCCCTGCCATCGAAACCGCTGCGGCGTCGTTGAAGGAGACATTTTCCTGCAGTTCGACGACATTGACCTCCGGGAGGTGTGTATACTGGGCGAAGCCCCCCCACAGCGGTCCCGACTCGAACCCCCAGATCTTCCTCTCGGGGCAATCGAACTCCCGTCCCGAAGCGCACATCTCGCAGGTCCGGCAGCTCATGTTCGAATGGGAGACAACCCTGTCCCCCACCTTCAGCTTCTTCACGTCTTCCCCCACCTCGGTCACCTCGCCCGCAGCGTCGCTTCCCGAAATGTGCGGCATGGGCACCTTGGTCGGTTCTCCCCTCATTGCCCACAGGTCGTTGTAGTTGTAAGACGCAGCTTCGATTCGGAGGACCACTTCTCCCGTCCCGGCTTTTGGCATGTCAACATCCTCAATCTTGACGACCTTCGTCGGGTCTTGGGAATAATCGCGAAAGACTGCCGCCTTCAACTCATTCGCCTCTTCCCCTCGGGGTCTGTCAAATCGTTCCAGGCATTAGGGAAATCGCACGAATAGGAGCTTTCCCTAACAGGTGTCCTGATGAGGACAGCTCAGGAGTACAAGGAGAGCCTCAGAAGGATGAGGCCCAACGTCTACAAGTTCGGGGAACTGATAGAGGACGTCACCACCCATCCAGCGACGAGGAGGGCCGTGGAAGGCCACGCTCAGATCTTCGACGCTGCGCAGAGGGGGGAAAACCGGGACATCCTAACGACGATCTCCTCCCTCACAGGAGTGCGAGTCTCGCGCTACCTGTCCATCATCAGCTCCGCCGATGATATGATCATGAACGTTCGCATGAAAAGACTCATGTTCAACCTCACTGGCACCTGCACCGGAGGCCGGTGCGTCGGCTTCAACGCCATCAATTCCATGTGGGCCGCGACCTACGACATGGACCATGAGCTGGGGACCGACTACCACCCGAGGATCAGGGGGTGGCTTGCGAAGGCCCAGACGGAGGATGTCGCACTTGCAGGGGCGCTCACCGACCCGAAGGGGGACAGGTCGAAGAGGCCGCTTGAGCAGAAAGACCCCGACATGTCCCTTAGAATGATAGCGAAAGACGCGGACGGAGGATTGGTTGTCAAGGGCGCGAAGGTGATGATTGCAGGGGCCGCCGAAGCCAACGAGATCTTCGTTCTTCCCGGAACAGGGTACAAAGATGGCGAGAGCGATTACGCGATTTCGTTCGCCATTCCCAGAGACATCCAGGGGCTCACCATCGTTGAGGCGAGGCATCCGTCAGACGGCCGAGACATGGAACCAGGTTTTGACAACCCGGTAGAGCTGGGCGGTATTACCCAGGGGTATCTCCTATTCCAGGACGTCCGTGTGCCCAGGGAAAGGGTCTTCATGGCGGGAGAGTGGAAGTACTCCCTCAAAGCAGTGCTCAACTTCATCGCCCCCTACAGGTCCGCCATCGGGGGGTGCGTCGCTGGACAGGGAGACGTGATGGTGGGGGCGGCGGCGCTGATGGCGAGGGCCAACGGCCTTTCCGAGAAAGTGTTCAGGGACAAGCTTGTCCAGATGACAGTCAACAACGAGACCACCTTCGGGATGGGGATCGCCGCTTCGGTTATGGGCAAGCTCCACCCGTCTGGGGTATGGATTCCAGACGCCAAGCTGGCGAACGTCAACAAGGTCCACGTGGCCACCCTACCCTACGAGACGAAGAGGCTGGCGCAGGACATCGCAGGGGGGATTGCGGAGACAGGTTGCCTCCCGTCGTCACAGGACATCAACTCGCCAGTCTACGGCGCACTCCTTCAGAAGTACCTGAAGGCCGGGACCGATGGTGAAACGCGTGCGAAGGCTGCAAGGCTGATTGAGTGGCTGACCATTGGCGAAGGTGTCCCGGGCTGCATGCACGGTGGGGGATCTCCTGACGGTGCGAAGCTGATGATCAACGCGACGGCAGAGATCGAGGCCAACATCAAGCTCGCCAGAAAGGTGGCTAACCTCAAGGAAGTGCCGGCCCCCGAAAAGTGAAATGAAGTCCGGCTTCGGTCAGCGGAATCCGCCGGAGCGGCCCCTTGGCGCTGCGAGCAAATGGCTCCTGGGCGGCATCACGACGTACCGAGAAGGGGAGCTGCCGCGAACACTTTCGTGTCGTTGATCAGGTTAGCGATCCTGGAGTATTCGTTGGGTTCGTGGGGGACGTCGTCGACAGTACTCCACACGACCGTTGGGATTCCCTCTTTCCTGAACAAGTTACCTACGGTCTGCCCTCCGATGCCTACGAACCTGGGTTTCACTCTGGAGATCTTTGAGACAGCCCTGCTGAGGAGAATTGCAACTTCGCTGTCTTCAGCTGTTGATGGGCCAGCGGGTTCCTTCTCTATCTCCTCGAACTTTATCGTGGCATGGTATTTCTTTTCGAACCGCTTGATTGTCTTCTTGACATCGGTCTCCACGTCATCCAGGCTGTATACCGGCAAGACCCTGCAGTCGAAGTAGAACACGTCCAATCCTGGGATGGTGTTCACGTTCCCAACGTTCGCCTCCTTCTTCGTCGGCTCGAAGGAAGAGACTGGATAGTCGAAGAGCTTGTTCCGCTTTCTGTACTTGGCGTTGAGCGTACCGTCAAACTCCATGGCCAGTCGCATCCCTATCCTGTGCGCGTTAAGCCCCTTGCTTGGCAGGCTTGCGTGTACCTGCTTCCCCTTCGTTGTGACCTTCATCCAGAGTAGGCTCTTCTCCGCTATCTCAATGTCTGTCCCCCGTGGCGAACCCGAGTCAGGCACAACAACGAGGTCACTTTCCTTGAAGAGGCGGCGTCTCAGCAGCTGCTTGATCCCATAGTTGCTGCCGAACTCCTCATCGGCTACGAACCACACGCCGACGTTGTATGAAAGGGGTATCTCGAGCTTCTTCAGCGTCAGAAGGGCAAAGAGAGAGGCAACCAGCGACTGACCGTTGTCCTCTGCCCCCCTGGCGAAAATCTTCCCGTCCCTAATCGTGGGCTCGAACGGGTCTGTCTTCCAGAGATCCCTGCTTCCCTCGGGGACTGTGTCCATGTGAGAGATGTACCAGAGATTGCGCTTCCCGTCCTTGCCTTCCAGCTTCGCCGACAGGTTCGGTCGTATCCCCCCAGGAGCCTCCGAATCCTCGACATCCACCCTCGTCACAGCGAACCCGTTGTCCTTCAGGAAGGACTCCAGGAAGTCGGCCCTTTCCCTTTCACCTGGCCCAGCCATCCTTGAATTCACGGCGTTGATTCTCAGCATCCGGACAAAGAAGTCCTGGATTGCCTGCGCGTCGCTGTCCACACCCAATGTCATCCTCCCAATCAGTTCTTCTGACACCATCTCAATCCCAAGCGGCTGCCCGAGCCTAAATATGTCGTGCGCCTCCCGCGACGCAGTAAACACCAGGGGAAATTCACGGCCATGGGCCTCTTCGTCAAACACATTGCGGGGACGTGCTGCAGCTTCCCCAAGACAACCACTGTTCCTGACCCGACGGGAACCAATTGGCCCCTCGGCCATCGAAGGCTTATCTTGGACGGGTCGCCTACCCTGTTGAGCTTTCTTCGATGGCCACAAAGACAGAGCAGGGTAAGGAGACGGACCAAGCCAGGCGATTTGTCCTCGGTGCCGGGAGGTACGTTGACGACATCAAGATGGAGGGGATGCTGTACCTCCATATCGTCAGGAGCCCATACGCGAGGGCCCGAGTCCTCTCTGTCAGCGGAGGCATAACGGGGCACGAGTTCAAGGCGGACATGGCTGCGGTCGGCGAAGACGCAGGAGGAGATGCGACAGTCCCATTTCCAGCCCTTGCAACAGAGTTCGTGAATTACGTAGGGCAGCCTGTGGCCGCCGTTCTGGGAAAGGACAGGTACGATGCTGAAGACAAAGCAGAGGAGGTAGACGTCCAGTACGAGCCAATGAACCCGGTGATGGACCCCGAGCAGGCGGTCACAGCGGAGCCCATCCATTCGGCCATGTCTAGCAATGTCGCTTCGGAGAGCACCCTCGGTGAGGATTTCACAATCAAGGCCCCCGTCGAAATCGAAGAGACGCTCGGCATGTCGCGGGTCGTCCCCAACCCTCTAGAGCCTAGGGGACTGGTGGCTGCCTATGACGGCTCGCTCCTGACGGTGTACGCCTCCACACAGTCCGTGTTCTCTTGGAAGGAAGGGTTCGAACAGTCTCTTGGCTTGAAGGCGAACCGGGTGAGGGTCATACAGATGGACACCGGGGGCGCCTTCGGATCGAAGGGAGGCATCTACCCAGAGTATCTTGTCGCTGCATACGCCGCGATGAAGACGAAGCGCCCCATCAAATGGACCGAGAGTCGGTACGAGCACCTGATGGCGACCGATCAGGGACGAGGTTCCCGCGCTAGGATGAAGCTCTACGCCGATCGTCAGGGTAGGGTCATGGGGTTGAAGGCCGACCTCCTCGTGGACGGGGGAGCCTACCCGATAGGTGGCGCCATGTGGACCCCCTGGTGGATTGCATTCCAACTTACTGGCGCTTACGCTATCCCCAGGGCACGTGCCGTTACCAGGAGCGTCTTGACGAACAAAGTAATCATGGGTCCCTACAGGGGTGCCGGAAGGCCGGAAGCGGCCTATTACATGGAAAGGATGATGGACAGGCTCGCCGACGAAATCAAGTTGGATCAGGCTGAGGTCAGGCTCAGAAACGCAGCAACCCGCCCCAACAGGTCCCCATTCGGGTTGAGGATTCCAGCATCGAAGCCCTTCCTGAAAGAAGCGTTCTCTGCCATCGGATACTCCAAGAGAAGGAAGAAGGAGAGTGTCGGCCTTTCGTGCTTCGTGTTAGTACCAGCGGCTGAAGGGGGGGAGTCAGCGAAGGTGGTTGTCCGAGGAGGAAGGGTGAAGGTCTGGGTAGGAGGCAACCCCCAGGGCCAAGGACACGACGTGTTCGCCAAGCGCCTGGTCAAAGAGGAACTGGGCGTGAACGAAGGTCTCGTCGACTTCGAGCACGCCGACACGGGCGTACTTTCTGAAGGCGTGGGAAGCTGGGGGAGCAGGACTGCGATGCTCGGGGGAGGAGCGATAGTCGAAGCGTGCAGGAAGTTGAAGGCCCAAGCGAAGAAGAGGCTCGGACGCAGGTACTCGACGGCCGCCCTTCTAAGGGGAGAGTATGAAGCAGAGGTCCTGTTCGAGACGAAGGAACTGCTGAACTCTTTTGGCGCCAACTTGGTCACTGCCGAGGTCAACGAGATGGGCATGGCGTCCATCGCCGAAGTCGTTTCCTACTACGATGTGGGGAGGGTGTTGAATCCGAGCATGGTGAGGAGTCAGATCATCGGCGGGTCGGCCCAGGCCCTCGGCGAGGTCCTTTTCGAAAGGGCAGTTTATAGTGAAGACGGACAGCTCCTGACCGCCACTCTCGCAGACTCAGGGGTCCCCCACTCAACTGAGATGCCAAGGTTCGTTGTCATGACGGCTAGTCACAGGTCCTCCCTTGCCCACGGGGTGAAGGGGGTAGGAGAAAGCCCGACCATCGGAGTCCCACCGGCTGCCGTCCGAGCACTCGAGCTTGCCTTGGGGAGGCGGCTCGCTAACCTACCCATCGAGAGCGAACAGCTCTGGGCGGCCCCTCTAACTCAGACCAGAAACTAGGGCCTTTCGAGCTTCTGCCGGAAGCAGCCGAAAAACTCTCTGATGATTCTCTCTGCTTGGGCTTCCATGAGCCGCTGCCCAAGAGAGGCAACCTTCCCGTTCACCTTGGCGTCTGCCCGCCACCTCATGGAGGCCCCGCCGTTCTCGCTAGGTAATATCGCCAGGGCGATCTCCATGTCCACGGCACTCCCGAGCCCGGTCCCGTGGACTGCGAACTTGGCGCCTGACGCGGGCTCCTTCTCGACCGACCTGAAATGCAAATTGAAATCGCCCCTAATGAAGGACACGCCCACCCTGACCACTGTGTCGAACTCGTCAGGGGACTTGACATCGACCTTCTGCAGACCAGGCATACATCCCGCGACCTCTTTGGGGTCGGTGACGAGGGCATAGACTCGTGTTTCTGCAGCGCGGGTGTCAAACTGGCCTTCGAAGTGCATTTTCCGACGATTTGCTTCTACAATAATATAAACCAACAAATGGAGAATATCGCGTCATTGGTACCGCCTTCCTTCGAGTACGCTTCCCCGAAGAGCCTGTCGGAGGCCATCGATTTGCTTGCGAGTCGGGGTGAAGGTGCCAGGGTAATCGCGGGAGGACAGAGCCTTATCCCGCTCCTGAAGCTCAGGCTTGCCTCTCCTTCGCTGCTGGTTGACATCAACAGGATACCAGGTCTGAAGCGTATCGAGGAGTCAGGAGAGTTCCTCGGAATCGGGGCAATGACGCCCATGGCCGAAGTCGAGGCCTCGGCCCTCATTAGGGAGAACTACCCCGCCATACACGACGCTTCCCAAGTCATCGGAGACCCGCTGGTCAGGAATCTCGGCACAGTGGGCGGAAACGTCTCCCACGGAGACCCGAACAACGACATGCCAGCCGTCATGCTTGCGCTCCGCGCGGAGTTCGTAGCCACCGGGCCCGGTGGCGAAAGGAAAATCAGAGCACAAGATTTCTTCTTGGACACTTTCACGGTCGCGCTGAACCACAACGAGATTCTCACAGAGATCCGTGTCCCCAGGTGCCGGCCAAGGAGTGGTGGCTGCTATCTCAAACTGGAGCAGAAAGTGGGCGACTTCGCAACTGCCGGAGTGGCGGTCCAAGTGAGGCTAGCCAAAGGGGGCGAATGCGAGGAAATTGGGGTCGGCCTCACAGCCGTTGGCCCGACTGCCATCAGGGCAAGAAAGGCGGAAGACTGGATGAGGGGGAGGACGCCGTTTGAACGAGCGGCGGTTCAGGAACTTGCCCGGCTCGCTGCAGAGGAGTCTAATCCCTCGACTGACATGCGTGGCACGTCCGCCTACAAGAAGAAGGTCGTCGCCCTTCTTGTGAGCAGGGCGTTCGGGAAGGCGTGCGAGAGGGCTGGAGGCGCCTCCTAGGTTGGCCGGCAGGATCCCGACTACCGTGACTGTGAATGGTGTCAAGAAGGAGGCAGAGGTGGAGCCACGTCTCCTCTTGGTCGATTTCCTCAGGGAGGACTTAGGGCTCACCGGCACCCACGTCGGTTGTGACACTTCGAATTGTAGCGCCTGCGCGGTCCTGATGGACGGAAAGGTGGTGAAGGCGTGTACGGTCCTCGCGGTCCAGGCGGACGGCAGGGAACTACTAACGGTGGAGGGTCTCTCCAGGGGAGGCAAACTGCACCCAGTTCAGGAGGCCTTCCTTGCCAAGCATGGGCTTCAGTGCGGCTTCTGCACCCCGGGGATGTTGATGTCTGCCTACGCATTGCTGCAGGAGAATCGTCACCCGACGGAGGAGGAGATCAGGAAGGGGATCTCTGGGAACATCTGCAGGTGCACCGGCTATGCCCAGATAGTCGAATCTGTGCAGAAGGCCGCGCGCAGCAAACAGTAGTAGGGCGTAGGAGGCAAGGCTTCTCAGACTTGGGAATCGTCGCTACGTCTTTTATTTCGAATCCACTATCGGTAGTTGATGTCGACCATCGGGAACAGGAGGAAGGGGACAGCGGCAGTCTTGTTCGCCACAAGGTTCGGCACAACGGAGATTGTGGCCAAAGCATTCGAACGCGGACTGAAAGAAGCCGGGATGGACGCGGTTTGCGCCCGAACGAGCGACGTCATCCCTCGGTCGCTGCAGGATTATGATCTCATCTGCCTAGGCGGACCTACTGAGCTGTTCACTGCAACGAAGGACATGAAGGAATTCCTGAAGGCTATGGGCGGCATTGACATGGAGGGCAGGTTCGGGTTCGCATTCGACACCAAGCTGGATTCTAGGATGTCCGGAAGCGCCGCTAAGTATATCGAGCATGCGCTCGATGATTGGGGCCTTCACATGATTGCCGAGAGACAATCGGCGATTGTTACCTCACGTAAGGACGGGGGCAAAATAGTCGGCGCGGACCTGAAGGAGGGGGAGGAGAAGAGGTTCGAGGAGCTGGGAACGAAGATAGGGAAGGCCACCGCGGACGCCCTCGGTAGGATTCGAGGGAGTGTATAGCGGCAGAGATAAGACGCCCCCGTGTAAGGAGGCCGCTGGAATTGGTCAGGAAGAAAACTTCCAGGATAGGTGGGCTGTTCACTGCGATTATCACTCCCTTCGACAGCAAAGGCGGGGTCGACGCCGACCGCCTTGCTGAGCTCGTCAGGTTCCAGATATCCAGAGGGGTGGACGGTATCTTTCCATGTGGAAGCACCGGGTTGGGGCCAATGCTGAACCTCCCCGAGAGGAAGCTGGTGGCGGAGACGGTTGTCAAGGCTGCACGACGGAAGGTGCCTGTGGTGGTTCAAGTGGGGTGCGCCGACACCGGGTCCACGATTGAGCTGGCGAAGCATGCCGAGAAAATAGGAGCAGACGCCGTCGCCAGCCTTACACCGTTCTATTACAAGCCCGGGGACAAGGCCGTCTTCAAGCACTTCGAGGCAATCAGAGGGGCAGTCAGCATCCCTCTCTTTGCCTACAACATCCCCCAGTTCACGGGAAACAACCTCCCCTCTGCAACGGTTGCGCTGATGGCGAGGGATGGAACCATTCAAGGAATCAAGGACTCCTCCCAGAACCTCCTGCAACTTGAAGACTTGATAGGAGCAGGCAACGAAGACTTTGTGGTGATGAACGGGACCGAGGAGTACGGCCTGTTCGCTATCATGGCTGGCGCTGACGGTCTGGTTTCAGGTGGAGCAAGCGCCCTCCCAGAGCTGTTCAAGTCCATGGTCGCGGCAGAGACGAAGGGAGACCACGGCGCAGCCATAGCAGCCCAGAGGACGGTGCTAAAGATGAAGGAACTGACCAGGCCTAGCCCCATCGCATCCTACTATGCGATCCTTCGTGAACGGGGCATTGATTGTGGCGCTCCCCGGGCTCCATTCCTTCCTTTAGAGGGGGCCATCGCAGACAGGACGATCAAGGGCTTGAAGAATCTAGGGTTGATCCGGAGCTAAAGGTCTGCAAGCTCTCTGTGCCGAAAGCAAGAGACGAGGTGATCGTTCACCATTCCTGTGGCCTGCATATGCGCATAGCAGATGGTAGGCCCGACGAACCTGAACCCTCGGCGAATTAGGTCCTTGCTCATTGCCTCTGACTCGGGCGTGGCCGCCGGGACATCTTTCAGTTTCTCCCACCTGTTCACCCTGGGCCTTCCTCCCACGAAGGGCCAGATGTAGGAGTCGAAGCTCCCGAACTCCCTCTGCACCTCGAGGAAGGCCTTCGCGTTCTGGACAGCAGAGTTAATCTTGAGCCTGTTCCTGATGATTCCTGGGTTCTGGAGAAGCCTCTGGACGGTCCGGCTATCGAAGCGGGCGACCTTGACCGGGTCGAACTCCTCGAAAGCTCCCCTGAAGTTCTCTCGCTTCCTGAGAATGGTCCCCCAGCTCAAGCCTGCCTGGGCGCCCTCGAGCACAAGGAACTCGAAAATGGTCCTGTCATCGTGGACGGGGACCCCCCACTCCCTGTCGTGGTACTCTCTGTACAACGGGTCCTGAACGTTCGCCCATCCGCACCTTTGGGGTTGGTTCATCCTCTGAATACCAGGGTGCTGCCATCTGGGAAAAATGTGTATCTATCTGGGGAAGTCCGCCTGGGTTGTGCCGACCTGCCCAAAGTGCGGGAAGCTCATCAGTCCAAAGAAGTACGGACGCCACATCGAGAGATGTGGGAAATCGCACAAGCATCAGTCCAGACCCCTCGATCATCCGGAGAACTTCTACATGAAGATATGATATTCACTGGCTTGTCTCGTTTCGATATGCCTTGAATGGAGTGTCTGGGGTCTTATCAATGAAAGCGGGGCATAATGAGTTTGGGTCACGAGACGTGAATCGACGAGGCGACGGAGCAAAGATTCGATCTTGCCAATGGCTGGTGATGTGGGATTGCTCGTTGGCATCGCAATGGCATCGGAGGCGAAAGGACACAGTCCTGCAAGCTAGAGAATTCTGGCAAGAACAGACCTGTTCTGAGGGTTTCTATTTGTAATCGGAGCTGGTAGAATTTGTTTCCAGGGCTTGGGGAACTGGAGTGGGAATAGGACCTGACAAGCACACTGAATGTAATCCAGCCTATTCGGAATTGGACAATCCGAAGCTGTCTTGGCAGACCCTGGCTTGGGGCAATCGCGCATTGGAGATAGTGAGGACCTATTATCGCGAAGGTCTATTGGGAGGAGAGAGGGAACTCAAGCTAAGGGTGCTTGAAGTGCGGCTCGGCTCTCCCATATTCAGAACGCGTAAGATAACAGATAGGACCTGTTTCAAATTGTAAACCAAGCTTAAAATCCCTATGTGACCAGCGTAGTCTGGGCGCCCTGGTCGTATAGAGGTCAGTATGCTGCCCTGTCACGGCAGCGACCCGGGTTCGAAATCGCACGGACGAAAATCCCGGCCAGGGCGCCTCTCAAGATTCAAGGGCGCCCCTACATCCGTGCCCGTTTCGCTCATGACTGGACTCCCACTCTTCACTCATAAGTAAAATCTCGAATTGGCACTCGCGCGGGAATTCAACCCCCGCACAGGTGTAAATAGAAGTACGATTGCGATTTCTTTCATGCCTAGGATTGAACTGACCAAGACAATACATGCTCCGCGCAGTTACGCCTATTCTGTGATGGCCAATACAGAAGACCTCCCAAAGGCCTTGAAGAGCTACAAGTCAGTGAAACTAGTTCGCAAAGAGGGAGATGTCGACATCATCGAAGCCGAGGTGGACGCGATGGGCTGGACAAGCATGTGGAAGATAAGGAGGAGGTACTTTCCGAACGAGAGAATCGAAGAAGGGGTGGACAACGACCGCGCAGTAGGCAAGGCGACCCTCACATTCTCCGATGTTCCAGAGGGAACAAAACTCACATTGATCGACTATGCCACATTCAAGGGCACAGTGGGGAAGCTCTTTGGCGGACTAGCCAAAGGAAGACTCGAGAAGTACATAGACGAGGACCTGGAAAGTTACAAGACCTACGTAGAAGCGAACAAACCGAGTTAGAGAACGAATGACCATCAGACCAATTGCCTATTTGATCTCTTGGACATTAATGCTGCAGTCTTCGCTTCCTGGGTTCGAGCGCTTGCAATGATTAGGGCGCTTACAATGGGTGGATTAAGCTCGGCCAGCAACATGCGAAAGTCATTCGGGAGAGACGTAGGGCGCCACAAATCTGGAAGGGCGCCACCAAAATCGCTCCATCATTCGGCAGTCTTGTACAACCCGTAAATATCACAACCGACTTTGGGGATTTTTCGAACCAGAATGGCTCTGGGAGAAAAGATATCGGAGGAAAAGGGCAAACTCACAGGGATGTCTATCAAGTCCGTAGGAGCTGAAGGAGTGACCATCGAAGCTAGCTTTGTCGGCGAGAACCAGGGTTTTGGTCGCTATCCGGGCGGCAGAAACATGGCGACTGGGACCATACTTCAGGGACCCAAAACGTCCAGGAACACAGGGCAGGGTGTATTCGTAACCAAGGATGGAGAATCCCTTCCATGGCACTTGAGCAGCATCAGCAAAAGTGTCGGGGACAGACGCAGGGTACTAGGCATAGCGACATTCAACACCCTTTCTCAGAAATATGCTTGGATGAACGACGGCCTCTACCTTGTGGACTTCGACTTCAGCGCGGACTTGTCAGAGTACACCGCCGTGCTCTACGAATGGAAGTAGACACCCCTTCCTCCCTTTTTCTGGTGCAACCGCCAGCCCCACCAAAATCGTTAGGCATTTCTTGAGAGTAGGCATAAATCTAGTTAGGCGGGAGTCGACAGACAAATGAGAAACGACGAGTGTAAGATACGCTTGATAACACCAAGCGGTAAAGAGCAGGTCTTCTTGAAGGAAGAAGACCATTGGGTGCAAACAAGCACGAGAGGAATCAAACGCCCTTGCACTGCAGAACAGGTGCTATCCCATCTTCTTCCAGCCCTTTACTTTGGCCGCGTCACCACCAAGGTCGAGAGAATAGGTGGCTAGAAGAAGCCTAGCCTGTCCAACTCCACCAAAACTGGCGATTCAAATCTGGTTGACCCTTCGAATGGTTAGGGCGCTAACAATACATGGATTAAGCTCGGCCAGGGCAACTTGGTGGTAGAATCCTCCGGTGCGCTTCAGTGAATGTGGTTGTTGAAGTAACTACCTGTAATGCTGACAACCGCCAGAAGAATCTGTGAACTGAATCTTTATTCTTGAAGATCGCTAGTGCGTTTCCTACTAGTTGGAATTCTGGGCAGCCCTCAGGCGTTTCGCCAGTTCCTTGAGCATCAGAAGCGCGAGTTCGGGGTGCTGCTTGATTAGAGCGTAGAAGACCTGCGTAGAGAGTGTGAAGCATTCTGTGGGCTGAACTGCAAGGACGTCGGCTGACCTAGGTTCCCCATCGATCAGAGACATCTCGCCGAAGTACTGTCCATTCGAGAGCCTGGCCAGCACCCTCGGGCCCTTGCGGACTTCCACCCTCCCATTAAGTACCATGTAGAACCCCACTCCAATAGATCCATCCTCGACGATTGCGGTTCCCGCCTTGTACTTGTATTCACGACCTCTCTCAGCGACCAGTCTGATTTGCTTCTGGCTGAACCCAGAGAACAGGGGAACAGAAGCGAGGGCAGATGTCACATCGGCCAACGTCATAGACCAAGGCTCTGCTGCCATCTGGAGCTTTGTCTGTTGTACGTGATTTAAGCTCATGCCCTTAAGAGCCTTGCTCGATTGAAAGTAATGAAGTCGAAGTGGGGAGGATTTGTTAGTCGCCAAAACCGGTAGTGTAATCCCGGCCTGGCTCGAACCCGTTTGGGGCCGATTCCACTCGGACCCGCCTACCCCCAGCTGGGGCGCCTAGACTGCCGGAGCCCGGCCAGGGCGCCATCCAATGACAAGAGGCGCCCATGCATCCCGAATCCTGTCTGTTTCGCCCATGACTGGGATCGCTCCTCTCGTTACTCATAGGCAAGATTTGGGGGTTGGAAGGGGGCAAGAGACAATGTCCACCGAAGACGTTACGGGATTCTAGGGGTCAAGTCGGATTCTGCTTCAAGGGCGAATGAGCTTGGCTTTATGAACACCTTCGCTGTCGAAGCAGTTGGTTCCCGGTGCGCTACATTCAAGTGCACGAATTATGCTCAAGTGGCAGGGGGGCTACCTGTATTGAAGAAGCTCATAAACGATCCCTATCAAGTTGTCGAAGAAACGATTTCGGGCATACTCAAAGCGTACCCCTACCATCTTCGGAGAGCGAAGGGGAGCCCAAGGGCTCTGGTCCGGTCTGATGCGCCAGTAAAGGGAAAGGTTGGCATCTGCACGGGCGGCGGCTCAGGCCACCTGCCGGTTTTCCTGGGATACGTTGGTCCTGGATTGCTTGACGGTGTTTCTGTCGGCAATGTCTTTTCTTCGCCTGGTGCGGAGGATATGCTGGCCGCCACTAGGGAAGTAAGTGGAGGCGCCGGCGTCCTCTACCTCTTTGGCAATTATGGCGGAGATGTGATGAATTTCGAGATGGCAGCGGAAACGGCCTCGGCCGAGGGCATTCCCGTCAAGATGAGCGTTGTAACTGACGATGTCGCTTCGTCGCCACGCCCTGAAAGGTACCGACGACGTGGGATTGCCGGTATTTTCTTTGCTTACAAGATTGCAGGTGCAAAAGCTGATACTATGGCCAGTCTCGCCGAAGTGAAGAATGTGACCGACCGGGTCATAGAACAGACATGTACCATCGGCGTGGCTCTAAGCCCATGTACGATACCGGCAGTGGGAAAACCAAACTTCACTATTGGGGAAGATGAAATGGAGCTGGGGATGGGCATTCACGGCGAACCCGGTATCATTAGAACAAGACTGCAGAGAGCTGATGATGTCGCAGAGGTAATGAGCGACAGGGTAATCCAGGATTTACCCTTCAAATCTGGAGAAGAGGTGGCTGTACTTGTAAACGGGCTTGGTGCGACTCCCGCCGAGGAACTCTTCATTCTCTACAATAAGTTCCATGATGTTCTGAACGACCATGGTTTGAGAACGTATCGGGTGTTTGTTGGCGAATACGCCACGTCGATGGAGATGGCCGGGGCTTCGCTCAGTCTGCTAAAACTGAATGAGGAATTCAAGAGTCTATTGGATGCGCCAGCATTCTCACCTTTCTTGATGCAGTGGAGACATTCGTGACCGAGACACTCAGTGCTTCTGAAGTAATCTCTGTTCTACGACAGGCTTCGAGATCTCTTCTCGACCATCACGAAGAATTGACGGAATTAGACGCTCTCACGGGAGACGGCGACATGGGGGTGACTGCGCAACTCATATGCAAGGCTATCGAGAAATGTACAGTTTCCTCGGAGACAGACATTGGGAAACTACTGATGACCTGCGGGACGGAAATCAACAGAGAAAGCCCCTCGACATTTGGCACTTTGCTGGCTTCAGCCTTCGTCGAAGCTGGGAAGACTGTGGCCGGGCGAACAGAAGTAAGGATAGTCGACATCCCTGCAGTAGGTCGAAGCGCTGTTGATGGCATTCGAAGGAGAGGGAAATCCAATATTGGAGAAAAGACCATGCTGGATTGCATTGTTCCTGCCGTAGACAGTCTTGAGCGCGCCCTTTCAGGGAGTGTCAATCATATAACGGCCATTCAATGCGCAATCGAAGCCGCAAAGAAAGGTGCGAAGAATACAGTTAACATGGCGGCAATCCACGGTCGGGCTTCCTACCGGCAAGATCACGGGGTCGGGGTGCGAGACCCAGGTGCAGTAGCAATTTCCTATATGATACAATCCTCTGGCATCGCATTGATTGATCTGATTGTCAGGCAGCCAAGTCCAATGAAGTGAGTGCCGTGTGTGAAAACGCTACCGAGTCGACGGCTAAGAAACAGGGGGACCTTTAGTCAAGGTCAAAGGACAGCGAGCCATCCACGACAAACACAGGATGCGATCTGCAGACGAATTCGCTCGGTGACAAGCTCGTTTGCCACTTGAAACGAGTCGACGAGGCAGACCTTCCCGTCGGAGACAAGGCACTTGTCAAAGACTACAACCGGTGCTGCAAAGCCTGGGTATCAGTCGAAGTGGCCGTCGAGTCACACTTATAGAATGGGCAACGAACAAACGCTCATGAGTAATGAAAAAGTGGTAATCAAATCTAGGAGCTTGCCACCGCCTGGCGGACCCTACTCGCCAGCCATCAAGGCCGGTGGCTTCATATTCGTTTCTGGCCAAGCAGCTGTGGACCCACAAACAGGACAGGTAGCCGGCAGCACAATCGAGGAGCAAACTGAAAGGACGCTCGAAAATGTCAAGACCATAGTCACGGCAGCAGGTGCATCGCTGGACGACGTCGTCAGAGTAACCGTCTATCTAGCTGAAATAACCAACTTCAGCAGGATGAACGAAGTCTACAAACGGTATTTCTCGCATGACCCCCCTGCGAGAACCACGCTCGAGGCGAGACTGGCTAAACCAGAATTGCTCGTAGAGATAGATGCTGTTGCTTACAAACTCTGACACTGACAAGCAATAGTGTTTAGCAGTAGTTTCAGGACGATGGGTTCAACTTCAGGAGAGCATCGTGATGTCAGGATGCGGTAGAGCCTGGGGGGCCCGGAAGCTAGTCCCACGAAGTGGCAGCCCAATGGCACCATCCGAGATTATCCGTGTCAAGGACCGTCTTGTGTTAACCTCCGAAATAGGAAATCTCTGCCTAGAGTCTTCGGGTCACCAGGCTCTTTCCTTGTGCGGAGGGCGCGTTGCACTTGTAGAGAGCCGCGGTTTTGGGCATCTTTTATAATTGCGGGGGCGCCACTCAACACAAGATTCTTCGATGGTCAAGAGGGTCAGGGTCGGACTGCTTGGTTCGGGCTTTATAGCTGACAGCTCTCACATGCCTTCCTTTAGAGAAATTGAAAACGCAGATGTCGTAGCAGTGTCGGGTCGAAGTCAAAACGGGACAGAAAGTTTTGCGAGGCGCTGGAACATCAAGGATGCTTACTACGGGGAAAGCGCCATAGGGAAGATGTGCAGAGATCCAAGAATAGACCTGATTGACGTGTGCCTCCCAAACCATTTACACTTGAAAGCGATCGAGCTGGCCGCAGAGAATCACAAGGACATAATATGTGAGAAACCATTGGGTCGCAATCGCGAAGAAGCCAAGAGAGCGTTACAGGCTGCAAACCGTTACGGAGTTGTTCACTGCTACGCAGAGAACCAGGTGTTCATTCCTCAGCTCAGTCGGACCATGGAGTTCATCGGCAAGGGTTCGATAGGTAACGTAAACTGGGTAAGGGCGAGAGAGGCCCATTCTGGACCTCACAGCGACTGGTTCTGGGATCCAAAGAAGTCTGGAGGAGGGGTTCTACTGGACATGGGTTGTCACTCCATCGAGGCTGAGCGCCACATCCTAAAGAAGAAGCCCACAGAAGTGAGTGCTTGGTGTGCAACGTTAGTGCACAAGATTGAAACCGAGGACAACAGCTTGGTCATGGTAAAATACGAAGATGGCAGCATCGGGCAAAGTGAGAATAGCTGGTCTGCGCTGGGAGGACTGGACATAAGGTTCGAAATATTTGGCGAAAAGGGCGCCGTCTTTGTCAATCCTACTCGGGAGACAGGGATAACTGTGTATACCGCGGCTCCTGAAGAGCGTTCTGCGAACGTCGTAGAGAAGGCAGAAGTGAAGAAGGGTTGGCTCTTTCCCACTTGGCGCGAACATCTGTTGTATGGCTATCTCGACGAGTTGCGCAATTTCGTTACCTGCACACTTGAAAGTAAGGAGCCGAAGGAAACGTTTCGAGACGGCTACCTTGTCAACTCCATAATTGACGCTGCCTACGAATCGTGCAAGAGGAGAAAATGGATCAGCATAGGCAGGTAGATTGTGCTATGGCGCAGGATTACGGCGTGGTCTGGCGACTGAAAGACAGGCTCCTGAGATACACGGTAAGCGGGCGAAAATGCAGCGCACCAATCCGTGGTACGGGACCGATGACGAGAACGCGAAAACCTCGCACAGCACGACGATAGTCGGCGGCGACAACAGTGGACTCGGTCTGCGCCTAGTATCCCGCTTCGGGGACTGGACGTAGGACCTTGATCTGTTTCGGTGCCGTCACGTGAAGAGGGTTGTCCAAATCTACCTCATCTTTCCACGTGCGACAATTGGGAAGACCTTTTCGACCTCGCCGTTCCTTACACCGTACATCTCGTCGTGCTGATTCACAGTAGTACAGCAATGCGCCGGGACGAACCTCATTCTCTCACCTGTCTTTACCTGCCTCCCCTTACCCGAGAGGCGGAGCCACCCATGTTCTTCGGAGAAGTGTTCCATCACAACACCTCTGCGTTCAAACGGCTTTGGGAAAAGTCCCGTGTCAAAATTGAACGCCTTGGACCCCGCATCGACTATGGCCCGGCCAGCAGCCGGTTTGCTCATGACAGTTGCGACCACAGTGAGAGCGAGGTCGTCCCACGTTGCTACTCCCCTGTCGACGAGCACATGGTCATTCAGAAGATACATTCCCGGCTGGACTTCGGTCACAACTGGATGCTTCGCATTGATCCAAGTGCTCACGGACGAGCCCACACTGACTACCTCCACTTTCATTCCCCTTTGCTCTATCTTTTTCTTCGCCTCGACAATCGAGTCCATGGCCGCGTTTGCGAGTCGTACCTGTTCCCTCTTCGACTTCTCCTCGTTGACGTTTCCTTCATAGCCCATTAGGCCTTTGAACACAAGGCCGCCTTGGCGAGACACCTCCTCCGCAAGGGCCGGGGCTTCCTTTGCTCTGACTCCACACCTGTGCATACCGACGTCGACGTCGACGTAGGCGTCCACTTCGGCACCAGCCTCCCTGAATATCTCACCCATCGTCTTCGCGACCTCGATGTTATCGACTGCAACGCCGACATGGGTTCTCTCTGCAACTCTAGCAAGCCTCCTGAGCTTACCGGGGACAACAACTTCGTTGGTTAGGAAGATGTCGGTTATCCCGTTCGCCGCGAACACTTCGACTTCGCTCACCTTCTGGAGACACACTCCACGCGATCCGGCAGCCAGCTGCATCTTCGCTATCTCAGGTACTTTGTGCGTTTTGGCGTGAGGTCTCAGCGCTACGCCGCACTCCTTTGTGAACTCGACCATCCTCTCCATGTTCCTCTGCATCCTTTCCAAGTCGACGATCAGAGAAGGCGTATCCAACTCTTCAATATTCATGATTTCTTCAGGCCAGCGGTTTCCAATGGTTAATAATCTTGCAAGGAAGTCAGAAGGATTTCCTCTGAACCGGAGATGGCGCACGGAAAGGCAGGGAGACTGGCTGAAGGCCCTGACCCACTACATCGACCAAATCCATTTCCAACGCAGGGTAAGGCTGAGTTTGGAAACATGTGAATAGATCTGGTCCGCCAAATCACTTAAGATATCCTCAACGATCAACTCAAACTATGCCAAGAATCATGATAGACTTGGACTTGGGGGAGAACTGGTACGACCCGAGGGGCTTTGTCGAAGCTTTCGAGCTTGCCGAGCGTCTTGGTTTCAAGACGGCTTGGTTTGGCGATCACTTCGTCCCTTGGTTCCACTCTGGAAACAAGTCACAGTTCGTCTGGTCAACGCTTGGCGCCGCGATGGAAAGGACACAGGCAATAAAGACGGGCCCTTTGGTCACGACTCCTATCGGGGCGAGGTATCACCCAGCCATAATAGCTCAGGCAAGCGCCACCCTCGATAGTCTCTTTCCGGGCAGGTTCATCCTTGGGGTCGGGACCGGAGAGGCGCTCAACGAGAGACCTTTCTGGAATGGAAGGTGGCCTGACTGGAGCGAGAGAATAGAGAGGCTTGTCGAGGGAATTCAGCTAATCAGGAGACTCTGGGATTCGAAGGAGCCATTCTCCTTTGACGGGAAGTATTTCGGTGCTGATACCTATTATCTCTACACAAAGCCGAAGAGAACCATACCCATCTACTTCTCGGCGGTAGGAAAGAAGGCTGCTTTCAACGCAGGAAGGTACGCCGACAAGCTTGTCACGCTGTGCCCAAGAAACAGCATGAGAAAACTCCAGGATGATATCCTCCCTGCCTATGAGGACGGACTCAGAGGAACAGACAAGAGGGGAGGCTTGGTCGTGTACATGAATTTCTCGTTCATGAGTCCGCAGGAGATGAAGGAGAAGGAGTGGAAAAGCCTCGGTATGGAAGCGAAGGACTCGTGGTCAATAAGGGACCCCATGGAATCGGAGAAGGTGGGAAAGAAAGTCACGATCGAGGAGCTAAGGACGAACATTCACTTCATCAAAGGATGGAGCGACCTTATCAGAACAATCGAAGAATACATCGAGCTAGGCGCGAGCGAATTTGTGCTAGTGAGCGAAGCACACAAGGAGAAGATACGCGAGTTTGCCAAAAACGTTCTGAACGTATTCTGAAGGAGAGGATCCTCCAAGTGATCCCGGTGGGAGAACCAGCCCCAGGAGATACTCAGGCGATTCAGAAATAGCTCTACCGCTTAAAGTAGGGGAGCACTCTCGTTCTGAACAGCTCCATTGCACTTTCATCGTCGAATGTGTTCAGCTGTAGATACACGTGATCGAACCCACACTTGAAGTACTCTTCTATTCTGCTGATAAATTCGTCTTCATCGGTCGCGATTGGGTAGACTTCTGCCAGTTGCTTGTCGGTGACCTTTTCGTTCCCCCTTTTCTCTATCTCTCTTGGGTCGGAGATTTCCGTGTTGAACATCTCGTCGAGGAGAGTGGCCGCCCACTTTCGGGCAGCCTTCACCGCCCTGTCGTAGTCCCTGTCGTAGGCAATGTCGACTTCAACAACCTTGAGCAGATCTTCTAGCGACCTATCCGACTCCTTCGCACCCTCCCTAGCGGCGGGGAAGAGTACCCTGCTGATGTAATCAGGTGTCTTGCCGGACGTGATCAACCCGTCGCCGTACACTCCCACAATCTTCGCCATCTTCGGGCCCATGGCCGACATGACAATTGGGACGTCTGCTTTCATGTACAGATTAGCCCCATTAAGCTCGTAGTATCTGCCGACGAAGTCGACGAACCCCCCATTCCATAGCTTCTTCATTATCTGGACAGATTCAATCAGCCGATCCCTCCTCTCCGCGTACTTCGGCCAGGGGTAGCCGAGCGGTACCTCGTTCATTGCTTCGCCTGTGCCTATTCCAAGGATTACCCTGTGCCCGAAAAGCGCCTCCATGGTGGCGAAGGCTTGCGCTACGATCGCCGGATGATAGCGCAGTAGGGGGGCGGTAACCGCTGTCCCGAACGGCACGTCGATCTCTTGCATCGCGGCGCTCATCCAGACCCACGTATGGTACTCGGTGGCGTTCGTGTCGAACCATGGGTGGAAGTGATCACTTACCCAGACCGCTTCGAAACCTGCCCGGACTGCGAGCTTGGAGAGGCTGATCAGCCTCTTGGGTTCAACCATGTCCGGACAAGCATTGAACCCGATCGAACCTTTTTTGATGATCGGAAGGGGCATTCTGCATTATCTCTCCTATCAATATAATAAGCATGCTGAGATTTCGGAAGCCCGGCCGAAACGCGAAGTCAGAGTCCCTCCGAACAGGTTCACGCCGTGACGAAGTCGTCTAGTAGGAAGTGGCTATTGATGGGCGAAACAATTCGTCGGAAGGCCCTTGACCCCCGGCCTGACCCTGAACAGACCCCCGGAGCTCGGATACATGGACAGTAGAGTGGGGTCCAGACCTTCCCGTGCCGTTGTGACGTACAACTCATCCAGATGGGTCCCTCCAAAACAGCAGGAGCTCACGTTGGGCGCGGGAACAAGTATCTGGTCGACCGCCTTGCCGGTCCTCGGATTCCACCTAGAAACCTTCGAACCCCCCCAGTGCGCGATCCAGGGCATGCCCTCTTCATCTACGGCCATACCGTCGGGCACGCCTCCCTGGCTCGAGAAATTGAAAGCAGTCCTCCGTCGCCCGATTGAGCCCCTGTCAATGTCATAGTCAAAGGCAGACACAATTCTGGTGGGGGTGTCTATGTAGTACATCGTGGCATTATCAGGGCTCCAGCCTATCCCGTTGGAGATTGTGACATTCGATAGCATCCGTTCAACTCTGGAGCCCTCTAACCTGTACAACGCCCCCGTGGCTTCCTTCTCGTTGATGTTCATCGTCCCGGCCCAAAGTCTCCCGCGTGTATCACACTTTCCGTCGTTGAACCTGTTGCTTGGCAGGTCCTGCTCTACCTCAGAAATCAATGAAAAGTCAGCGGTGCGGGTATTCAGCTTGTAAAACCCGTGCTGTAATGTCACCATAACATCATCATCGTTCACACGAGGTACGACGCTACTGACATAACCCTGGATGGAAATGGTCCTGTCAATGTCCCGCACAGTATCATAAGTGTGAATCTGCCCCTTTTGAATGTCGACCCAGTATAGAACACCCTTTCGCGCATCCCAGCTGGGGCCTTCGCCAATCTCCGCCTTCCCGTCGACGACCAGTTCTATTTCAGAGTCACTCGTACCTACCCCAACTGTCTCAAGCAATAATATGGTTTGCGACCTTTGATGGCGATGTTGTTACGATGACCAGCCTGTTGGTCGTAGAAGTCCGCTATATTCGCTGAGAGAGAAGGTACTTCAAACTCGACACAACGATCTCCTCCTCTCCCTCCTTGAGGCACTGTGGGTTGAGATACAGCTTTCCATTGATTGAGTATGAATAGATAGGAGGGCTCATCTTGCGCAGATTCTCGACCAACCATTCGCCTGTTACCGCGCCGGATGAAACTTCGACTTCCACTCGTGGAATAGATACCGGCCTGGGGTGTCCCAGCGAAGGGAACACCTTCCGTGCTCTGACTCTGGGGCCGGACAGTTGATCGGCCATGCGGTCAGCCTTGCTTTCCCATTCCTTCATCCGTCTATCGTGATCTGTGGTGAGATACCTCTTCACGGCTACGGCCACCGCCACTATGTCCTCCTTGGATACCTTCATCGGTCTGCCAATGTGAACTCTGGTTTCGTTATCGGTAGTCTCGTAACTGTGTGGGCCCAGCCTTCTGCAGACTTGAATTAGGTTCTTCCTGCCGAGGACCAATCCGGTATCGTTGGGTGCTCCCAGATCTTTGCCGCCAGAAAAAACCACGAGATCAGCTCCCATCCTGATGAACCGCACAAGGTTGCTGGCAGGTGGGAGTTCAGCGGCGGCGTCGACTATGACCGGGGTGTTGTGCCTGTGAGAGATGTCCAACACCTTCTCAAGTGGAAGCACACCTTCCTGGGGGTCGAACACGAAGTATGCTACGGCAGCGGTTCTTTCCGTCAGGGCCTGCTCGAGCTCAGAGGCCCTGGTACCTTCCTCACTTCCGACCTCCACTATCTTTCCGCCCACGACCTCTATGTTGCGGTCGTACATGTTCCTGTGCAGCTTCTGCACGACCACTTCGTTTGACATTTGTTCAGTCATAGGGAGACGGACCATTTTCGTCGTGTCCCCCATCGTCATGCAAGCAGCAACGCCGAGCGCAAGGCCGGCTGCGCCGCCGCTTGTGACGTAAGCATCTTCTGCACCAAGCAGGCGGGCGATAAAATCTCCTGCCCTCTCATGGAGCTCCGGAACGTCCAAGAAAACCATGCCCGCTTCTCGGATTGCTTCCAAGATTTCGTCGTCAAGTGTCGTCCCTCCAAGGACCGTCAGAGTCCCACAGGCGTTGATCACCCCATGGACGCCTAGTTCTCCCAGGATGCCGGAGCTGGTCATCAGATAGTCCACTTGACCCGCCGTCTGTTAAAACGCTTTAGAATTCACAAAACGCAAGAAACGTCAGCACAGCTCGTAACTCACCTTGGCTGGACAGTCGTATCCTATGCTTTCAGCTCTCGAGCTTTGTCAAGCCTAGCCAAAGGTTACCGTGTTTATGAGCGGCATCGTATCGATTCCGTTCCACGCCGGGTCAAGGTAGAAGCCGTTGATTACCCCCTTTTGCCATACCAAGGAACCGGAGCCGTACCACAGCTTGTAATACCCAAGCCATGCGTACGGTGCGTCGTTGTAGATCTGGGTCTGAGCCGGCTTACAGAGTGCCTGAACCTGCGTTACACTTGAACTGCTCGTAAACGCTCTGACGCAGGCTTGAACCGTGGGGTTGTAGTAGCCTGCCCAGTTCCCCCAACTAGAGGAGTTGCTAACGAACGAGACCCAGGCGTCCCCGGGTGTCACTGCAGACGGCGCCCAAAGCTCCCCACCAAGTATAGAGAGTTGTCCGAGTTGCTGCGCATTCTGGACATTCGTAGAATAGGTTCCGATTGGAGCCCAGTATTCGCTTGAAGCCAACTCGACTATATTCACAGGAATCCCTATGTTGGCAAGATCGGCTTGAACAACTGTCGCCATCACGTCGCAGAAAATACATCCCGCGACCGTCCTGAAAGTAATCGTGGGCATGTTCGTTATCTTCGCTTGTTGCAAGTACTGTTTCGCTAGGGTGAGGTTATACTGATAGGGTGGGAGATTGCCAAGGTCGTAAAAGTTACCGAATGTTGGATACTCGGGTCCCACGCCTGGCGCTACCTGGCCAAAGAAGGCCTTGTCAATCACGTCCGTGTAGTTTATCGCGTGGACGATGGCTTGCCGCACGTCCGTGATGTTGGTAGGATACTCGTTGGTATTGATTGCAATGGCACTGATATCCATGGACCACGGTGGAAGTACTGTGTACGAGTACTTGGCCGCGTTCGAAGTAACCAGATTCCAATCGGCTGATTCAATCGCTACGATTTGAGCAGCTCCAGTTGAGAGATCTGTGTACCTTGCGACATCATCCGACTTATAGTAGATGATTACGTTCTTGACATGACCCGGATCTAGGACCGGGTTAGCAGCTATTTGTGACGAGGTAAGACTGTCGCCCCAGTAACTAGGATTCTGTGCAAATTGCACATACGAGTTTTCTAATATTCCTGTTATCTCGTATGGCCCAGTGCCGGGCACAGCATGTTGATTGAAGTAGGTGTTAAAGGAAGAAGGCATCCCGAAGCCACCATGATCGAGCACGAATTGTGTATCGAAGATCATTCCCATGTAAGAGACAAGTGTTCCAAGGAACACGAGAGTGGGAGTCTTTTGATGGAATACTATCTGGTAAGGAGATGTCACGTAGATAGGCCAAGCGCTGTTCTCCATCACGTTCAGGAGCGCTTGTGTGGGATGAACAAGACCACTACTAGTCATAAGAGATATCGTTGAAGGACCAAACTTGACA